>Ga0209252_1000078_pt1 | contig 76217 bp, 72 predicted proteins | sample SaaInlV_135m_DNA_3_FD_184673 | JGI IMG/M metagenome (GOLD analysis project Ga0209252, IMG submission 184673) | Marine microbial communities from expanding oxygen minimum zones in the Saanich Inlet - Saanich Inlet SI074_LV_100m_DNA (SPAdes) (version 2) | ecosystem: Environmental > Aquatic >... | reverse complement strand
TTGTAGACTTTTTCCCTTCCTTAATAGCCTGCGAATATGCAGTAGCACCTAGCCTTAACTCCTGATACTCCGAAAGTAAAATAAGTTGACTCCTACCAGTAATGGGAGCAGTTGTACAAGAAATTAGTATGCAAACAAAAGAAAAGACTATAAAGAATTTTCTTAGCATTACTATGAAAGAAACTCTTTCATTCTTTTAATACCCTCAGCTATATCATCATCATGAACTGCATATGTAACTCTAACAAAGCCTTCACCTTGTGAACCAAAAGCAGTACCGGCAACAACAGCAACTCCAGCATCCACGACAAGTTTGTCAGTAAACTCTTGAGAAGTCATGCCTGTTCCAGTTATATCTGGGAAACAATAGAATGATCCCGGTGGTGTCATACAAGTAACACCAGGAAGACTATTAAGTCCTTCCACCATTAAATTTCTTTTCTTTTCTAGCAAGTCTCTTTTTTCGATAGTCCAATCTTGAGGACCCGTAACTGCTTCGTAGGCTGCTCTTTGAATAAACGCTGCAACATTAGTTATAGAATCCTGAAGAAAAATTGAAAGCTTAGTAATTATTTCTTCGTTGGCAACTGCAAAACCTATTCTCCAACCCGTCATTGCATAAGTTTTTGACCATGTATCTATAACAATACATCTATCTTTCATTTCAGGTATTGAAGAGATTGTTTTGTGTTTCTGGCCATCATAAATAACTTGGCTGAAAATTTCATCCGTAATGACTAGTAAATTTGGATGCTTTAATACTATTTCAGCGATTGCTTCTGGGTTTTCGACAATTTGACCATTAGGTCTTTGAGGTGTGTTTATAATTAACAGTTTTGTCTTATCAGTAATCATTTCATCTAACTTAGGTAAATCATATTGCCAATCTTCTTTCCTAAGAGGAGTATGATGGATTTTAGCATTTGCATATTTTGCCCAAACTTCGTCTGGTGGATATCCTGGGTTTGGGAAAACTACTTCATCGCCATCTTCTAAAATTGAAAGTAGTGTCATAGTTAGAGCATTTTTCGCACCAGCTGTAATTATTACTTCTTCCGGTTTTGTTCCAGGTCTTCGCTCTTTCATAGTTTCGGTTGCAATATACTCTCTTAACTCTGGCAGACCTGGTCCTGGATCATATCTAACATAGCCTGATTCTAAAGCTCTTACTGTAGCATCTAAAATATGTTGTGGTGTTTCAAAATCTGAGCCTTGATAATCGCCTTTTTCAAAATGTATAATTCTGTTTCCTGTCTCTTTTTCTAGCTTCTTAGCGACTCTCATGCTGTCCCATTGTTTAGGTAATGTGAAATGGTCAGTTCGTTTGCTAAAATTATATTTCATGTATTGCCTCCATTGTATTTTGATTCAAATTAGATTGTTACAAACAAAAAGTATGAAATATATATATTTTTTGTCAATCAAACTTAACAATTTTTAAATACTTTTCAAAAACATTTATTTGGGTAGATTATTCTTCTTATATGCTATAAAAAGAGGTAATTTATTTAAATGAAGGAAATAAATACAAAAAAGAAAGTTCAAGCTATTGAGGTTGAAGCAGATCGTTCAATATCTGACTTATTAGCTTCGATGGAAAACACTGGATTTCAAGGCAAAAGTTTAGCTAAAGTAGTGAGTGTACTTGAAAAAATGGCAAAAGATCCAGACATTACGGTACTTTTTGGATATGCAGGTTCTTTGTCTACTACGGGCCAATGGAAGATTATCAACTGGCTTATGGAGAATAATTTAATAGACATTTTAGTCCCAACTGGTGCAAATATATCTGAGGATATTGTAGAAGCGATGGGTGGAGCTTATATTCAATCTTCTCATGTTAATTCTGATGAAGATCTTTTCAAAAAAGGATTCAACCGATATTACGATATTCTTGGGGATGAAATCGAATACTTACAAATGACTGAGCTAATATCTGAATTTATTATGGGCTTAGAGGAGAAGCACCCTTACTCATCTAGAGAATTTCTTTATAGATTTGGTTCATGGTTGTCGAAAAAAAATATAAAATCAATTGTTACAATCGCTGCTGAAAAAAACATACCAATATTTTGTCCTGCTTTTCCTGACAGTCCTTATGGAGATGCTGGTCTTATCGCAAACTCTAAGGGCTTTTCTCTTTCAATTGACTCGATGAAGGATTATAGAGAATACATGTCTTTGGCTGAACACGTAACCGACACTGGAGTAATTTACATCGGTGGTGGAGTGCCTAAAGACTGGATTCAATTAATTTCTGTTACTGCTGACTTGCTTTACGACAATAGAGAAGTCCCAAACAGGAAAAATCCAAAGCATAGAGAGAGTGTTGGCGACCAAGAAACATATTATCCTCATAGATATGCAGTGCAAATTACTACTGATTCACCACAATGGGGTGGATTATCTGGGTGTACTTTTGAGGAGGCTATTTCCTGGGGCAAAGAAGACCCTAAGGGCCAACTTGTTCAATGCTACTGTGATGCAACAATAGCTTTACCAATAATCTCACAAGGTTTGGCAGAAAGACTAAAAAAATTCACCAGGGAACCAAAAAACTTAAACTCTATCTTTTAAGCTATTGAGTATTTCCCTTGTTGATAGTCCTGGATTGATAGAGGAAAATACAGCGTTTATAACAGCAACACCATTGATATTTGTACTTATAACTTGGTCAATATTTGATGTATTAATTCCACCAATAGCATAAATATCTGTATTTTTTATTAAAGAAGTAATCTTTAGCATCGTGGCGATCGAAGTTGGTTCTCTTTCTGGTTTAGTTTTAGTATAAAATGGAGTTCCTATTGCAATATAGTCTGCCCCAAGTTGGGCATACTTAACGCACCTATTTACGTCACCATAACATGAAACCCCTAATATTTTATCGTTTCCAATCTTACTTCTCACTTCCTCAAAGGATTCATCTTCGTTTCCAATATGTACCCCGTCTGCGTTGCACTCAAGTGCAACGTCTACAAAATCATTTACAATAAACTTCACATTGTACTTACTTGAAATCTCTCTTATTTTTTTTGCTTTATTGAGAACATTTTTTGATGGCAAGTTTTTCATCCTAAGCTGTATAAATTCTGGTTTATTTGAAAGTACTGAGTCAATAATATTAAAATAATTTTTTTTATCAATTAACGATTCATCAGTAATAACATATAATTTTTTACTCTTACACATTTCTAAAGGATCTGTTTCTCTAAAACTTCTAAAACTTTATCGACCTTGGCTTCCATTTCGAAAGGATGATTTGAGAATTGATTTGATATACCTTTTAGTTGTTCAAGATGATAATGAATCTTAAAGTCTACGAACTTTAGCCCATGGGCTGTTGAGATTATAACAACCTTGTCATTTTTTTTAATTATTTTCTTTTTTACAAGCTTCTCAAATGCGGCTACAGCAACACCAGTGTGAGGACAGTTAAATGTCCCTGTTAGGTCTACTTTGGCTGAAGAAGTTGCGAGTTCGTCTTCATTGGCTTGTTCGACAATACCATCAAATTTCTTAAGAATGTTAATAGCCTTATTTACACTAACTGGATCGCCAATTTGAATGGCATTTGCAAGTGTAGTTTTAGCTGAAACTGAATTAAAGGTCTCAAAATCTTTCAAATAACTTAGGTATAATGGATTAGCATTTTCAGCTTGAGCGCAAACTAACCGTGGAAGCTTAGAAATTATGCCTAGGTCTTTTAACATTAAAAACCCTTTTCCAAGTGCAGAAACATTTCCCAAATTACCTCCAGGAATTATTATCCAATCAGGAACTTCCCAATCAAATTGCTGACAAAGCTCAATACTAATAGTTTTTTGACCTTCTATTCGGAGTGAGTTGATTGAATTTGCTAGATAGATATTCTGTTTTTTACAAACTTCTTGCACAATCTTCATACATCCATCAAAATCTGTATCCAAAGAAACAACTGAAGCTCCATTTGCTAAAGGCTGAACTAATTGTGCAACAGAAACTTTGTTCTTGGGTAAAAAAACGATTGACTTTAATCCTGCTGCTGCACAATATGCGCTGAGAGCAGCTGATGTATCACCAGTTGAAGCACATGCAACTGCTTTAATTTCATTACCATTTGCAATAAGCTGCTTAACAGCAGAAACTAAAACTGTCATACCTAAATCTTTGAATGAGCCTGTATGACTGTTTCCACACATTTTAATCCAAAGGTCTTCGACTCCAACTTGTTTCCCATATTTATCAGCCCAGAATAGATTCGTCCCGCCTTCATACATAGATACGATATTCTTATCCTCAATAAATGGCGCAACCCATTCTTTCTTGCCCCATACTCCACTTCCATAAGGCCAACTTTGTCTCCTGTATCTGGAATCAAATAAATCCTTCCAATAATCGGGCGTCTTCTTCTTCAACTCATTTAAATCGTGCTCGACCTCAAGCAAGCTTCCAGTTTTAGAGCATCTGTAAATTACTTCATTTATATCATACTTATAGTCTGAGTTTTCTATGCTCTGAAACCAGCAATTATACTTATCCATTTCTCAGTTCCTTTTTCATAATCTCATAAGGAGGTTCGACAGATTCCCATATACTAAAACTTTCTGCACCTTGGTAAGCGAGCATGTCTATCCCGTTTGTTACATTTGCACCTTTAGCAATGGCAGCCTTTAAAAGCTTTGTTTCAGATGGAATATAAACTAAGTCATAAACATATTGGTTGGATGAAAAAACTTCGGGTGATACCAGCAATGGATCATCTTGTTTCATTCCTATGGGCGTGCAATTTACAATCAAATTACTTTCTCTAGAAAAATCATTTATTTCTTTAGAGTCAACCAACAATACCTTAGTTTTATAATTAAACTTATTTATATGATCTATTAATTCATTAGCTTTATCTACATCTATATCAAGAACTCCCAAAGTTTTAATTTCTGCTTGACATAACTTTGCTGTAACAGCCTTAGACGCACCTCCTGCACCTATTATTAGAGCTGATTGATTAATGGCGTCAAATCCAAGGTCAGAAAAAAGAGACCTCTTAAACCCTAAGCCATCAGTATTATCTCCCACCAAACTACCATTTAAGGAATACATTGTATTAACAGAGCCAATCATGGATGCTTCCTCGGTCAGCGTATCAACATACTTCATAACATCTTCTTTATATGGAATTGTGACGTTAGACCCTGAAATAGTTCCTGACCTAATTAGATTACATATGATCTCAAGCTCATCCGATTTAGGTTCCAATGGTATATAGCATCCATTTATTCCTAGGCTCTGAAAAGCAGCATTATGCATATCTGGAGACTTGCTGTGTTTAACAGGGTTCCCAATTACAGAATAAACTCTTGTGTTGCCATGAATCATTGATTATTTTCCATCCTCAAAAAACTTTTGCGCAAACTTAACATCTTTCTTTATATTCTCTATAAGATTATCGACACTATCAAACTTTTTTTCACTCCTTATTCTCTCTATGAACTCAATGTTTATTTGTTCTCCATAAATGTACTCACTAAAATCGAAAATATGTGATTCGATTAGTAAATCTTTTTTACCAAATGTAGGCCTATATCCTATGTTAGTAATCCCTTTTAATTTTCGATTGTTATAATTGATATAGGTGACATAAACACCGCTTCTTGGGAGGAATCTCCATATAGTTGATAAATTAGTTGTTGGAAACCCAAGCTCTCTTCCTCTCTTTTCACCTTGAACAACTTCTCCTGATAAAAAATAGTTTCGACCTAAGAATTTGTTAACCTTGGAAACCTCACCTTTTATTAGTAGTTTTTTGATTAAAGTAGAGCTTACTTTCTCCTCTGACATTTCTTCGATATCAATTGCATGAACCTTATAGTGCGAAGAGCCCAATTCTTCTAAAGTTTTAATGTCACCAGATGCTTTAAACCCAAATCTAAAATTTTTTCCTACTATAATATTTGTGGGATTATGCCTAGCTATTAAAAACTCTTCAACAAAAGCTTCTGGGCTCATTTTCGATACTACTTTATTGAATTTAATTTCATCTATTTCATCAACAGACAATTTTTTTAACAAATTAATTTTCTCTTCGTAGGGCAAAATAAGATTAATCTTTTTGTCTAAAACAACCTCTCTAGGATGAGGCCTAAAAGTAAGTACAGACAATTTGGCGCCTGTCTCTCCAGCAATCCCTCGTGCATAATCAACTAAAGCCTGATGTCCAATATGCACCCCGTCAAAATTTCCAATGATTAAAGTTTTTGGTTCTTTATTCAACATTTCAAACAAATATTAACACAATTAAGTTAATATTTTTTCCAAAACGAAGGAATTAAAAGTGCAAATAATGTAAATATTTCTAATCGTCCAAAAAGCATCAAGAGAGACAATAATAGTTTCGATTTAACAGTGAAGAAAGAGTAAGCTGCATGAGGATTAATTAGTCCAAAACCAGGTCCGACATTAGCTATCGATGAAATAACACTTGAAAATGCACTTAGAGCAGTAATATCTTGTTCAAATATTATTATTAATACTGGGGCAAATAAACAAATTCCCAAATAAAGAAAGAGAAAACTAGAGACGCCAGAAACTATCTCATCATCTATAGACTTTCCATTTATCTTCACGGTCGAAATAATGTTTGGACTAACTCTCCTTTTAATTTCAATTAAAATCCTTTTCAGGATTATTAATAGTCTAATAATTTTTATTCCTCCGGTTGTTGATCCTGAGCAACCCCCTATGATCATGACAATCAAAAGAATAAATTTTGTATGCTTTGTCCATAAATCAAAATTAAAACTAGTAAAACCATTTCCAGTAGTAAGGGATATGGATTGGAACACTCCGAATCTTATTGACTCAATAAACGATTCATAATTGTAGAATTTATCTAAAGTAAAGACAACAAAAATTATTACTAATAAATTTAATAAAACGTATGTCTTAAACTCTGAATTTTCTAATATTTTTCTATAATTACCCGTTATTAAAAAGTAAAAGATTGCAAAACTTATACCTGATAGAAACATAAAGATTACTATTACCGCTTCAACGATTGGGCTACTAAAAGACTCTACGCTTAATGGATAGCTAGAAAAACCACCACTGGAGACAGTGCTCAAAGTATGTACAATAGAATCATAAACAGTAAGGTTCGCTACTCCAAAAAGAAGTAGACTCAAAGAAACAGTTAAGCCAAGGTATATGTAGAATAAAGTTAATCCTGTTTCATATAATCTAGGAGTTATTCTATCTTTCTGAGGACCTGTTCCTTCCTGATCAGTAGCAATCTGCATTACTCCTACAGAAATTCTCGGAAAAATTATCAATACTAATAATATAATTCCAATCCCGCCTAACCATTGAGATAAAGATCTCCAAAATATTAAGAGCTGGTGTTTTTCAATATCTGGGAAGGGATTAAAGACTGTTGCTCCTGTTGTTGTAATTCCTGATACTGATTCAAAGAAGGAATTAATAAAAACATTATCTATAAAGACTGGTTGAAAAAAGACTTCTGTTGAGAAAAGAATATTTATTGAAGAAAGAATATATGGTAGCGAACCTAACAAGCCAGCCATTATCCATATTAGTGAAGCCAGAAAGAACCCATCTTTTCTTGTTAGCTCTTTCTTTTGTGCATCTATATCATAGGAAAACTTTTTAATCGCATAGCCTAACATCAATGTTAACAATGAGGAGAGGACGAAAGGACATGCTTGGATTAATAATTCAGTGTTTGTTAGGCTCTCCTTCTCCATAAAAAGAAGCCCCAATAATGGAGCTAGAAGAAAAAGACCAAAATAGGTAACAAAAGATCCAATTAAGTATATTGATTTTCTTAGGTTCATTTTAGAATTTTAGACTCTAAATCCTTCTCTGCTTCAGAATTAAGGGTCACGCATATTACATAGTCCCCTTTTTTTGCTATGCCTTTCTCCGGATCACATACCAAATCTTTTAATTCATTATTACGAATTACAAAAGCAAGTGAAATATTGCTTGAAATTCCTTCAATATTAAGATCCTCCTGAGCTTCAAACTCAAATATTTTAGTATCCTCGTCAACTATAGTCTCGTGTGAATAATTCTTTCTCATTATATATGAATTGATTTCGCCTGAAATAGAGTATTTAGTATTAATCTCTCTTTCAGCACCTATACTATTAATAACGTTTTGATATTCTGATTTAGAGTAAACAACTAAAGAATTCTTAGCTTTAAGTTTGTTGGACAACAAGGCACTAAGCACGTTTATTTCGTCATCATCAGTTAGTGCTAAGAAATAATCGCAATCTACGCCTACACCGTGGTCTACAAGTAAATCTTCATTGGTTGGTTCGCCTAAAATTATTTCAACACCGCTCAATTCTTCAGAAAGCTCTCTTGCCCTAGCTTTATCTGTAACGATAAGTTTTACGTTACATTTTCGTCTTAATAGCCTCTTCGCAACATTTGAGGCTATATAGCTACCGCCAACTATAAATATATTCTTTAGTTCAGAGTCTTTATTTGAAAAATAAGTTTCCTCAAACTCTGTCTCAAATTCATTAGCAATAACTACAAGAGCTATATCGTCTCTCTTCAACCTTGTGGCGGGACCATCTGGTTTAACAAAATTTAACTTATGATTTAAAGTGTCCTCTGTTACTGCTAAGAATTTCCACTTATTTACCCCATCTTTATTTAAAGAGTACAGCGATTTTCCTATAAGTGGACTCATCTCATCAATCTTAATCTTGAGAAAAAGTATTCTTGAATCAGCTATCTTTTCTGTTTCCCATGAATATGGTGTCTCAAACAAATTCATAATTTTCTCTGACACAATATCGCCCTGATAAAAAGTTTTTATTTCAGGAAAGCCTAACTTTCCAGGGTAGTCCTTATATTTATTGTTTTTTAAAACTATGAGAGTTTGAATTCCTGGAATCTTCTCAAAATACATTGCAGTTAAAAGATTTAATTTGTCATCATTAGTACATGCAATGAAAAAATTTATAGTCTTTAAGTCGATTTCTTCAAATAAGTTTAAATCCGCTGCATCCCCAGAGATTGTCATAATATCTAGTTTATTCTTGCTCTTTATCTGATTTATTTTATTTATATCTTTATCAATTAAAATTACATTGTTTTCTGAAGATAATTCTTCTGCTAAGAACCCTCCTGTGGATCCAGAGCCTAAAATAATTATGTTGTTTGAATTGGAACTAGCCATTTTGTTAGCCTAAGGCTAATAAATTAATATAGTCTAATATTTAGCCCTACTAGTGCCGTAAAGAAAAATTCTTTATGGTCCATGTCAAAACTATTGTTCAAATATGCATGGGCACCAACACTTAAATTATCAGATAAGATATAGTCAAATCCTGCCCCTAATACAGTTAGAAGTGAGGAGCTATTATCATCATTGTCATTTTTTTTATCATCAACTAAAACACCCAAGCCAGCCTCCACAGAAGGGACGACTTTAGCATCTGTGCTTGGTAGTATCTTCTTTATGTTTCCTGTAACACCCATTAATGTTTCATCGTCGCCATCAGCGTATTGAACAACAGGCCCAATATATAAATCATCTTTAAAAGGTAAATCTAGTCTTGTGGAAACTGCCCAACCGCCTGGGCTAGCTGAGAAACCTCCGCCAATTGTAAAGACAGGTGAGGGTCCATAAGTTTTATTATAGTCAAACTTCTTAACTTCTTTAGCTTTTACTTCTTCTGTCTTTGTAGAAACCTCATCTGAAGAATAATCAGTTTCTTGAACTTCTTTTGCATATGAAAAAAATGTAGAGCTTATAAAAAGAACTGCTACAAAAATACCTAGTGTTTTAAAAATGCTCATAAACTACCTCTTTTTTATGAGATTATTTAACTTAAAATCTTTCTTGTCAAGCTACTCTCAAGTCCTGAACAAATAATGTAATACTTGTAGAACCATTATAAGTATCTCTTTGAATCGAATAAACCAAATCTATCTCGGTGTTTAGTGCTACATTCTCTCTATAATTAAACCATAATGCCCTCTTTGTAGCCCCATCTTTACTGATAGTGAGCTCCAGATGCTTATCCTTTAATATTTTTTTACTTTTAACTACCACTTTATTAGTAACAAAAAGTGGGTTTGGATTACCTTTCCCAAAAGGCTCCATTCTCTTTATCTCATTTAAAAATTTAGTGTCTATATCGCCCAGGTTAATCTCTGCATCAACCTCTAATCTTTCCTCGAAGGAGCAATCATACTCTTTCACTGAATCCTCGAAAGTCTCTTGAAAAATTTCAATTTTATCAATGCTTATTGTCAGTCCTGCAGCACCAGAATGACCTCCAAATTGCATTAAGGAAGTTGCGCAATTCTCTAGTATAGTAAAAAGATTTATGTTGTTTGCTGTTCTAAGGCTTCCTTTTCCTATCTCATCTTTTATAGAAATAATTGCACAGGGTCTATTATATTTCTCAACAATCCTAGAAGCAACAATTCCTATTACTCCTGGATGCCAATCTTCAGAATAAAGGACCAAGGAAGCCTTTTCTGGCTTCTCGCTAAGTACCTTTTCGGCCAAGATCAAGGCTTCTGACGCAACTTTTTCCTGTATTACTCTTCTTTTGGAATTATCTTGTTCAATAATAGCAAGAAGCGATTCAATCTTGCTGTCTTCCTTCTCTATCAAAAGCTTCACTGCATTAGATGCACTTCCGACCCTTCCAGTAGCATTTATTTTTGGAGCAATTTCAAAAGAAACATCTCGTGTTGAATAATTCTTTTTATTTTTCTTTAACAATGCTAAGAGTCCTTTCTTGTTAGATACAGGTATCTCTTTCAATCCGTTATAAACAAATATCCTATTAACTCCTACTATTGGCATACTGTCTGCAATAGTCCCAACGGCTACTAAATCTAGGTCTCTTGCTAGGTTTGGCTCCTTAATAAATTCAAAATATCCTATCTCTCTAAGTTTATATCTAAGGGCCATTATTAAATTAAATGCAACACCAGCTGCGCAAATTTCCTTAAATGGGTATTCGCAATCTAGTTGCTTAGGATTAACGATTGAAAAAGCGTTTGGTATATCGTTGGGAACAGTGTGATGATCTGTGATAATGAAATCTAAATCAAGGGTTTTACACTTATCTATCAATACATTTTCTGAGATGCCACAATCTGTAGATAGAATTAATGTTGCGCCATTATCAGCCAAGCCTTTTATAGAATCAAAGTTCATTCCATACCCTTCCTTGATTCTTTCGGGAATATAAAAAGATACACTAGCCTCTATCGAGCTTAAAAAATTATAAAGAATTGTAGTTGAAGTAATTCCATCGCAATCAAAGTCCCCATAAATAACAATCTTCTCCCCACTCTCTATAGCCTTGATTAGTCGATTCGTTGTGGCCTCCATTCCTTTCATAAGAAAAGGGCTTGGTAATTTATCTAGCGACGGATTAAAGAAAAGTGAAGCATCATCTTTATTAATCACATCTCTGCTAACAAGCAGCTCAGATAGTATTTTAGAAATACTCAATTCTGCTGACAGAAAATCAACTTTCTCTTTATTTGGCCTTTTGAGGTTCCAGAAATAACTCATTTATAATTATTTTTCTATATTATTTAAAGCATCTAGTGCCATTAAATAGCCTTCATGGCCGAATCCAGAAATAACGCCTAAGGCTATTGAAGAAACAAATGAATTCTGCCTAAAATCTTCCCTACTAAATATATTAGAAAGATGTACTTCAATAAATTTGGATTTCACTGACAGTAAAGCGTCTCTTATTGCTATACTAGTATGTGTAAATGCAGCAGGATTAATAATAATATAGTCAAAAACCTTTGCTGACTCTTGTATAGTTGACACGATTCTTCCTTCTTCATTAGACTGAAAAAACTCTACTTCTACCCTAATTGACTCGGCTTTCTTTATAATTAGCGCGTTGATTTCCTCGAGAGTTAGCTGCCCATATAAATCTTCTTCTCTTTGTCCAAGCATATTTAAATTTGGACCATTTATTATTAAAACCTTCATAAAATTAAGGTTAATGCAAAAATAAAAATATGTACAATGATAATTTAATTAAATATCATTTTTAGTTCTTTAATTTTAAGTAATTTAGATATGATTAAGAAAACAATAGCGGAGAAAATAATTGTTAAAACTAGTGAAATTAAATTCCCTGAGATCGGTGAGATCATGCTTACCAACCAAGATGAAAAAGTTATAGAGATTATTGAAATAAAAAGAATAATTAAAAAGAATAGAATGAGATTATAAGTTTGAAGCTCTTTAAAAATATTGCGTAATCCAACAAAAAGAAATAAGAATAAGAAAAGTGAGGAGATTGAAGAAGCCAAAGCTAGTCCAAAAAAGCCTAGATTGAAGTAAAAACCTAAAACATAGCACAAGATTAAATTAATCAACAAATTTATAGCTGCAAAGGAGACGGGGGTCTTGGTATTCTTCATTGCATAAAAGGCTTGAGTTAGTAGCCTTACTCCAGCTACAAATACTAATCCAAACGAGTAAGCCAATAATGCTTGATATGTTAGGTAAGCGTCTAAATTATTAAATTCCCCGCGAGCATAAAGAACATTGCAAATACTTTCACCGGTAATTACAAAGAAGGTAGCAAAGGGTATAGTTAAATAAAATAAAAATTTCATTTTCTCATTTATTAAACTAGTGAATTTTTCGAACTTCTTATCCATATATAAATTTGCAAAATCAGGCAAGGAAATAGTGGCTATTGAAACAGCGAAAATCCCTAGAGGGAATTCAATTAGTCTCTCGGCTAAATAAAGATAGGTAATTGAACCTTTATCTAAAAAAGATGCAAATTGAGTATTAATTAAAATGTTAAGATTATATATAGCTAAACCAAAGACTTGAGGAAAAATAACTTTAAGAATTAATGATGTCTTTGAGTTTATTGATTTCTTGAAATCGAAAGTGTAGCCAAGATTATTTTTAAGTATAAAAGGAACCTGAAAAATATATTGAAGCAAAGCTCCAAAGAGGACTGCATATGATAAAACGTAAATATCTAGCGAAAAGAACCAATAAGAAGATAGAATTGTTGCAATTATTCCTATATTCATAAAAACAGGAGAGAAAGCCGGGGGATTAAATTTCTTCAAAGAGTTAAGTAGCCCCATATTAAGCGCGGATAGAGATATTAAAAATAGAAATGGCGCCATCCGCTTTAAAAGATCCGCGGATAAAGTTCTTGATTCTGAATCAAACCCAAAAGCAAAAAATAGAATAATCTCCTCTGAAAAAAAATAAAAAACCAGCGTGGTAAAAAACAATAAAACGAATACTATCGTAAAAATATGGTTCCTAAGTTCTTTAAATAAAGTTTTATCACTAGCCTTATTAGCTTCAGTAAAAAAAGGGACCAGTGTTGAGCTTAGAGTGCCTTCAGCCAAAAGTCTTCTAAATAAGTTTGGTATTCTAAATGCTACATAAAACGCGTCTGTTTCAAAATTAGCACCAAAAAAGAAGGCAATTAACAAGTCCCGTATATAGCCAAGCAATCTACTTAATGAGGTAATAATCCCTACGTTAATAGTTGAAGAAAAAAAATTTAGTATATTACCCTCCCCTTTACTTGGGCTTAAAAGTATATAAAATACACAGGGAAATTATAAATTATTCTTATGGAAAAAAATATAAGACAGTTAGATGAAATTATATGGCAACTCGACCTTGAAGTTGACAATGAGAAGGAATTTATTGCTCCATATCTAATAAAATCAAACAAAGATTTTATAATAGTTGATGTTGGGCCAACGTGTGGAATCAAAGAGCTTGAAAGACAACTTAAAATCATGGATGTTAATCGTGACAACCTTAAGTATGTTTTTCTAACTCATATTCATCTTGACCATTCAGGAGGTCTTGGTACGCTCTTGGAAAATTTTCCTAACACACAAGTGGTTGTTCACAGAAGAGGGGCGCCGCATTTGATAGATCCAGAAAGAGTCTTGTGGCAATCATCTTTAGACACTCTAGGCTGGGTTGCTGAGATGTACGAAAAACCTCTTCCAGTCAAAGAAGAATGCTTAATTCCAATACACGAAGATACTTTTCATATAAAAGTTAATGACTTAGAATTCAATTGGATTGAGACTCCTGGACATGCGAGTCACCATTTTAGTTTTATGTTAGAGAATAAAAAAATAATGTTTTGTGGTGATTCCGTTGGGATGGTTATCCCAAGCCTACACAATGCTATGGTACCAACAGCTCCACATCCCTATAGAATCGAGTCGGGTATTTCATCAATAAATAAAATGATCGAGTTAAATCCAGAAAAGTTGGCTTTTGCACACCACGCCATAAGGCCTGAGGCTTTAAAGCTACTAAGAAAGCACTCGAAACAACTACAATCTTGGAAAGAATGTGTTGAACTCTGCATATCAAAAGATATTACCGAGGAAGAGGATATAGCTATAGAAATATCTAAGATTGATTCTGATTCTGCTAAATTATTTCAACAAAAGGATGTTTTTGGCGGACTTAGAAAGGCCCTCGTAGGAAGTATCACGGGATTCAAGAACTTAGTCCTTAAAGAAAAAGAAGCGAATAATTAGTTTTTTTCCAACAAATCAAACAGAACAATCTTCTTGATACTATTTAATATGATTTTATTTTCAACAATCAAGTCGTCAGTAGTAAATATAGTAATTTCCTCTGGTTTTTTACTATTAGACCTAGGCCATCCCAAGTGTTGGTGGAGAGAATAAAGAAAATGAAATAGAACAATTTTACTCTTTTCTTTAAGAACTATATGAATATTGGCCATTTAATCTAATTCTAACCTATCTATTGACTTTGTTTGTAAATTTAATAAAATTTCATATAAGGCATAATTTGTCATTTTATGGCAAATTTTGGTAGATAGTATGTTTAGAGGTCAATTTTTACATAAAATTTCAGATTCTGGAAGGGTTAGCATTCCCTCTAAATTTAGAGATAATCTAGATGTAAAATACAAAACGAATGTAGTGATTGTATCAGCATTTGAAAACTCCTTAATTTGCTATCCTCTACCTGAATGGGAAAGGCTTGAATCTAAGATTTCAGAGTTGCCTCAATTTAAAAAAGACACAGTAGAATTTGAACGTTACCTCATAGGTAGCGCTAATGAATGTGATATTGACTCGGAAGGCAGAATAATGATTCCTAATATTTTCAGAAAAAGCTTAAAAATAACTAAAACGGTGGTTTTTGTTGGTATGTTAGCAAGATTTGAAATTTGGTCTGAAAAATCATGGTCAAAAGTCTCTAAAACGGGTTTTAAAAAATTCCAAAAAAGTAGAGAGGTGATTGATGCAATCTAACTATCACTATACTGTGATGAAAGATGAAGCCATTGAAAGCTTATTAATAAAAGATGATGGAGTATATGTAGATGCCACCCTTGGAATGGGTGGACATTCTTTGGGAATACTAGAAATAAATTCAAACTTAAAAAAAATAATATGTATAGATAATGATATGGAATCCATTGAGATTGCAAAAAAAAGGCTTTCTAAGTATGATCAGAAAATTGAATTTATATGTGGAAATTTTAAAAATATTCATGAGCTAATAAGCGAAAAAGTTGATGGGATAATTGTTGACCTTGGTTTATCCACTTATCAAATCTTAAATTCTAAAAGAGGTTTTAGTTTTAATGATGATTCTAAACTAGATATGAGAATTAATTTAAATCAAAAGCTAACAGCGCATGAAATTGTTAACACTTTCTCGGTCACAAAACTTTCCGAATTATTAAAAGATTTTGGGGAGGAAAGAAACCATTACAAAATTGCTTCAGAGATAGCTCGCGAAAGAAATAAAAAAGAAATAAAAAATAGTATTGAGCTCTCAAATATAATTGAGAAAATAAATAAGAATATATCAAACATAAACCCCTCAACTAGAACTTTCCAAGCTTTAAGAATAGCTGTTAATGATGAGCTCCCTGCATTGTCAGAATTTTTAGTTAATAGCATTAAAGTCCTTAAAAAAGGGGCCAGATTGATCATAATCACTTTTCACTCTTTAGAAGATAGGATTGTTAAAAGATTTTTTAAGCTCTGCGAATCAGAGTGCATCTGCCCTCCCTCAAAAATGATTTGTGACTGCGAGAAAGAAAAGACCTTAAAAATTATAACCAGGAAACCCATAAGTCCTTCAAAAGAAGAAGTGGCAGAGAATCCAAGCTCAAGAAGTGCGAAAATGAGAGTAGGTATGACAATATGAAAAAAGGAGAATCCTTATTGCTGGCTAGAAACAAGACAAAGATTATCTCGTCAATTAAAACATTCAGTAAGCCTTTCAGCATTCTAATAATCTCACTTATTTTATTAATATCTATTATTTCTTTAAAAACATTTAAAACTAAAGTGGGTTACAAGCTAACAAAATCTAATTTAACTCGAACAAAAACTTTGCTGGAGAATCAAAGACTTAGGAGTGAAGCTTTATACCTTAAATCCCACAAACGAATCGAGTCAATCGCAAGAAATAATGGTATGAAATTTCCAAATCAGCAGGATTTAATAAAGATAAACAATGAATAATTTTATAAATAAGTTCAAAGAGAAAGACACGGAATTCAAAAAAAGATTGAACTTAATTAAATTCTCTATTTTTTTACTTTTAGCATTAATTAGTATTAAAGTTTTTAATCTTCAGTTGATAGACAATGAGCAGCCACTAAAATTCTCGAAGGTTAGAACAAACCCCTTTCAACTTTTAGGCAATAGAGGTGAAATTAGGGATGCAAATGGTGAAGTGCTAGCAGTTAGTGTTGCGTACCCTTCTATTCATTTAAATCCTCGTGGCATAAAAGATAAATCATATTATGCAAAAATTATTTCTAAAACATTATCTATACCAGAAGCTGAGATTTTAAAAAAATTAAATAAGAGAAAATACTTTGTATGGATAAAAAGACTTGCAAGCCACGATGAGGGTAAGGCAATTTCTGATCTTAACCTTCCTCATGTTTCAATCAAAATGGAATATAAAAGGGTATATCCTTTTGGCTATCTTGCTGGACAAGTCTTAGGTCATACGAACTTAGATCAAGAAGGAATGGAGGGACTAGAGTTTAAATTTAATAAACAACTCACAGGCGGAAAGAAAACAATAACTCTTACTAAAGACGGAAAAGGACAAATTATTACTGATAGCTTTAACGCCTTAAATGAGCCCAACAATGGTTCCAATATAACTCTAACAATTAAAACAAAATACCAATTTATTTTAGAGAAAGAAATTGAGGCAGCAGTTAAAAAATCTAAAGCTTTAAGGGGTTATGGAGTAATTATGAATCCTAACACTGGTGAAATATACGCCATGAGTAGTTACCCTTTCTTCGATCCAAACAAATATCAAAAATATAAGGATGTGGGCATTAAAAGAAATCTTCCTGCCTGGAATACTTTCGAGCCCGGATCGGTTATGAAAAGTTTCCTTGTTGCTTCTGCGATAAATGAAAAAGTAATAGATAACAATACAATAATAGATTGTGAAAATGGTAAACGAAGAATTGGAAGATATATCATTCATGACGTAAACAAAAAAGGAAGGCTTAATATTTCAGAAGTCCTCAAGTTTTCAAGTAATATTGGTGCATCAAAAATAATAGAGTTAATGTCTAGGGAAAAATACTATGACTACTTAAAAAACTTTGGCTTTGGGGAACTAACCAAAATACAGTTACCCGGTGAGGCTTCAGGATTACTCTCAAACCCTAAAAAATGGAGCGATATTAAGGCTGCGAACATTAGTTTTGGTCAAGGGATCTCTGTTACATCTATACAGTTAGCAAAAGCTTTATCTGCGATTGCTAATGGAGGAGTTATTGTTGAGCCTTATATCGTAAAGTCCATCACTGACCCTAACAATAAAGTTAGTTTTATTAAAAAAAATCCGGCTAAAAAAAGGGTACTTTCTTTTGCTACTAGTAAGGAGATGAAAAAGCTACTAAGGACTGTTGTAGAAGATGGTGGAGGATTCAAGGCCAAGATAGAAGGAGTTAGCGTTGCTGGTAAAACGGGTACTGGTCAATTTGCTATCAAGGGAGGTTATGATAAAAAAAGATTTATTGTTTCCTTTATCGGTTTTGCCCCCACAGATAACCCTCAACTCGTTAGCGTTATAACAATAGACTATCCAAAGGGAGAAAGAGCCTATGGCGGAAGATGGGCTGCTCCAGTTTTTAAAGAAACTATAGAAAAGATCATGATTGATGAAAATAGAATTAATGAAGTTGTTTCATTGAGAGACGTCCCTTCTTTTATTGGTAAAGCCAAAAGGGATGTTATCAGAATTGCAGAGGAAAATAACCTTAAAATAAAGATTAATGGTAATGGCTACGTTAAAGAACAAACTCCAAACCCTGGAAACAAATATAAGTCTAATCAAGAAATCAAAGTATTTTTAGAACCAGGAATATAATTCTGTGAAAAGAATAAAGAATAATCAAATATCGAGAAAATTTACAAACTTAAGTAATAATTCTAAAAAAATTAAAAAAAATGGTGCTTTTTTCATAATTAACGGAGAGACACAAAATGGAAACTTGTATATACAAGATGCAATTAAAAATGGGGCAACAAATCTAATAAGTGAGAACAAAGAAGACTTTAAAAAGATTGACAAAAAAATTAATACTTACTTAGTTAGTGATACTAGAAAAGCTTTTGCAAACTCATGTACAAAATACTTTCTTAATCCGTCTGACAAACTAGATGTATGCGGCATAACTGGAACAAATGGAAAAACCTCTGTTTCTTTCTTGTTAAAGAAGATTTGGAGAAAAGAAAGCCCGGGATTAATTGGGACAATAGAGACAAGCTACTCAAAAACTAAAAGCTTATCTTCTCTTACAACACCTGACACATATGAATTAAACGAAACGATGAGTAAAATGGTGAAAAAAAATATAAAAAATGTTTTCTTGGAAGTGTCTTCTCATTCTCTCGCAATGTCACGAATAGAATGTATCAATATAAACTCCGCAATATTTACTAATATGTCTAGAGATCACTTGGATTTTCATAAAAACTTTAATGAATATTTTAATTGTAAATCAAAATTATTTATGAATCATTTGAGGTTTAGTAAATCTAAAAATAAAATTGCAGTAATTAATATGGATGACAAATATGGATTAAAACTTCTAAAACTAATAAACAAGAATATAAAGGTTATTACATATTCATTAAGAAATAAAAATGCAGATTTTTATTTAAAAAATAATTACAAATTAAATAGTAAGTTCCTCTTAGAAATAGAAAACAAAAGAAAGACATATTTTATTAAGACTTCGCTATTTGGAGAATATAACTTTCAAAATATCCTGGCGGCTTTCTCCTACTCTTTAACTAAAGGGTTAAATGTAGAGAAAATTATAAAAGGCATAGAAGCTTTCAGAGGTGCCCCAGGTCGACTTGAAAAAATCAAAAATAATAATCTTAATATATTTATCGACTATGCACATACACCTGATGCACTAAAGAAATCACTTATTTCTCTAAAAGAAAACTTTAACAATAAAAAACTTTTTGTAGTTTTTGGTTGTGGAGGAAATAGAGATAAAGGCAAAAGAAAAACAATGGGTGCGATTGCAGAAGAATTCGCTGACAAAGTAATATTAACTTCTGATAATCCTAGATTTGAGGATCCATTAAAAATTATTGAGGATATATTGGGTGGGTTTAAGAAGAAAGGAGAAAAAGCTATTATCATCAACAGAAGAGAAGCTATTAGGTCTTCTATTAAAAATTTGAATTACAATTGTGTTTTATTAATTGCGGGCAAAGGTCATGAAAACTATCAAGAAATAGATGGCAAGAGAAAAACTTTCTCGGATTTGGAAGAAGCTAAGGAGGCGTTGAAAGAGTATGCTAGTTAATTTATTAATAGAAAATTTTATTGACCAATATGATGGGCTAGTCTATAGAGATCCTAATATAAAATTAGATTCATTCAATAAAATCTCAACAGATTCGAGGACGATAAACGATGGGGATTTATTCATTGCCTTAGATGGAGAAAATTTTAGTGGCGATAAATTTGTAGAGGAAGCATTAGAAAATGGTGCTGAATATTTTATTACACATAACCAAATTGGTTGCAGCAAAGAGATTGTCGTGGATTCCACCTTAAAGTTCATTCAAGAATTTGCAGCATATATAATTAAAAACTTTAAAAAGTTAAAAGTTTTTGGAATAACTGGAACAAATGGTAAAACATCAACGAAAGAGATTCTAAATTGTATTCTATCGAAAAGATACAAAGTTCTATCAAACATAGGGAACCTGAATAATCAAATAGGTGTTCCACTAACAATATTTCGTCTTGAAGAATCTCATGAAATCTTAATTCTCGAGATGGGTACTAACTCAGAAGGAGAAATTTTTAACTTGGCTCAAATTGCTAGACCTTCATATGCAACTATTACCAATATTGGCAATGGCCATACTGAGAAACTAATTAATAAAGAAAGTATTCTAGAAGAAAAATCAAATATATATCACTTCTTTGATTCTGATTCTGTCTTTTGCTTTAATTTCGATGATGATTTAATTAGACCGCGATTTAATCACCTTAACTCGAAAAAAATAAGCTTTGGCATTACTAATGATGCAGAAGTCATGGCAAGAAAAATCTCTTCGGATTTTTCTTCATTCTCTATGTGCTATGACAAAAAACAAGTTCAGATAACACTAAAAGCTCCTGGAATAAATAATATTTATAATTCTCTTTGCTCTGCATCACTAGCTATAGAGGCTGGTGTAGACCTTGAAACGGTAGCTGCAGGAATTGAGAGTTTTGAAGGGATAAAGAATAGGTTCAAGATTATTGAACTAAAGAATAAAAATGTGATTATAAATGACACATATAATGCAAATCCAGATTCGATGCAAAAAGCAATAGAAATGACAAGTAAAATATTTCAATCCAAAAAGAAGATAGCAATACTTGGAGATATGTTAGAACTTGGAAAGATTTCAGAGGAAGAGCATATTAAAATTGGTAATCATTTGGCAATAAATGGGTTTAGCGAACTTTATTCTTTTGGAGATAAAGCGGAGAATTACGCTAAGAAAATAAACAAGGGGGTAGTTTACGGAAAACTAAAAAATCATTCAGAAATTAAGAAATATATAAACTTAGATTCTACTACTAACACTGTTATTCTTGTTAAAGGTTCAAGGGGGATGAGAATGGAAAAAATTTTTGATTCTCTTAATAATTAATGTTTTATTCTTTTTTTACTTTTTTTACAGATCAGAATGCCTTCTTTAATATATTTCAATATATAACTTTCAGGGCGCTTCTTGCAGGAATCTTGTCTTTTTTTATAGTAATTTTTGTAACCCCTAGATTTATAAGACTTACGGAAAAGAGTAATTTTAAAGAAAACATAAGCAACTATTTAGAAGCTCATAAGATTAAGAAAGGTACGCCAAATATGGGTGGGATTGTAATTGCCTTAAGCATCATAATAAGTTCAATCTTATTTGGTAATTTTAGTAATTCTAATTTTCTATTAGTTCTTGTTTCATATTGTATTTTTGCAATTTGTGGCTTTAGCGATGACTTAGTTAAATTAAAGACTGGTAAGGGCTTATCAATAGTAAAAAAACTAACAATGCAGACAGTAGCAACTCTTATAGTAATTTTTTTCTTTATTAAGAACCTAGATGGATTTAGTTACTTAAGTGAAGTTTATAATATTACTAGCATCAGCCTCCCTTTTACAAAAGAAATATTTAATCTTGGTCCTTATTACTATATCCTGTGCTTTTTAATTATATTGGGATCTGCTAATGCTGTTAACTTAACAGATGGTCTAGATGGTCTAGCTACTGGTTCTATTCTTAGCACAATAGGAGCCATAACTTTGCTTACTTATATCGCCGGAAATGCGATATACACATCTTATCTATACTTGCCATATATAGTAAATGTTGCTGAATTAACTATACTTCTTTCTTGCCTTTTAGGCTCATTGCTTGGTTTCCTATGGTTTAATTCGAACCCTGCACAAATTTTTATGGGGGATGTAGGCTCAATTCCATTAGGTGCTACTATTGGGATAGTTTCAATATTGATTAAGCAAGAAGCTTTGCTATTAATCTCAGGAGGTATCTTTGTTCTAGAAGCTTTATCCGTGATAATACAAATCTTATCATTCAGACTCTTTAAAAAAAGGATTTTCAAAATGGCTCCATTACATCATCATTTTGAACAGCTAGGGATGCCAGAATCAAAAATTGTAGTCAGGTTTTGGATTGTATCAATTATTTTTGCTTTGATTGCAATCGCATCATTAAAAATTAGATAAAATGAAAAAAGTTCTTATATATGGATTAGGTAAAACAGGGACGGAACTTGTTAAATTCTGTAAAAGGAGAAGAATCCCTTTCTTAACTTTTGACGATAAAATTAATAAAAACGAAAGTTTTTACAATTATCTAAAAAAATGTACCGAAATAGTTGTTTCCCCTGGGGTCGGATTGAGAAACTCGAATATAAGAGAAGCAATTAAACTTAAAAAGACAGTAATTAGCGAAATTGAGTTTGCATCTAGATTTATTTCTAAGCCGATAGTAGCTATTACAGGAACTAATGGCAAGACAACAACTACACTTTTAACATCAGGCTTATTAGAAAGTTCTGGCTTAAGAGTCTTCACTGGTGGGAATATCGGAACGCCGCTGATCAAAGCCGTTAATAAGCAAAATGATTACGATATAATTTTATTGGAAACAAGTAGCTTCCAGCTTCAGTTCATTGGAAGATCATTCAGACCGTCAGTCTCAGCAATATTAAATATTTCTGAGAATCACTTAGATCATCACTTTGATATGAAAGAATATGTGAGCTCAAAAATGAATATTATTAAAAATCAAGATGAGAATTGTCACTTTATATATGCAGATAAAATTCTATCGAAACTTAGGCAAAAACCATTGCCCAGACATCATAATCCATACAAAAATATAAATATTAAATTAATTAAAGATAAAATTTTAATTAACGGATATTTGAGTGTTGAAAGTTCAAAAATAAAGTTACTAGGACAGCATAATCTTACGAATATCTTATTTGCATTAAATATTTTTGAGATCTTTCAAAAAATCACAAAAAAACAAATTTCCTTTTTGGAAAATTTTTCTTCTCCTGATCATCGACTAGAGACAGTTAATAGAAGGGGTACGATAATTAATGATTCTAAGTCAACTTCTCCTTTGGCAACCGAGGTGGCTTTAAAAAGTATTCAGAAGGACCTAGTTTTAATAATGGGGGGAAAAGACAAGGAATTAAAATATAATTCTCTACTGCCTCTAGTGAACAAAAAAGTGAAGCTTCTTGTTCTCTATGGAGAAAATAAATTTGAACTTGCTAAGTTATTTAAAAAAAATAAAATGTTTCTGGCTGTTAATCTTTCTGACGCAGTAAAAGTTGCTACTAAGAATAAATTAAGAAGCCAAGTATTACTTTTTAGTCCTGGTACTTCAAGTTTTGATCAATTTAAATCATTTGCTGAAAGAGGAGAGAAATTTAAAGAATATGTTAAAAGAGTTGTTTAATAGAATCGGACCTAGAGCTATATTTATCATTACAACAATAATATTGTCTGTTTTTGGTTTAATTATGGTTTTCAGCTCTAGCTCGGTTAATGCAATGGAAAATTACGGGGACTCTTTCTATTACCTAAAGAGACAGGCTTTCTTTCTTTGTGCAGGCTTCTCCATGCTCCTTATTTCATCTAAACTTAATATTGGACTACTAGAGAAAAGGTATAAATTGTTTTATTTAATCGGGATTATTTTGTTAATCTTGGTTTTTGTGCCTACATTAGGTAGAAAATCTGGTGGTGCAACTAGGTGGATAGATTTAATCTTCTTCTCTATTCAACCAATAGAAATTTCTAAATATATGCTATTAATCTTTATTGCTCAGCATTTAAGCATTAAAAATAAAAGAATTACAGAGTTGAAAATAGGAGTGATTTCAACCTTTTTACCCTGCTTACCATACATAATACTCCTACTTCTTCAACCAGACTTTGGAAATACGGTGCTAATTTGTATGACAATATTCGCAATGATTATAATGGCAGGAGCGAAAATTAGTCATATTATTGGAATTTTTATTTTTCTTACTTCTGCTTTTTTAAGCTTAATCTACATAGCCCCATACAGAATGCAAAGGGTCTTCTCTTTTCTAGATCCATATAATGATCCTCAAGGTTCGGGCTACCAAATAATTCAATCATTTGTATCTTTTGCAAAAGGTAAATTCCTGGGGGTAGGATTAGGAAACAGCTCACAGAAATTATTCTTTCTACCCCAAGGCCATAACGATTTTATTTTCTCTATTATTGCAGAAGAGCTTGGCTTCCTTGGAAGTTTCGCAGTAGTCGTCCTTTTTAGTACTTTAATTTATAGTGGATTCAAAATGCTAGAAAGAAGCAAGGATTTGTTCTCCAGAAATCTTTTATCAGGATTATTAATACTTATCTCAATGCAAATAATAATAAATCTATCTGTGACTGTTGGTCTTATGCCTACCAAAGGAGTTCCGTTGCCGCTTATTAGTTACGGTGGTAGCTCTTTAATCTTTACTCTTTCTTCGTTAGGATTAATATTAGCATTAGACAAGAGAAGAAAGTGAGCAAGGTACTTATAACTTTAGGGGCAACTGGTGGGCATATTTTCCCTGCTGTAGCAATCTCAGAAGCTATTAACAAAGTTGACGATAAAATTGAGGTTGCATTCGTTAATGCATACAAAACAAATATTAAAATGTCCGCTATAAAGGAATCAGAAAAAATTTACCAAATTAACTCGCTAGGGTTTATGGGTAAAACAGTCTTTGAAAAAATAAAAGCTTTATTCTTTTTAATTATATCTATAATGGAGTCAGTAAAAATTATCATCAACTTTAAGCCAAATATAATAATTAGTACAGGTGGATTCGTGTCTCTACCAGTATGTTTCAGCGGTTTTATGATGAATAAAAAGATATATATTGTTGAAGGGAATTCTGTCCCTGGAATTGCGAATAAAATTGTATCTAAATTCTCAAAAAAAATTTTTATTAACTTTGATGAAACAAAAAAATACTTCCCTGAGAAGAAATGCTATAAAACCGGGTTTCCTATCAGGAACTTTGAAATAAAGAAGTCTAAAAAAGATATTGACATATTAATACTCGGAGGGAGCCAAGGATCTAAGATAATTAACAGCATATCTTGCGAAGCATTAAACTTACTATTAAAAGAAAAAAAGGATATTTATAAAAGCTCCAACATAAAGCTAAATATAGTCCACCAAACAGGTCAAGGAGACATGGAACGGATTAAACAATACTACTCAAACTTAAAATGTGATTTTGGGTTTTTTGATTTTCAAGTCTTTGATTTTATTAAGAATTTAGATGAATTTTATTCGAAATCAAAAATCCTTATAACCAGAGCAGGTGCTAGCACAATATGCGAGAGTCAAAATTTAAACTTACCTTGTATATTCATCCCTATAAAGAATTCAACTAGCAACCATCAGTATCTCAATGCACTTGAATTAAAAAATAACAAAATGGGGCTGCTGCACGAAGAGAATGACAAAACAGAAGAATTGACGAGCAAGATTTATTCCTTACTCAACGATGATAAATTACTAAAACAAATAAATTCTAATCTTAATAAGTTTAATGGAAAATATAACTTATCGTCATCACAAATAATTGCAAAGGAAATACTTTCAAATCATGAGAAATAAAAAAAATTTAAAAGTTCACTTTATTGGGATTGGTGGAATTGGTATGAGCTCACTTGCCCTTTTTCTTTTAAAAAATAATTATCAAGTATCAGGCTCAGATATAGGCAATGATCCGTCTATATATAAACTAAAAAAAAATGGGTGTGTTTTTTTTAATAAACATTCTAATGAAAATATTACTGACCAAAATTTAATTATCTACTCTTCTGCAATTAAGAGCAATAATCCCGAAATTCTCCAGGCAAAGAATAAGAATATTGAAATATTAAAAAGAGGCGAGGCGCTTGGGTTCTTTACTAAAAAAATGAAAAATATAACTGTATCCGGGTGTCATGGAAAAAGTACTACAACTTCTATGACACACCTTCTAGTTAAAAATACAGGAAATGACTCAACAGCTTTCATTGGTGCACTAGATCGAAAATTAAACTCCAATTTCTATTCTGGTGGGTCAAATTTATGTATTATTGAGGGTGACGAAAGCGATAATAGTTTTAATAAAATAAATAGCTATATCTCAGTAGTTACAAATATAGATAATGACCATTTGGATTTTTATAAAACTCAGAAAAATCTTTTGGAAGCATTCAGAACGTTTATTTTGAAAACAAAAAAGAAAGCAATCGTGAATAATGACTGTAAGCTCACTAGAAAACTTTTAAAATCAATAAAGACTAATAAATTAATCAAATTTGGCCAATTTCACATTAAAGAAAATGATTATTCTTTCGAAATAATAGAGAACAAATCAGGTTTTGATATAAGGTTATATAAGAGAGAGAAGGATCTAGGTATATTCAAGTCAAAATTATACGGGGAATATAACGCTTACAACCTTGTAGCTTCAATAATCGTTGCCTTAGAACTAGGTATCAATTCTTCCGATTTAAGAGCTAATACTAAAAAATGTCTAGCCCCTAGAAGGAGATTTGAAACAATACTTAAAAATAAAGAATTGACTATTATTGATGACTACGCCCATCATCCTGCAGCAATCAAAGCAATAAGAAAAACTATAGAAAAGAACTTTGAAAATCAAAATATCGTCCTTATTTTTCAGCCCCACAGATTCTCCAGAACAAAAATTCTTTTAAAAGATTTTGTTGAAGAACTTTCAAAATGGAAAAAGATATATATGGTGGACATTTATTCAGCATTTGAAAGAACTAAAATTGATGCGGATTCGCTGTATAAAAAAATTAAGTTAAACAAGGTGGATATTACTTATTTTTCAAATAAGAATTCCTTAGTTAAAAAAATAATTTCCGATATATCTAAAAAAAATTATACAATAATTACAATGGGAGCTGGTGATATTAGAAATGTTGGACTCGCAATTAAAAAACAAACTCAATAAACTTTGTCCTTATCTTTTAGAAAGGAAAATTAAGTATTTTGAAAATTTTGATATGAGTCTATATTCATCATGGAGAGTAGGTGCAGAGACTCCTTTAATGCTATTTCCTAATAACTTAAGTGAATTTATCGAGGTCATATCTTTCCTTAATAAAAATTCAATTAAATTTTTTATTACAGGTAATGCCTCAAATAGTTTTTTCGTAAAATTGACCGAAACTGTAATTGTTAGCACTAAGAAAATTAATAAATTAGCAATTAACAATAATGAAGTAGTGGCAGAGTGTGGCTGTTCACTCAGTTTTGTGCTTAATCGCTCTTTAAAAAAAAACTTAATTGGGTTTGAGTTCTCAACGGGTATACCAGGAACTGTTGGTGGAGCGCTTATAACTAATGCAGGTGCAAATGGTGGAACGATATCCGATTATTTAGAGTCAGTTTTTTTTCTAATTGATGGAAAACAGGTGGAAGTGAACAAAAAGGATATTGAATTTGAATATAGAAAAAGCTCTATCAAGAGGGATGATATTGTAACCAAAGCTAAATTTAAATTAAAAACTGGCGACCCTAACGAAGTTAAAGAGAAAATTAAAGAGTACATTAAATATAGAAACCAAACCCAGCCTGTTCAATATCCAAGCGTAGGAAGTGTTTTCCTAAATACAGAAGAAATCCCAGCAGGAAAATTGATTGAAGATTTGGGACTAAAAGGTATGAGCATAGGCGGGGCGAAGATATCTGAACTTCATGGCAACTATATAATAAACACAGGTGAAGCTAAAATAAAAGATATGGTCTCTTTAATAGATAAAATAAAAGAAGAATCTAAAAACAAAAAGGGAATAGTTCTTTCAACAGAAGTAAGAATAATAGATGAATAAAGATGAAAAAAAAATTACTTTTAATCTTAATACCAATACTAATTTTTCTGTATTTTCCTATCATAAGCTCCGTAAAAGAAATTGAAGTTAGTGGAAATCATTATGTTAGCAAAGAAGAAATAATTGCAACTTCAGAATTAAAAAATTCATACCTTACTTTGATTAATAAAAACGATGTGCTGAAGAGGCTTATGACAATAAAGCTCATAAAGAAAATAAAATTTAAGCAATTATCTTTAACAAAAATAAAGATTCTTGTAGAAGAGAAAGAAATAATAATGATTGGTCATATAGGTAAAAAAATTGGGCATATTGATTCAGATAACGAACTTATATTAAATGTATCAGAATATATTGACTATAACTTTCCAATATTCACCTCGGATTTAGAAGCAAATATTAACAATGGTGTCTTAATACTAAATCTTTTGACCTCAAAAAATGTTTTAAATATAGAGGAAATCTCAGAAATTTCCTACGATGAAATTATAGGGGTAACAATTTTTACTTCTGATGGAACAAAAATATATGTTGGAAATAATGATTTTACTGAAAAAATAATTAATTTAAAGATAATACTGGAAGATGGCGAGAAAAGGAGAAAAAAAGAATCTTATATTGATATAAGCAATACCAAAAAGGGGGTTGTAAATTATAATCTTTAAGATTATAATCGCATAAATGGCTCAGAGTAATGTAATCGTTGGACTTGATATTGGAACAACAAAGATTTTATGTCTAGTTGCTGAAGTTCGTGGTCCCGGTGATGTAGAAATTATAGGTGTTAGCTCATATCCATCCAAAGGTCTTCAAAGAGGAATCGTATTAAATATTGATAGCACTGTGGAATCAATTAGAAAAGCAATTGAGGATGCAGAGAAAATGGCTGGTACTGAAATCACAAGTGTGATTGTCGGTATTGCAGGTGGCCACATTAGAAGTCTAAATGGTCATGGAATGATTACTCTTAGAAATAGAGAAGTAACCAAAAGAGACTTAGATAGAGTTATAGAGTCAGCAACTGCTGGGGCTCAGCCCGCAGACAGAGAAGTAATACATGTAATGCCTCAAGAATTCATTGTGGACGGTGAACGAAAAATAAAAGATCCTGTTGGACTATATGGTGTTAAATTGGAAGCTAAGATACATATGGTTACAGCTCAAGTAACACAAGCAAAAAATTTAGTAAAATGTGTCCACAATTCTGGAGTAGATGTTCAATCTTTGGTTCTTGAACAAATTGCTTCAAGTGAAGCTGTTCTGACTCCTGATGAAAGAGACGTAGGGGTTGTATTACTAGATTGCGGTGGCGGTACTACAGACATTGCTGTTTTCTCGGATGGGGCAATTAAATATACTAGCAATATAACAATAGGTGGAGACTTTTTAGATAATGATATTTCTTTTGGCTTAGGCGCATCTAAACAAATTGCAAAAGAAATTAAGGAAAGATATGGTATAGCTTCAGCTGATCTGGTTGATGCTGATGATGAAATAAAAATTGATAAAATTGCGGGCTCTGGCAGAAAGAAAATTAGCCAACTTGAGTTAGCAAACATAATTGAACCCAGACTTGAAGAAATCTTTACTATGGCTCGAAGAGAGATAATGAGATCAGGGTATCACGATATGCTACCTGCTGGATGTGTAATAACTGGTGGGTCTATGGCAATCAAAGGAGCTGACTATCTAGCACAAAAGATACTCAATATGCCAGTAAGACTTGGTGTTCCAAATCAAATAACTGGCTTACAAGAGCTTGTTTCAAAACCTGAGTGTGCCACTGGTGTGGGGCTTTTAATTTGGGGCTCTAATAATGAAATAGCCAGCAAAGGGCAAAAAATAAGAATCCGTGAGGCTGAGGTCTTTAAAAGGGTTTTTAGCTCGATGAAATCTTGGTTCTCAGATCTTTTTTAAATTAGTGCTTTTTCTTTAATTTTATTATATAATACTAAATATAGTAGTATGTATTTGGTCGAATACTACATATAGTCTTTGAACTAGGGAGATACTATGCCAACTTTCGAATTTTCCGGAGAAATTGCAGGAACACCAAAAGAGAATCTTTTTGATTCCTTAGGAGCTAAAATTAAAGTAGTGGGTGTTGGTGGTGCTGGCGGAAATGCTGTTAATAGTATGATTAATGAGAATATCGATGGAGTAGAGTTTATTGCTGTAAACTCTGACTTTCAAGACTTACAAAAATCCAAAGCTAAAATTGTTATTCAGATAGGGAAGAATATTGCTAAAGGTCTAGGCGTTGGTGGAAATCCTGATTTAGGTAATGAGTGTGCGAAAGCTGATCAAAACGACTTAACGGAAGCCTTACAAGGATCGGATATGGTTTTTATTACAGCTGGGATGGGTGGCGGAACAGGAACAGGAGCATCTCCTGTAGTAGCAAAGCTTGCCAGAGATGCAGGCGCATTAACTGTAGCAATTGTAACAAAACCATTTACTTTTGAAGCGAATAAAAGATTAATACAAGCTGAAAGTGGGATACAGGAACTGGCCAATGAAGTAGATTCTTTAATTGTAATACCCAACGATAAACTTAATGAAGTGCAACAAATTTCTGGAATACTAGATTCTTTTAAAGCTGCCGATGATGTTTTAACAAAAGCTGTTAGAGGTATAGCCGAAATAATTGTAGGCTCTGGTTTTATTAATGTAGATTTTGCAGATGTTAAAAAAATTATGAAAGAAAGTGGTGGCAAAGCTCTAATGGGTACTGGAGAAGGAGAAGGGACATCAAGGGCTGTAGAGGCTGCAGAAAATGCTATAACAAGCCCACTACTTGAAGATATCTCTATTGAAGGTGCTACAGGAATACTAATCAATGTTACAGCATCTAGTAATTTTACAATTGACGAACTAAATGATGCATGTAGTCATATAAAATCAAAAGCAAACCCTAATGTTGAGCTTATTTTCGGTCTTGTTGTTAATGAAACTTTATCTGACAAGGTTAGAATAACCGTCATTGCCACTGGTATTGATGGCAACTCAGATTCTATTCGAAAAGCTGCTGTTCCTTTAGAAGAAGATGTAGAGCAGATAAGTTTAAATTTAGAAGAAGATGAGACTGAAATTAATAATGACCTTAGCGGAACAGAAGAGGAAGTTAGCAAAATTGATGAGCTTCATCCTCTTGGGGATGATGCTCATTTTGAGATACCTGCCTTTATTAGGAAGCCAAAAGGCAAATCAACTGACGAGTGATATGTTTTTAGCTTCTGTCCAAAGTGACTCTATATCATAATATTTTCTTGTGTCTTTATGGAAAAAATGAATCAATATTTCTTTGAAATCTATTATCACCCACTGCCCTTCTTTTAAACCATCTGCCTTGACGCTATATTTATAGTTCTTTTTTATACTTCTAGAGATATTCCTTGCTAATGCAGTAGCACCCCTTTCTGAGTCAGCACTAACGATAATAAAGTAGTCTGCAAAAGAGGAAATATTTTGCACGTCCAGCAAAAGAATATCTTCACCTTTTTTTTCTTCAAGTTCCGCGCAAATTATTTTAACTAGTTCTAAAGTTTCCATTATTTATAAAGTCTATTCTCAACAATAAATTCTATCACACTTAAGGGTATGAATTTTTTAAGTTTGTCAAAATCTCCCAGGTTGATATATTCTATCAGCTGAGAGGACGAAATATCAATCTTTTTTATTAAGTCATAAAAAATTAAAACTTTATTATTTTCATTTTTAAAAAACATTGTGTCTTTATATAGCTTAAGTTTTAAATAATTTTCTTTAGTAGAAATGATCTGTTCAGAATCTATCAAGTATGGAGCCCTGATAGGAACAATCACATCAACTATTTTATTAATTTCATCAAACTTGTACCATGATTTCATTTGTAAAAATTGATCACTACCTACGATAAGAAATAATCTCTCATTGCTATGCTGTTCAAGCAACTCCGTTATAGTATTAAAAGTAAAATGTTCCTCTTTAGTAGAACTTTCTAAATCACTTATTTGAAATAATATATTGTCTTTCATTGCCAATCTAATCATTGATGAAACATCTTCAAATTTTATTTCTCGGTGTACTTTATAATAAGGGTTTAGATTCGGGACAAAGATTACTTTATCCAAATTAAATTTGTCAGATACTTCATCAATTAAAGACATGTGGCCAAAGTGTATGGGATTAAAACAGCCTCCATAGATTCCGACTCTCATCAGGTAAAAACCAACATTATAGATTCGCCTATTTTTTTAGTGGTGCATTTCCTATCTTTGATTAAGTAGTTTTTATTTAGCTGTTCTGTTAAAAGCATGCCAGAATTTCCTAAGAATTTTGGTGAATAATAAATCACTAATTCATCCCAAAGATTTGATGACAGAAAGCTAGTAAAAACCTTCCCCCCGCCCTCAATTAAAACTTTTTTAATATTGGCTTTTCCAATTTGTCTAAGAACTCTTTTAGGGGTTAACTCTTTCATGCTAACTAGATTGCATCCCGAACTATCTAATAACTTAAATTTTCTATTTTTGGGTTCTTTTTTAGTCAAGATTAAAGGTTTATTCCTTAATTTGACTATATTACTATCAATTGGAGTTCTTAGATTTGAATCCAAAATAATAGGCCTAGGTTGTGTAATAACTTGTTTGCCACGATATGTTAATTTAGGGTCATCTACCAAGACAGTTCCCACACCAATTAAGATTGACTCGAAGTCCTTTCTTAGGGCATTAGAATGTCGAAGTTGATCCGAATCACCAATAGAGTTATTTTTAGAATTTAAGTCAAAAATCATTCCGTCCAAAGACATACAAATCTTTAAAGTTACAAAAGGTATTTTCGAGGTTATCAGTTTTTTAAAGCCTCTGTTAATTTTAAAATTTTTCAATTCATTATCCAAATATTTTGTTCTAATTTTATTTTTTTTCAAAATTTGTATTGAATTCCCATTTACTTTGGGATTCGGATCTAAGGACCCAAATATTACTTGTTTAATTTTCTTCTTTATTAACAAATCAGTACATGGGGGTGTCTTTTTGTCCTTATGGCTGCAAGGCTCTAATGTTACATAAAGTGTTGAACCAGAAACTTTGCGTCCTTTACTCTCAGCATTTGTTATTGCATTAACTTCTGCATGGGGGCCACCGAAGGATTCGTGATATCCTTCGCCAATTATCTTATTATTCCTAACTAGAACTGCCCCAACCATGGGATTAGAGCCGGTGGCATTTTGTCCCTTTTTTGCTAAAGAAAAAGCTCTGTCCATATAATCTTTATCTTTCATCTTAATTAATCCAAACCTAACAGTGCTTTTGAAAAATCCTCGGAATCAAAGGGTAGTAGATCATCCAAAGTTTCACCTACTCCAATTAGCTTTATAGGCAAATTGTAATCATAGGATGCAGATATTGCAAAACCAGCTTTTGAAGTGCTATCCAACTTAGTTATAACCAAGCCTGTAATGCTCACAGTTGCCTTAAACTTTTCAACTTGACTAAGAGCATTTTGACCCGATGTACCGTCTAGTACTAATAAATTCTCAATTATCTTAACGTTTTCTTGTTTTTCCACAATTTTTTCTATTTTTGCTAATTCTGACATTAGATTGTCATTATTTCCTAGCCTTCCTGCAGTATCTATAATAACAATATCGATATTAGAATTTTTAGCTAATTCGATTGAAGCATAAGCAACACTAGCAGGATCTTTGCTCTCATTAGAAAAAAAATCTACGTCAGCCTTTTTAGACCAAACCTCTAATTGCTCAATTGCTGCAGCACGAAATGTATCAGCAGCTACAACCATGACCTTATTCTGGTTACCCAGAAGATAAGCCAACTTACCTATTGTAGTTGTCTTTCCACTGCCATTCACACCGCTTACAATAATTACTGATACTCCTTCATCATTTAAAGCAATTGAAATGTCATCTCTGTCTAAGATTTCATATATTTCTTTTTGTAAAGATTTTAAATAGAATTCTGAATCTACAACTTCATCTGTTTCTAATTTAGATAAATTAGTTTTAAAATTTTGAATTATTTCCTGGGAAGAATTAAAACTAACGTCAGCCAGGATTAAAGACTCTTGTAAATCCTCAAGAATCTTATCGTCTACCTCAACTTTCTGCTTAAAAACAGAAGTAATTGAACTTCTTAATTCATTGCTGGTTTTGGTTAATTTTGTCTTTACAGCCTCAAATAAGGCTTTAGCCTTTTTAAACATATGAATTTATTCTGTCATCAAATAAAATAATTATCAATTATATACTCTCAGTATGTTAAAAATTTATTAAATTGTTTATAATTAATTAGGTTAATGAAAAAAGACTTTGTCCACTTACACCTGCATTCACAATATTCTCTTCTAGATGGCGCAATCAAGTTTGATGAGCTATTTGATGAAGTTAAAAAGCAAGGTATGACTTCAGTAGCTCTAACTGATCATGGGAACTTGTTTGGTGCTTATGAGTTCTATAAAAACGGAAAAAAGAAGGGGATTAAACCAATACTAGGTTGCGAAGTCTATATAGCTAAAGATCACAAAAATAAAAACCCTGAGAACAATAAAACGCATCATTTAACTGTTTTGTGCATGAACATGGAGGGTTATGAGAATCTATGCTCCCTCGTTTCAAAGGGTCACCTTGAAGGGTTCTATAGAAAACCAAGGATAGATAGAAAAATGCTTTTTGAGAAAAGCTCCGGGTTAATTGTGTTGAGTGGCTGTCTTAACAGTGAGGTTTGTTTCAATATTCTTAAGGGGAAGAAAGACGAAGCTATCAAAATTGCTAGTGAATATAAAAACGTACTTGGCGATAGATATTTTATAGAAATACAAGGCACCCTTCTACGAGAACAGATCAGGGTCAATGGTACTCTTAGAGAAATAGCTAAAAAATTAGAAATACCTGTAGTAGCTACTAATGATTGTCATTATCTTACTAAAGATTGCTTCAAATCACATGATACTTTACTTTGCATACAAACTAATTCGTTAGTTAAAGAAGAAAAAAGATTCAGGTTTAATGGAAACGAATTTTACTTAAAATCTAGAGAAGAAATGATGGGTGCTGTTGATAATTATGAGGAGTCTCTTGAGAACTCCTTACTTATAGCTGAAAGATGTAACGTTAATTTTGATAATACAGATTATCGTCTTCCTAAAATTGATAATAATGAAGATTTTGGCAATCAGAATATAGGAAATCTAATTAATAACGCCTTAGAAGATAAGCTTAAATATAATCTAATTGATAATAGTTCATTGCAAGTTTATCAAAAAAGAGTTCAGCATGAATTAAATATAATAGAAAGCATGGGTTTTGAGGGATACTTTCTTGTCGTATCAGATTTTATTAGATATGCAAAAAATTCTCAGATACCAGTTGGGCCTGGTAGAGGAAGTGCCGCTGGTAGCCTTATCGCATATTTACTAGATATAACAGAAGTAGACCCTATCAAACACGGATTGATATTTGAAAGATTCTTAAACCCTGAGAGAATTAGTATGCCAGATATTGATATTGATTTTTGTGGAGAAGGTAGAGATGATGTAATAAAATATGTAACAAACAAATATGGAAACGATAAAGTCGCTCAAATTGGAACTTTTGGAACTATGTCTTCAAAAGCCGTTATCAAAGATGTAGGAAGGGTGTTAGGTTTCAACTTTGCAGATGTAAATAAATTAACTAATTTAATTCCCTCATTTAGAGGTAAAGTTTATTCACTGAAAGAATGCTACAAAAAAGTAAAAGAATTTAAGACACTAATAAATTCCTCAAAACAATTTACAGAACTTTACGACTTAGGAGTTAAGTTAGAAAATTCTGTCAGACATTCATCGACCCATGCCGCGGGAGTAGTTATATCAGATGATTCATTAGATAAAATGATCCCTCTTTACAAAGGTTCAAAGGGTGAAACGGTAACTCAATTTGATATGAATGCAGTTGAAGATTTAGGTTTTGTTAAATTTGATTTTTTGGGGTTAAAGACATTAACAGTAATAAAGAAAGCTAAAGAATTTGTAAAGGCTGTTAACAAAGATATAGACAAAGAGCTTAGCTTTGCAGATTTAAACAATTCGAAAATATACAAACTTCTATCTAAAGGTTTAACAAGAGGAATTTTTCAAATTGAATCAAGTGGGATGAAAGACGTTCTTAAAAATCTGAAAGCTGATAAATTTGATGACTTAGTAGCTCTTCTTGCTCTTTATAGGCCGGGGCCAATTGACAGTGGAATGGTTGAAGAATATATCCTAAGAAAGAATGGAAAGAAAAAAATTGACTACCCAACTCCAGAACTTGAAGAAATCTTGCGAGAGACTCACGGGCTGTTTGTTTACCAAGAGCAAATAATGAAAACCGCGTCTATTTTAGCAGATTTCTCTCTAGGCGATGCTGACTTGCTAAGAAGAGCGATGGGAAAGAAAAAAGCTTCTGAAATGGCGGCACAAAATGAAAGGTTTATGGTTGGAGCTAAAAATAAAAAGATTCCTGAAAAAGTTGCTAAAGAGATATTTGACACTATGGAAAAGTTTGCGGAATACTCTTTCAACAAAAGCCATAGCACTGCATATGCATATATTACTTTTCAGACAGCTTACTTAAAAGCCTATTACCCACGTGAATTTATGTCTGCGTTAATGTCAACTGAGATTAATTTAACAGAGAAAATAATAGCCAACATTAGAGAATGCAAAGAAATGGATATTGAAATTTTACCTCCTGATATTAACGAAAGTGGATCTGGTTTTACACCAATAAATAACTCAATAAGATTTGGATTAAATGCAGTCAAAAATTTAGGAACAAATATTGTTCAAAATATTCTAAGTATTAGAAGTGAATTAGGGAAATTTACAAACTTATTTGAATTCTTATCTTTAATGGATTCAAGGAAGATGAACAAAAGAACACTTGAAAGTTTAATAAAATCTGGCTCATTAGATTCTTTTGGTCACACAAGGTCAACACTTTTTGAGAATGTAAATGTACTGCTTGGTTTTGTTGGACAAAAAAGCAAAGATGCAGATAAGAACCAAGAAACACTATTTTCAATAGAAGAAACAATCTCAGAACCTAGTTTGGAACCATCTGATGAATGGTCTGAATTCCATCTAAGTAAAAACGAAATTGAAACGTTAGGTTACTCTATAAAACTAAAGCCTTTGCAAATAGTCAAGGACCAGCTTTCTTTAATAAAACATAAGTCTATTGCTGAAGCAAAAAGTGAAGCAAATAAGTCAATCGTTACGATTGCGGCTTTTATAACTTCAATAGATATCAAAACGTCAAAGAAAAATTCTAATAAATATGGAGTCATTAATCTTGAGGACTCCAAGGATATAATCGAGGCTTTGATTTTTAATAAAGAATATGAAAAACACGAAGATAAGTTGGAAGTGGGTTTGCCTCTAATCTTAACTGGTTCAATTGAGAAAGATGATGGGCCTCCAAAGTTAATTATTAACTCGTATAATGAGGTTGAATCAATCAGAAAGGTCACGGACTTATCGATGCCAGTCAGAATTAATATAAACAAAAACTTGTCCGCTGATCAAGTTAACAGCTTAAAGGATATTTTTGACAAGTTTCCAGGAAAAAGTTCGATTGAGATTATGTATACATATGATGGGCTTAAGACAAACATATCGATAAATGATTTTAAAGTGAACAACTGTAAGGAGCTGTATGAGGAAATATCTAAGACCTTCGCTTTAAACTAAGTTTGTTTACTTCTTAACTAGATTGATCTCCAGAATTAATTTTTTTACTTTTAATGGACTACTTGTAGAAACAAATACTTCTTGATTTGAATTTCCTGATGTGGCATTTAGTTTGCAGCCAACAATTATATCCCCCAAACCCTGGAAAATCTCTCTTCCATAAGTTACCTTTAAGGTCTCGCCTTTACCTTTGCCTACTTTAATGGCTCCCGGTGTAATTAAGTTTACAAAATCTAGTGGTTCAATAAATTTTTCAAGAAATTTATCTAAGTTTTTTATTCTTGAATGTTTCTTCATTATCTTCCCTTTTCTATATTTGTTTTCTACCATTTTATTGAGCACCCTACTGGTAAAGTATCTATTATAGAAATAGAATCGTCATTTAACTCTATCGCGTCTTTAAGATAATTCTTCTTAACATTTAATGCATCATCCCAATTATCATCTAGCTTACCTTTATAGGTTAATATTCTCTTGGCATTAAATAAGAAAAAGTGTGGCGTATGCGTTGCATTAAATGCTTTAGCCGTTTTCTGGCTATCGTCACGCAAATATGGAAAATTATAATTTTTTTCGTAGTATCTAGTCCTCATTTTATCAAAACTATCCTCGGGATAAGTTATTTCATTGTTAGAGTTTATTCCAACAAACTGAACAGAATCTATAAATTTCTCTTGAAGAGTAATAATTCTTTCTTCATAGGCATGAACGTAAGGGCAGTGGTTACATGTGAAGAATACTACTACCTTTTTTTCTTTATCAATCAACTTACTGTTAAATAGCGTATTATCTGTAGACTTTAATATAAAGTGATAGAAATTAGCACCTACGTTCACTAAGCTTCCTCCAGGTCATCAATAAAGACCTTCTTTCTATGTCCCGAGTCAAATTGAACCAAAATAACATCTTCACCAAGATCATCATCTCTTGTCTCGACTATAAAGCCTTTCCCAAATCTGTAATGAAATACTTTATTTGACTCATTATCAAAATCACTCTGATTTAACTCATTATCTAGTCTTAATAAATTCTTAGAGTCAGAAATCTCATCGATAAACCTTGATCTGCTTGATGGCATGGTTTGCCCAAATATTTTTCTATAAACTGAATATGACAAATGTAGCCTTTTAATTGCCCTTGTAATTGCCACATAACATAGCCTTCTTTCTTCTTCTATTTCATCACCATTATCATGAGTTCGTATATGAGGGAAAAGCTGGTCCTCCAGTCCAACCAGAAATACACAAGGAAATTCTAAACCCTTTGCTAAATGAACTGTCATCAATGTAACGCTTTCATCATAACCATCAAGAGAATCTACTTGTGAAGAAATTGAAAGAGTATTCAAAAAATCCAATAAATCTCCGCTATTAAAAGTCTCTTCATATTCTGCTATTAAATTTATAAATTCGGAAACGTTCCCGATTCTGTCTTCATCGTTAAGATATTCTTGATACCCAATATCAATTAAAAAGCTCTCAACAGACTCTGCCATAGAAGTGTTCTTTTTTAAATTGTCTTTAAGTACTTTTAGACCATCTTGAAGCCTTGAAATGTTGGATTCCACTTTCTTAGAAAAAAACTTGCTTTCTAAGGCTTTAGTAATTAAATCAAGGTGATTTAAGTTTTCATTATTTTTCAATTCTTTGAGTTTCTGCAAAGTTTTTGCCCCTATTCCCCTTGGAGGGACATTGATTATCCTATCAAAAGCTACTTCATCTTCTGGATTAACAACTAATCTTAGATAAGAAACTGTATCTTTTATTTCTGCTCTATCATAAAAACTTATATTTCCAAAAATCTTGTATGGTATTTTATTTTTTCTTAATTGGTCTTCCAATACTCTTGATTGGGCATTAGTCCTATAGAAAACCGCAAAATCACTAAGCTTAAATTCATCTTTATAATCTTTTATTTTTTCAGCAACAAATTTCGCCTCATCTGAATCATTATATTGACTAACAAGTTCAACCAAAGGTCCATTGTTGTTTTGTGTCCACAATGTCTTATCCATTCTTTTCTTATTGTTAACTATTAAATTATTGGCAACATCTAATATCTGAGGAGTTGACCGATAGTTCTCTTCAAGTTTATAAATCTTTGTGTTAGGATAACGAGCTTCAAAATCTATAATGTTTTCAACAGAAGCTCCTCTCCATCCATATATAAGCTGATTGTCGTCTCCTACTGCAAAAAGATTTTTTTTGTCACTAGTTAACAGGCTTAGCAATTTTGATTGAATCTTATTAGTATCTTGATATTCATCAACTAAAATGTATTTAAACTTTTTTTGTAGATTATTTTTAATTTTTTGATTCTTAGACAAAATCTCATAAAGGTTCAATATTAAGTCACCGAAATCCATGGAATTATTTTCTTGTAAGAGAAGCTGATAGGTCTCTATGATTTTTCTTCTATTTGAATCCTCTATTTGCCATTCTCCATAAGAATAAGAATTTTTTAAGTTATCAATTATTGCCTTAATTAATCGAGGATTGTGCTGATCTGAATCAAAATCAAGTTTTTTAATAGCCTTCTTTAAAACCTTCAATTGATCAGTACTGTCATAGATAGTAAAGCCCTTATTGTACTTAGGAGAAAGTTCATCTATAAAAATTCGAAGAATCTTAAAAGAAATAGAATGAAATGTTCCCATCCAAGGGAATTCATTTTCTTTCCCCAAAATATTTGTAACTCTCAACTTTATCTCTTGCGCGGCCTTATTTGTGAAAGTGAGAGCCAAAATCTCGTGGCTATTAGCAAGGCCAGAACTAATTAAATTTACTATTCTTAAAGTCAATATTCTTGTCTTACCAGACCCTGCACCAGCAAGAACGAGGGCTGGACCACTTGTGTGACTTGCTGCCTCTAATTGATTATCGTTTAAATTATATTTATCTAGTATGCTCAATTTACTACTTTAACTTTGATAATGATACACGAAAGAAAGTAATATTTTCTTGACAAAGTAAGTAACATGCTTATCTTCTATATATCTAACAATTATTAAGTATAAAAAAGGGGGGTTTTTATATGAAAATTAAACCTTTATATGACAGGGTTTTAGTAAAAATTAATAGTCCCGAAGAGAAAACAAAGGGTGGTATAATTATCCCTGAGAGTTCTAGTCAGGAAAAACCATCTGAGGGTGTTGTAGCTGCTGTAGGCACTGGAAAACTTCTCGATGATGGATCTATTCAACCATTAGATGTTAAAGAAGGTGATGCTGTATTATTTAATAAATACGGTGGCATGGAGCTTTCATTAGGTGATGGTGAGTATGTTTTCTTAACACAAAACGAAATTTTAGGAATCATTGAATAACTTAGGAGGTTAAATCAAAAATGAGTGCAAAAGATATTATGTTTGGAAGAGCGGCCCAAGCTCTAGTAAAAGAAGGGGTAGACAAACTAGCAAATGCTGTAAAAGCCACGCTAGGACCAAGAGGTAGAAATGTTTTAATTGAAAAAACATTTGGTGCGCCAGTTGTCACTAAAGATGGTGTAACTGTAGCTAAGGAAATTGAGTTAGAAGATAGGTTTGAAAATATGGGAGCACAAATGGTTAAAGAAGTTGCTTCTAAAACTAATGATGTTGCTGGTGACGGAACAACTACTGCAACTGTTCTTGCACAAGCTATTTATAGAGAAGGTATCAAGCTTACAGCTGCTGGCCATGATCCAATGAAGTTAAAAAGAGGAATAGACAAAGCAGTTTCTGCAGTTATTGATGAAATTCGAAAGAACTCCAAGCCTGTTAAAGGTAAAGATGAAATTGCATCAGTAGCTACTATTTCTGCTAACGGGGAAGAAGAGATTGGTCAAATTATTTCTGATGCCATGGAAAAAGTTGGTAAAGACGGTGTTATAACTGTCGAAGAAGGAAGGAGCTTAGAAACAGAGCTTAATATTGTTGAAGGTATGCAATTTGATAGAGGTTACTTAAGCCCTTACTTGGTTACAGAACCTGAAAGGATGACTGTTGAATTAGAAGACCCTTTCATCTTTATGTATGGCAAGAAAATTGCTAATATGAAAGATTTAGTTCCACTATTAGAGGAAGTAGCTAAAACTGCTAAACCTGTTTTAATTCTTGCTGAAGATATTGAGGGTGAAGCTTTGGCTACATTGGTTGTAAACAAAATGAGAGGGACACTAAAAGTTGCTGCTGTTAAAGCTCCAGGATTTGGTGACAGAAGACAAGACATGTTGGAAGATATTGCTACTTTAACTGGTGGTACTGTTATCATGGAAGAAGCAGGTATGACTCTTGAGTCAGCTAATCTTCAACATTGCGGTTCTGCAAAAAGAGTTGTTATTGATAAAGACAATACAACTATAGTTGGTGGAGCTGGTAAAAAATCTGAAATAACATCCAGAATTAACCAAATCAAAGCTCAAATACAAGATGCTGCAGGTGAGTATGATAGAGAAAAACTACAAGAAAGACTAGCTAAGTTGGCTGGTGGTGTTTCTGTTATCTTAGTTGGTGCTGCAACTGAAGCTGAAATGAAAGAAAAGAAAGCTAGAGTTGAAGATGCTCTAAACGCTACAAGAGCTGCCGTGGACGAAGGTATTGTACCTGGTGGTGGAGTTGCTTTAGTTAGAGCTATCAAAGGCCTGGATAAATTTACAACAGGTGATGACGAAGAAGATGCTGGTGTAAATATTATAAGAAGGGCATTAGAAGAACCAATCAGAGAAATAGCACAAAATGCAGGTGCAGATGGTTCTATCGTTGTGGAAAAAATTAAAGAATCAAAAGGTTCTTTTGGTTTTAATGCTGCTACCCTTGATTACTGCGACATGTTAACTGCTGGGATTGTTGACCCAGCAAAAGTTACCAGGTCTGCAATTCAAAATGCTGGTAGTGTTTCTGCTTTGCTTCTAACCACAGAAGCATTAATCGTTGAACAACCTTCAGCAGATGAAGGTGGAGGCGGTGCTGGTGGAGGAATGCCAGGCGGTATGGGCGGAATGCCAGGAATGGGCGGCGGAATGCCAGGAATGATGTAAAATTAAAAGGGGCTTAATGCCCCTTTTTTTTGCCTAAAAATTAAAAAGTTCAGATCTTATTAGAAAATTCATCTAATACTTTCATATGAAAGTTAAATTCTTTAGAGTAGATATCGGTAAGACTATTTTCAAGTTTTATTAAATTAAGGTTGTTGCCTTTGATATAAATTTGCTTCATTAATGAAGCTATAGACACCCACCCTAAAGCAATTTCATGCATGTCTAACTTTAAATTGAGTCTTTTGATCTTCGAAGAATAAACTTGTGCTAAATCTAAGAAGTCTTCATAGATAAATCTAAATCCTGCACCCTTCGAGCCACGTTTAGCAATTATTTGATATGCAAACTTAAAAACATCTCTCTTGTCAGGTAACTCATTCCACTTCTTTATATTGTTAGCACACTCTAAAATAGCAAAAACTGAACTGATACCTCTATCAGATTCTTGCCCTTTTAAGAAATTAAAAGAATTTTTAAATGTAGCTAATTCAACTCTTTCTTTGAGATCTCTAAATGCAGTAAATTTTTTGACAACAAAATAATTATATGAAAGCGGGTAAGGCTCTGCTTTAGAGTTTCTAGCATTATTTAACTGAGAGAAACTTGCTGTCTGAATTTCCTTAAAATTTGTATCTGAAAGATAGAATAATTTATTTTTTTTATCATATCCTATACATACGACTACATGGCCGGGAAAATGAAGCGATGAATTATAATATTTTAAATAAAATAGGTCCGTTTGAAGAAAGACTGGAAAACCTTTTGTTATATTTTCAATAAGTCTATCGTGGGCAATACTAGAATCTTTTTCCTTAAGCCACTTATAATCCCTACCTGTACTTGAAAAAAATATTGGCTCCATGTTTGGCGCCCTTAAATGTATTACTTCTGATGGTTTACTCTCATTATTTTTATTATAAAAGAACCCCATACCAGCTCCAAGCCCAAAACATAGCTCTTCAGGATAGTCTGTTCCGAAATAATTAATGACATTTCTGATTGCTACGGACCCGCAATGAACGCCTGTTATGTTTTTCCAGTCTAAAATAAACAAATTTGACTTGATACCTCTCTAAGTTTTTTCTCTATCTCTTTCTTTAGAGTATTTAAGTTTAATTCAGAGTCGGCTTCAAAACGAATAGTTAAAGCTGGCTGAGTATTAGAAGCCCTTACTAAAGCCCAACCATTTGCAGTTTCAACTCTAATTCCATCGACTGTGATCACTTTAGCTTCTTTATCAATATCCTTCCTCATTAACTCCTTAAACTCTTCAATAAATTGAAACTTTTCTTTTTCAGGAAAATCAATCCTTATTTCCGGAGTTGAATACATTTTTGGTACATTGCTCAACATAGAACTTAAAGCTTTGCTTTGTGAAGAAACTACTTCAATAAATCTTAAAGCAGCATAAAGTGCGTCATCAAAACCATGATGCTTATCTGCAAAGAAGATGTGGCCACTTAGCTCTCCTGCTAGTGGTGCGCTTTCCTCTTTAATTTTTCTTTTAATGTTTGAGTGTCCCGTCTTCCACATTATTGGTAGTCCACCATTATTATGAATATCATCAAATAAATTCTTTGAGCACTTAACTTCCCCTATGATTTTTGAACCAGGTCTCTCTGCTAAAACAGCTCTAGCTAACAAAAGAAGAACCATGTCAGAGTAAATAAAGTCTCCTTTTTCATCTACTATACCAATCCTATCTGCATCACCATCAAAAGATATTCCCAGATCTAAGCTTTCCTTTCTAACAAGATTAATTAGGTCAACTAAATTTTCTTTTACTGATGGATCGGGGTGGTGGTTAGGAAAATCTCCATCTGGTTCCGGAAAGAGTTCGTAAACCTCACATCCTGCCGAAACTAAAATATCTTTTGCAAATAGGCCTATTGGTGTATTTGCGCAATCTACCCCAACTCTAATTCTTCTTTTTATATTTATAGACTTAAGGATGTCTTCTTTATAATCTTGAATGATATCAAATTCATTCAAAGATCCTCTAACTTCTAAAGAGACATATTTGCCGACAAGTATCCTTTCTTTTAAGTCTTGTATTTGCTCTGACGACAAAACATTTTTTCCTATTGCGGCTTTGAAACCATTATAATCGGATGGGTTATGACTAGCTGTGATCATAATACCTCCATCTACTTTCAGCCCATATAAAGAAAAATATAAAACTGGTGTTGTTATCATTCCTAAATCAACAACATTAATGCCTGATTTTAATAATGCCTCTGACAAAACTTTAAAAATTCTTTCGGAACTCTTTCTACAATCTCTTCCTATGGAAATCGTACTTAAACCATTTTCAATTAGCATGCTTGCAAAAGAAAAACCTATGTTTCCTACTACCTCATCTGAAAGATCACTATCCGCTATACCTCTTATGTCGTATTCTCTAAAAATTGAATTGTTCAATTTGGTCTCCCATATTCATTTATAGTTGAGTATTTCTATTATTACTCTCAAATAAACTTTGACAAAAGTTTGCAGTAATAATATATTGAATTTACATGATTTCTTTAACTTTAGAAAATTTCAGGAAGCTTTCGAGAAAAGGTAATCTAATTCCAATCTTTAAGGAAGTGGACTTAGACTATGATAATCCTTTATCAATACTAAAGAAAATATCAAATAAAGAGCATTGTTTCCTTCTGGAAAGCTCGGCAGGACCTGAGAAATGGGCGCAATATAGCTTTATAGGTTTTGATCCTAAATTAATAATTACTTCTCATAACAACAAAATCAAAATTAAACCTAGGAATAAAAACCAACAAAGTATAAAAGGGAATATATTCTTAGAACTCAAAAAAATCATGAAAGACTTTAAGCCCGTTAACGTGCCAGGTCTTCCACGCTTTTATGGTGGGTTAGTTGGGTTTTTTTCTTATGAAGTAATAAACCAAATAGAAAAAATAAAAAATACTCCTGAAAAGGATATAAGTTTTCCAGATTCATGCTTTATGCTAACTGACTCTGTTGTAATTTTCGACAACATCAATAAATCTGCAAAAATTGTAATAAATGTTCATCTGAAGGAAGAAGTTGATATAAAAAAAGTATATAATGAAGCGCTCAAGCAAATAAGTATGATTGAAAAATTACTTAAAAAATCTGTAAAAAACCCATATGGATTAAAAAGTATTAGTAAAAATTCAAAACCAAAAATTAAATCTAATTACAAACAATCTAATTTCCTAGCTGCTGTAAGAAAAGTTAAGAAGTATGTTAGAGAAGGTGATGTAATTCAAACTGTTATTTCTCAAAGGTGGGAAACTGAATATCAAGATAATCCAATTAATCTATATAGGTCTCTTCGGTTGCTGAATCCATCTCCATATATGTTCTTCTTGAAAATGAAACAAAATTATATTATTGGAGCATCTCCAGAAGTTTTAATAAGGCTAGAAAATAATAAAGTTGAATCCAGACCTATTGCTGGAACAAGGCCTAGGGGAGAAACTCAAATAAAAGATAAGTATTATGAGAAAGACCTGCTCTCAGATCCAAAAGAGCTCGCAGAGCATGTAATGCTTGTGGATTTAGCAAGGAATGATATTAGTAAAGTTTGCCAATCAGGGACCGTTAAAGTCAGCGAGATGATGGCTGTAGAAAGATATTCTCATGTAATGCATATAGTGTCTCATGTCGAGGGTAAAATGAAAAAAAACAAAGACTGTTTTGACTTGTTTAAAGCCGCTTTTCCTGCTGGAACTTTATCCGGTGCCCCTAAAATTCGTGCCATGGAAATAATTGATGAGCTAGAGCCGAAAGCAAGGGGTCCATATGGGGGATCAGTTGGTTATTTCGGGTTTTCTGGCAATATGGATATGAGCATAGTAATAAGGTCATTTTATTTAGATAAAAAGAAATTATACTTTCAAGCAGGGGCAGGAATTGTTGCAGATTCAATACCTATAAAAGAATTTGAAGAGACGCAAAATAAATCCAAAGCTATGCTAAGAGCAATAGAAAAAAATTTAGGAAGAGATAATCAATGAAAAAGAAAGTTTTAATGATTGATAATTATGATTCTTTTACATACAACTTGGTTCATTATATTGAAGAACTAGGAAGCAAAGTTACAATTCAAAGAAATGATGAGATTAGAGTTGAAAAAATTAGAGCCCTAAGGCCTGATATTATTTTCATTTCTCCTGGCCCCTGCACTCCTAAGGAAGCTGGATTTTCTGTAGATGTTATAAAAAAGCTTGCTGGTGAGTTCCCTATATTCGGAGTTTGCTTAGGCCATCAAGCAATAGCATATGGGTTTGGTTCAAAAATTATTAAGGCTAAAGCGCTCTTGCATGGCAAAACATCTGACATATATCATAACGGAAAAGGAATATACAATAAAATTCCAAACCCCTTTAAAGCTACAAGATATCACTCATTGGTTATTGATAAAAAAACTTTATCTAAAGACTTTCTTATCACTTCCAAAACTAAAGATGGGGTCATTATGGGAATTAAACATAAATATTTAGACATAGAAGGTGTTCAATTCCATCCGGAATCAATACTAACAACTTATGGAAAAAAAATAATCAAGAATATTCTTAAATAATTAATATGGATAAAGATGAAATAACTTATTACATGGAGCTAGCACTAAAAGAAGCAAAGAAAGCTAAAAAGATTAATGAAGTTCCAATAGGAGCAATATTAATAGATAACAAGAAAAATATTATTGGAAGAGGCTTTAATAAAAGTGAAGGACTTTCTGATCCAACTGCTCATGCCGAAATTCGTGCAATTAGATCAGCATGTAGAAAAAAGAAAGATTGGCGCCTAGATAACTCAATCTTATTTACTACAATTGAACCATGTGAAATGTGCATGGGTCTGATAATTGAAGCTAGAATTAAAACAATCTACTTTGGATCTAAGAATTATAAAAAACTAAACTCTGAAAAAAAAATAAGTATGATTTCTACAGAGAATGTTGAATGTGGTGAAATTGTGAAATCTTTCTTTAAAAAATTAAGATAAATTTTTATCTATAACCTTTGGTAAAACTGTTATTTTCTTTAACATCCCAACTTCTTTTGTTTTATAAATGACTTGGTCATTCTTTTCTATCTCTAAATAACAAATCCTTCTTTCATATGAATTCATAGGATTTAAACTTAGTGGTCTGTTAATAGATATAACCTTTTCTATCAATGCAGTAACTCGTTCTGCTAGCTGCTTATCCTTTTTCTCTCTAAAAGAATTTATATCTACAGAAACAAATACACTCTCAGAATTTTGCTTACTAGCAATTCTAGTTAGAAGAAACTCGATATTTTTTATCATCTCTCCTTTTCTTCCAATAAAAAAACCTAAATCTGAATCACTCTTTAATTTTAAAAGGATGTTTCTATCATTAGTTTCAACTTCAGTGGTGCTCTCTTCGACAAAATGGTCAACAATTTGCCCAAATATTTCCCTTATCTTCTCAGTCTTCAAAGGCTCAAGATTTGAATCTTCATCTTTTGTATCCGTCTTTAAAGATTCTTCTTTCTGAGAAACAGGCTCTGTAACCTCTACTTCTTTGGTTGCTGAATCTAAAGTTTCTTTTACTTTTATTACTGCATTTCTGCTACCTATACCAAGCAATCCAGCAGAACCTTCATTGATTATCTCAAACTCCAAATCCTCTCTGTTAATTCCCAGCTCTTTACATGCTTCAATTGTCGCATCTGTGACTGTCTTTCCTTCGAATTCTCTTTCAATCGACATCTTATGCCCCCTGCATTTTATTAAATTTTTTATTTATATAAAGTTGTTGAAATATAGAAATAATATTACTTACTGTCCAGTACAAAATTAAACCTGACGGCAACCCCCAAAACATTACAGTAAACATTATTGGCATATACTGAAAAATCTTTGTTTGAAACTCATCTGCTCCAGGGTTTGGTGGTGTTAATTTTTGGGTCAAAAACCATGATATACCCATAATTAATGGTAAAAACCTAAAAGGAATACCCGTTCCTGGGATATCGAATAAAACTTCTGGTGAAGATAAATCATTTATCCATAAAAAAGTAGAATGCCTCAAATCTAATGAGTAAAGCAGCACATTATATAAAGCTACAAAAACAGGGATTTGAATCAACATTGGTAGGCATCCACTCAAGCTAGACAATGGGTTCATTCCTTGCTTAGAATAAACTTTCATTATTTCACTATTCTGTGTAGCTTTGTCATCTTTGTATTTTTCTTTGATTGCATCAAGCTCTGGTTTCATTAAAGCCATCTTTGCCTGCATTTTCTTCATGGACATCATGCTCTTAACAGTTAAGGGAAGAAACAGAAGTCTGATTAAAATGGTTACAAGAATTATTCCTACACCAAAGTTATTAACGAACTTGTTACAAATTTTCAATAAATCTTCAAGAGGAGAGGCTAACCAGCCAAACCAACCTAAATCATGAGCTTTGTTGAATTCTTTTCCAAAACCCTTTAGTACTTCTGGATTTTTTGGTCCAACAAAAAGAGTTGAAGAAGAAACGTACTGTGATCCAGGCATCAAACTAATAGTTTTGTAACTCAAAAGAGTTCTAAGAGTGTTTTTAGAAAATTTATTATACTTCAGGGTCTTCTCTCCATCAGAAAGAATATTTGAAATTAAAAAATACTTCTTTGAGAATCCATACCAACTAAAATCTCCTTTTATTTTCTCTGTCTCTGATGGGATTGAATCTACTGTCTCCATATCATCTTCTAATAAATAACCCATTATCCATTGTTCAGGACCGTCTATGTTCCCTACTGATTCTTCAAAAATCCTAAAGACTAAATTGCTTCTTGATTTATTAGTTAAAATAATTTTTTGCTCTATTCCATAAGTGCTATCATTAAATACTAGGATTTTCTCAATATTAATACTCCCAACCTTGGCTAACAACCTAAGTTGTTGTGAACCATTGGAAACACTAATTTGATTTGCGCTTGTAGTAAAAGTAATATCTTTAGGAATATTTATATCTTTTGCTTTAACAATTGTCTTAGAAAAAAACTCATTCTTATCCATTATTTCAATTGGCTCAAAGGATTCAGGAGCCTTGTAATGCTTCCTGAGTTTTAATTCAGTGATATATCCACCAGTCTGAGAGATTTTTCCAGAAATCAATGGTGTGGAAAAAGATACATATTTATCTGTAGAAAATTGTCTTTCTTCTAGCAAGTTTTCCTCAACTTCATATGGTTCTTTGCTTATGGAAAATTCACTTTCCGCTTTTTGTTTAACCTTAATATCTGAAACAGGGGGTTGCTCTGTGGGACCAAAGAAATTTGAGGCAAAAATAATAACCATTGAGGCTATTAAAAAAATCACATAGTTCATCTTCATTATTTTTTAACTCCTGGAACCAAATCTTCACCTGGTGAACAAAATGGATTGCAGCGGATTACTCTCAAAAAAGCCAGTTTAGATCCTTTATACGGTCCGAAAGTACTAATAGCTTGCATCGCATACTCTGAACAAGATGGAGTAAAACGACAGGACTTTGGCAATACCAAGGAAAATGATCCTCTATAAAGTTTAATCAGAGTTAGTAGTAATTTTTGTATTAGTTTTCTCATCAGTTATATGCTTTCTAAATATAGAAAGCTCTTTTCTTATCCTATTGAAGTCTAAATCTAGAATATCTTTCTTTGCAAGAAAAAGAAACTCTTTATTGTATAAATCTGTAAAATCTAATCTAACAATCTCTTTTATCAATCTCCTTTGTCTGTTTCTAACGACCGCAAGATTACTTACTTTTTTAGATACTATAACACCAAGTTTAAATCTTTTGATGTTTTTATTCTCATTGAAAAAAATATCAATTCCTTTAATTCTAAACTTTCTACCAATTTTCAGAAGCTTTTTAAAGTCTAAATTGTCACTATCGGAGCTTGTGCTTGATGAATTCATTTAGAATATCTAGAAACAGCTAAACTAGCTCTTCCTTTAGATCTTCTGAGAGCTAGCACCCTCTTTCCGGCTTTGGTTTCATTTCTACTTCTAAAACCATGGGTTCTCATACGTTTTTTTTCACTGGGTTGATATGTCCTTTTCATAAGTCAAATAAGTTACCATCAATTAGTTAAAAATCAACAATCTACTGAATATTCGAATCAGCAGGTTCTTCTTTTGTGGCAGGTTGTTCAACTAGCGTACATTTTTGAGAAATTTCATCCCATTTTTGCTTATATATCTTCAAATCAGAGCTTGCCTTAGTGAAATCGCCTTTAGTGCACAAATTATAAATTGACCACATATCTTTTACAGAATTTTCATTTTTTAGCGTAAACTCGTGAATGACAGAAGTAAGTTCAGCATAGTTCAAAACTATCATGCTGTCATCTGCAAACTTAGATATCCAAATTAACATTTCAGATAAGCCGAATTGCAAATCTTTAATGAAGTAATCTAAATCTTTAGGAATGTCTAATTTAGCCAAACCATTGATAGCATTATTTAATCTGTCTTTTGAGTGAACTGAATCTGTATTGTAATAAATGCCATCAGGCTGAATAGCTCCATCGCCCGCATGCGAATAAAAAAATTTCTTTTCACTATCATCAAAAAGAAAGAACCATTGGGGCGGGATGGTATCCTCTGATTCTTGGATATATTTATCAGAATCAATACCCAAGGGAGTAAGATAATATTCACCATTTTCATGTTTAGTGAAAAGACAGTCTTTTACTTGGTCAGGCTCGATTTCTAAATAGCTAGAAAGTGAATCTCTATATTCTTCATACTCCCTACCATAAAATACATTTTGAGAGGCATTAGGTCCATCCCAATAAAGCTCGTGAAACTTAATATATTTTTCCCAGTAGCTATTATCTTCCTCAATGCTATTTAAATTTTGGTAAACCAATAATGCTGCTTTTTTTAACATAAATACAATTTAACTGAAAAAAAAATTTTCTCTAGGACATATCAGGAACTGGTCCATCAGGAACAGGGTCATCAGGACTAAAAAGCATTGAATCCATTGTCCCACCAGGGGTTAACATTGGGTAAACCATCTCCGTGTGATCAACAATTACTTCCATCAGGACAACTCCTTTTGTTGAAAACCCTTCCTTCAGAGAGGATTCTAAATCTTTTGGGGAATCAATAGTAAAAGCTTTGGCACCGTATGATTGCGCGATCTTAACATAGCTAGGATTAAGATCAAACTTTGAACACGAGTAATTGCTATTAAAAAAAAGTGTTTGCCACTGTCTAACCATTCCATGGTGACCATTGTTAATCAAAACAATTTTTAAATCCAAATTATTCGCAACCGCAGTAGAGAACTCCTGCATATTCATTTGGAAACTTCCGTCTCCGCACACAGCTAGTACTGTATCATTGGGTCTTCCTAGCTTAGCACCAATAGCTGCAGGAAATCCAAATCCCATGGTTCCTAGGCCACCCGAAGTAATCTGATTTCTAGGATTTTGGAACTGATAGTACTGGGCTACCCACATTTGGTGCTGCCCAACATCTGTAACAACAACAGCTTTACCTTTTGTTATTTTCGAAAGTAAATCGATTGTATAGCTTGTTTTAATCGCTTTCTGATTTTGGGTAGCGACAGTTGGGTGGGTTTCTTCCCATTTCTTTATTCTTTCGAACCAATTGTCTCTATCTTCTTTATCAGGCTGGAAATTTAAAGGAATCGCCTCATCAAGTTGAGAAATAACTGATTTAGCATCGCCAACTACTGGACAATCAACCTTTATATTTTTATTAATAGTAGAAGGATCAATATCTATGTGAATAACATTGGCATCAGGGGCGAATTTATCAAAAACTCCACCTGTTGATCTGTCGTCAAACCTAGCACCAATACAAATAACTAAATCGCTGTTATGAACGGCCATATTCGCAAAATAAGAACCGTGCATGCCTATCCAACTAACACGCATCGGATCATCTGGGGGATATCCTCCTAGCCCCATTAAGGTTAACGTGACTGGAATCTTAAGCCTGTTTGCAAATTTTTGCAAGGTTTTTGTAGCTTCAGAGATAACTATTCCCCCGCCTCCAAAAACAATTGGGCGCTTGGATTTCATTATCAAGTTAGCAGCTTTTTTTATTTCTCTTTTAGTAGCAAAAATAGGAACTTTATATCCACTAACCTTATCTACTGGGAGAAATTCAAATTTATGATTTGCGTCTAATACCTCTTTAGAAATATCAACCAACACTGTTCCTGGTCTTCCAGTAACAGAGAGGTGTAGAGCTTCACGAATAGTTTTAGAAAGCTCGGAGATTTCTTTAACTAAAAAGTTGTGCTTAGTACATGATCTTGATATGCCAACATGATCAATATGTTCAAAGATATTGGTTAAATTTTTATCCTCAGTAAAATGACATACAAAAACTACAAGCGAAGCTGAATCCATATTTGCTGTCTGTAGCCCTGTTATTGTATTAGTTCCACTTGTATCAGAATCGCAAACTACCACTCCAGGGTTGCCTGTAACTCGAGCATATCCATCAGCCATATGGCTAGCACCCTGCTCGCTTCCAGATACAATTCTTTCTAAATATTTAGACTTTGAAAATTTTCTATCGAAAAGCTCCTCAGCATCTCTACCAAAACTATTTGGTGGAGAAAATAAAAATTCTGTTTTTTCTTTTTCAAGTGTTTTAAAAAAGATTTCAAGACCATTCATGAATATCATTATAATTAACTTAGCAAAAAATTAAAATTTTTTATTTATCTAAGTATCAATTTTTAATTATTTGATGCTTAATGGTTTATATATTAAAATTTTACTGTGTCACCAATAATTATAATCAATTGTTCATGCAGCCCTAAATCTAAGCTTTATATAAATGTACCGAAAGAAGTATATTTTAAAGAAAGAATAGATACTCATGATTGGCAGCTGGAGTACTCAAAAAAAGTCAAAGAAGAGAAATACGATTTTTATAGAAAAAATGTACTTGCAAGCGGTGACCAATGGATTGAATCAGGTTCTGAGGCTATTATATGCAAAAAGTGTGGAAAAACGCTAGAAATATAAAAAAAGAGAGGCATCGCTAAATACCTCTCAGAGTGTTACGGGGATGTTACCATCCTACCTACGCTTTATAATTGTATCACAATATGCTTTTTAATTTCAACTACTTTTTTGCTAAGGCTAAATTCCCTTAGTAGATGCAACTTTGGGGTGTGTTTTTCGCCAACGAAGATTGTTAAGTGCATTGATAAAAGCTTTTGCACTTGCTATAACAACATCTGTACTTGCACCTTTTCCTCTTGATGAAAAACCTTCATGGTTAATTGAGACGCTAACTTCAGCTTGTGCATCCATACCTTCAGTAACTGATGCAACATTATAGGAGTCCAGTGAAGGAGCAATTCCTGCAGCTTGTGAAATTGCCTTGAATACTGAATCCATGGGACCATCAGCAGATTCTTCAGCCATCACTTCTGAGTTGTCAACAACCATCTTTATTTTAGCTGAAGGTTTAGTCTCAGTCCCTGAAGCACACTCCAAAGAAATTAGTTGATAAAAATCAGAAGACCTAACAAATTCCTCATTAATTAAAGAATAGATATCCTCATCAAACACGTACTTCTTCTTATCACATAAATCTTTAAATTTTTCAAAAGCTACTTCAAAATTTTCATCACTTAATTTGTATCCAAACTGACTCAACCTGTCTCTAAAAGCATGTCTTCCAGAATGCTTCCCTAGAACTATATGGTTAGATGGTATACCAACATCAGAAGGATTCATTATCTCATATGTCATGCTTTCTTTCAGAACACCGTCTTGATGTATTCCGGCTTCATGCGCAAATGCATTCGCTCCTACTATAGCTTTATTTGGTTGAACCGATACACCGGTAACACTACTTACCAACTTGCTGCAAGGGTAAATTTGTTTCGTATCGAGTCTTGTTTGAAAAGGATTTAAATCATTTCTTACATTAAGAGCCATAACTAGTTCTTCGAGTGATGCATTACCAGCTCTTTCTCCAAGACCATTGATTGTACATTCAACTTGTCTCGCACCTGAATGGAGGGCTGCCAATGAGTTTGCCACAGCCAAGCCCAAGTCATTATGACAATGAACACTAATAACTATATTTCTTGAAGCAGCAACATTTTCTTGAATCTTACTTATAATTTCAGCAAACTCTGATGGTACAGAGTAGCCGACTGTATCAGGAATATTGATTGTAGTTGCACCAGCTTTAATTGCTACAGTTATAGCTTTATACAAAAAATCTAAATCCGTTCTTGTTGCATCCTCACAAGAAAACTCAACATTACTAGTATATTTGCATGAATGAGAGACTGAAGCTTCAATAATATCTAAAACTTCTTTTTTAGATTTTTTCAATTTATATTTTAAATGAATATCTGATGTAGCTATAAAAGTATGAATCCTGGGGTTAGCTGCGTTCTTGATAGCCTCCCATGCTCTATCAATATCTTTTAAATTAGCACGAGATAGGCCAGCAATTTCGCAATCTTTAACGTTTTCAGAAATTAATTTCACAGAATTAAAATCACCCTCAGACGCGATAGGGAAACCAGCCTCTATAATATTTACACCTAATTTTTCTAGTTTAAGTGCGACCTTAAGCTTTTCTTCCTCATTCATACTACAACCAGGAGCTTGTTCACCATCTCTCAGCGTAGTATCAAAAATCTTAATCATATTATCCATTTATGAAAAATATAAGTTAACTTAATTTTTTGTCAATTTTAGGAAAGAGTAAATCTATCTTGCTTATTTTAGAATCATCATCTAAAAATTCTGTATTTTTCAGGGTTGAAAATAAAATATCATCATCTTTAAGCTTCAAAGATAAAGATTCTAAAATTTTGCATGAGGAATTCGGCATGACAGGATAAAACATAAAAGCAATTATTCTAATAGACTCAAAACTTAGGCGAAGAACAGTGGACAACCTATCGATTTTATTATTTTTTGCAAGAGTCCATGGCTCCTCTGTATCGATATATTTATTAATCAAAGAAACTAACTCGATAACAGCTGACAAAGCTTTACTAAAAAGAGCTGATTCAAAGAAAAGTTTATATTCGTCTACTAATGTATAAATTTTCTCCCTTAATTCGTCATCTATTTTTAAAGACTTAGAGTATTTAGGAATTATCCCATTAAAATTTTTTTGATTCATAGAAACAACACGGTTAACTAAATTACCAAAATTATTTGCAAGATCAGAATTTATTCTTGAAATTAAGGAATCTTTAGAAAAATCTCCATCGTTGCCAAATGGGACTTCTCTTAACAAGAAATATCTAAAAGAGTCAAGTCCGAACTCATCAATTACATCCTTAGGATCAACTACATTCCCAAGGGATTTAGACATTTTTTCTTTTTCTACTGTCCACCAACCATGAGCTATAATCTTAGATGGCAAAGGTAACTCTGCAGCCATTAGAAAGGCTGGCCAGAAAACTCCATGGAATCTTAGAATGTCTTTGCCAACAACGTGAAAATTCGCTGGCCAAAACTTGCTAAAAAGCTCTGATGATGTGTTTGGATAGTCAATTGCTGTCAAATAATTAGTTAAAGCATCTAGCCAAACGTACATCACGTGCTTATCTTCTTCAGGAACTTCGATGCCCCAACTAAAACTAGTTCGAGAAATGGATAAATCTTTCAAGCCAGATTCAACGAAACTCACTACTTCATTAAAACGGGATTTGGGCTGAACAAAATCTGGGTTTTTTTTGTAAAATTCCAACAAGGGTTCCTGCCAGTGTGACAACTTGAAGAAAAAACTAGGTTCTTCAACCCATTCTACATCTGATCCTGTAGGAGCTTTACCATCAACTAGCTCTTCTTCCTGATAATAAGCTTCATCTCTTATTGAATACCATCCTGCATATTTATCCAAATAAATTTGATTATTTTCTAATAACTTTTTCCAAAAAGACCTTGCTCCGTCTTTGTGCCTGCCAGAAGTTGTTCTAATAAAATCATCATTAGTCAACATTAAAAGATCAGTCAAATCAGAAAAATTTTTACTAACTGAGTCTACAAACACTTGAGTATCAACTTGCTTATCTTCTGCAGACTTCTGTATCTTCAGGCCATGCTCATCAGTACCAGTTAGAAAAAAAACCTTGTGACCCAACATTCTATTAAATCTTGCTAGAGAATCACAGGCAATACTGGTATATGCGTGGCCAACATGTGGCTTATCGTTTACATAATAAATTGGAGTAGTTATATAAATATTCTTTTTCATGAAATTAAATCTTCTTTGCTTTTGTTGCCTAAAATAAAATCTAAAATTATCTCTTCTATTCCCATCCTAAAATTGAAATTTGAACTGTTTAATGTTGTGTTAAAGCTATCTAATCTAGAGATAAGTTCAACAAGCCTTATGTTTGAAATAGTTGAAAAGGAGTTCTCTACTTCTAAATGAGTATTGTTAGACAAACATTTATTTTTTAAAAAATATGTAAGTACTCTAATTATAGAAGAAGTTAAAACTTTCGAGTCAATTTTAGATTTAACAATATTATCAATCTTATCTAGTAGAATATCGGTCTTCCAAACTTCTTTCTTTGCTATTATGGCAACTAAATCTATCAAGTTTTTTAAGTTCTCTTCATTACAAAAATAATTTTTTTCAATTGCCCCATTAGATAAAAAAACTGCTAAGTCCAACAGGTTTTTATCATCAAAATCTTTTTCTAAATAATTTAAAACCAAATTGTCAGGCAAGAAATCAAAGTTAATATCAATACATCTAGACCTTACAGTGGGAAGCAACATGGAGGTGTTTGAAACCAACAAAAAAAAGAACAAATATGATGGCGGTTCTTCTAAAATTTTTAACAATTTATTTTGTGCAATAATGCTTAATCTTTGTGAAGATGGAATGATAATAACTTTTTTATCTGATTCGAACGGGGGGCTATCTAACCAAGACTCAATTGCCTCTACGTCTTCAACAGTTATCTTATCTTTATCTGTGTCTAAAAAATAGAAATCTGGGTGTATCCCCTTCAAAACTTTTGATGTATCACATAAAATTGCCTTAGATAAATATAAAGCAAAATCTTTTTTTCCTATTCCTTTGTTCCCGGATAACAAGTAAGATCCGGAAGAATCGTTTAGAGTTAAGTATTCAAAAAAAGAGGATTGTTTTTTAAGATGGAATTCTACTATTTCTTCATCTAACATAATCATTAAAGTCTAGAGAAAATACTAAAATTACTTGATAGACATTTTTTAATATTTTCATGAACTACTAGTTCATCTTCTTCTCCGTTAATTATATGAACACATGAAGATTTTTCAGCTATTCCAAGATAAGCCTTCTTGACTCGCGAATGAAACTCAAAAGATTCATCATCTATCTTGTTTCTTCCTGGCCTTTCAACAATTCTACTGAGTGCCGTATTAACTGAAATATCTAATAAAATTGTTACATTCGGGTAGACACCTAAAGTTGATGCGTTTGCCATATTCTTGATTAAGTCTAAATTAAGACCCCTACCATGTGCTTGATATGCAATAGTAGAATCATAATATCTATCACACAAAACTATTTTGCCTTTGTTCAGCATTGGCTTAATGAATTCTTTCACATGCTGTGCTCTGTCTGCACAAAAAAGAGAAACCTCTGAAAAAGGGTGCAAATCAAGATCTTCAATATCCAGGATAATTGTCCTGATAAGCTTACCTATTTTCCCCCAACCAGGCTCCCTGGTAAGCTCTACATCAAAGTGTATTTTTTGTAGAGCCTTTTTGAGAATTTTGATTTGGGTAGACTTTCCAGACCCCTCAATTCCTTCAAAAGTTACGAACAAATTCTTACCTACCTAAGACATTAATTTTTTTAAGTCTTCTAATTCATTATAATCTAATTTAATGATTTTTCCTGAATCTAATTCTCCTAATTTTATAGGTCCAACGCTAATCCTTTTTAGCTTTTTAACTTCTTTACCAAAATATTTGAAAAAGTTCTTAACAATATGATTTCTTCCCTCGTGTATTTCTATTTTGACTAAAGTCTCGTCGCTGGTCGAATTAAGCAAATCAAGCTTCTCTGGCATCAGAAAGCCATCTTTTAAATTAGCTCCCTTTCTCATTTTTTGAAAAAAAGTATCGCTAACCTTACCATTTAAATAAGCCAAATATGTTTTTTGTATCAAAAAACTGGGGTGCGAGATTCGATGAGCAGTCTCTCCATCATTTGTAAAAAGGAGCAAGCCTTCGGTATCATAATCCAACCTACCAATGGGAAAAAGCTTAATTGTAGATTTTGGCAAAAGATCCTGCACGGTTTTTCTTTTTTCATCTTTTGCCATAGTTGTAAGGCAAAATCTTGGTTTGTTCATCTTGTAGTATTCAAAATTTTGAGGAAAAATCTCCTCGTCTTTAAAAAAAACTTTGTCAATTTCAGTGTCTATTACTTTTTGAAGTCTTAATTCTACTTTTCCATTAACTATGATTTCACCAGATTCAATTAATAACTCTGCTTTTCTTCTTGAGGCTACGCCACAAAGTGACAAATACCTATTTAATCTAAATTTCATAATTATCTAAAATTACTTGGTTTTAGACAAAGACTGATCAACTACTTCCATAGTTATTCCAGCATGGGCCCAACAAGCGCCTGCATTCATCACCATAGCTATGTTAATTGCTTCAGTAATCTCTTCCTTAGTGACGCCTTCTTGGATTCCGTCTCTAATACAACTTCTAATACACCATGCGCATTTTGCTAGTATCGCACAAGCTAGACCCATAAGGCCTTTTTTTAATTTTTTTGATAAATGGCCGTCCTCATATACTTTTTCATTAAATACAGAGAATTTTTCAAACATAGTACCACTATGCTCGTGGAAATCTTTTATCTGTGGAGTAATATTCTTGCTAAAGAAACTACCTTCGGTAACGCTTTCTTTGTTTTTCATTTTATCAAAATTCTCTAGCGCAATGCTACTGTAAGCATATGGCTGACCTATTGCAAGTCTCATTGCGATAAAAACAGTCTCTGCAATTTCTTCGGCTGTAGCTCCAGCTACGAGAGCCAACTTAGTTCTAGATCTAATACAATAAGGGCAACTAGTCATATGTGCGCAAGCTAAACCAATAAGCTGTTTATCTTTCTTGCTAATTTTTCCCTCTTTGAAAACCTCATTATGGTAGTCCATCCAGGAATCATTTAGCTCAGGAACTGCGTCCTTCAATTGTCCCATGAACTTTGATATATCGTTTTTATATATACTGTCGCTCATACTATACTCCTTTAAAGTTCGATATAGTATTATACAATATTATTATATTTATGTCCCTAAGTTCTGATTACACATTACACAGAAAGAATCTAATAGGCTCATTCCTTGAAAGTGAAAATATTACTTTTAAATCTTTAATTAAAATAAAAAGCGATGCTTCTCCTAGAAAATATTATAGAATTCAAAATAAAAAGCTACTCTTGATGGATGCTGACCCAAGAACTAATGAAAAATTAACCTCTTTTGTCAAAATTGATAAAATTCTTTTAAATTATGGACTTACCGCACCTAAAATTTACAAAAAAGACATCTTAAATGGCCTCATGCTATTAGAAGACTTTGGTGAAGATACTTTTTCTAAAATCTTAAATAAAAAAAATGAAAAGACTATGTACAAAAATGCACTTGAAGTTTTATCAGTACTAAACAATAAAGGCAAAACTGCCCCGACAATAAAAGGATTAAAAAAATATACAATAAATGAACAGTTGAAAGAAACTTCGCTTTTTTTTGAATGGTACCTTCAAGAACATCTTGGAAAAAAACTGGATAAAGACTCTATTTTTTCATTTGAATTAAATCTTAAAAAACTCTATAAAAAAATTTGTACTAAGAATCGAACTTTGGTTTTAAGAGATTTTCACGTTGACAATTTAATAAAAAGGGCTGATAAAAAAATAGGCTTAATTGATTTTCAAGACGCGCTTTTAGGCTCTTCATCATATGATTTATCTTCTATTATTGAAGATGTACGGCGACCAATAAGTAGAGAGCTAAAAGACATGCTTATTAAATATTTTCGTAAGCTGACAAAAGAAGACCTGGAAAAATTAAAGATAGAAATTGCTTATTTTTCGGTTCAACGTAACATGAAGATAATTGGAATCTTTTCTAGACTTAAGTATAGAGACAATAAACCAAGATATATGAAATATATACCAAATGCCAAGAATTTTATTAGAAATCACTTGGAAAATCAGGAACTTCGTATACTTAAGGAGTGGTTTCAAGCTAATAGAATAAATGTTTAGAAAAATAGACATAAAAAAATTTAAAATTGAAGAAAAAAACCTTGAGAATAAAATTAATTCAGATTCAATTAATCTTTGTTCTTTTATAAACGAGAACCTAGAGAATAAGACAATACTAGAGCTGGGTGCAGGCTCAGGTTTGATTTCTATATTTATTGAAAAAAACTTTGATGTCAAATCTATTGATGCTATTGAAATAGAAAATGAAGCTTATTCAGCACTGAAAGAAAATGTGTTTCTAAATGGCTGTAAAAAAATTCGAACACATCATCAAGACATAAAAAATATAATTAGCATTTTTGAAGAAGGTACTTTTGATATCATCATCTCCAATCCGCCATACTATCAAATCGGAAATGGAAAATTACCTGAAAATTATCAGAGAAAAATTGGCAGGCATGAAGTATTAATAACTATGAGCCAATTATTTTCAATAATTAAAATACTTTTATCAAATGAAGGTCTTTGCTTATTGTGCTACCCAATATCTAGAGATCATGAAGTGGAAAAGAATGGGGAAAAAAATAATTTAAAAATCTTAAAAAAAGAAACACTTAACAGTACTATAAGTTTTTATAAATTAGCTAAAAATTAACTTCATTGATAAGTTGTTCTAAGTTATTGCTTTTCACAGCAATGCCAATTGACTCCTTATCAGAAGGATTTGCTTGAAAGTCGGAATTAATTTTTAGGCCGTAAATATAAAAAATTTCTCCGCTTACTTCAAAGACAGGGAGTTTGTACCTTAAAAACTTTGGGACCTTTTTAGCAATGAAAATATCTTTAAGCTTTTTAGAGCGTTGTCCTTTAAGTCTTATCCTATCGCCATCTTGGTAGTTTCTTACTCTAATATTTGAGTCAGGAAATGTTAAATTAAAAAATTTATAATCTACGTCCTCTTCAAAATTATCTTTTTTAACCGTAACAAACAAATCATTGCTTTCCCATGAGCCTTCTTTGGAAATCTGAAAATTAATTTTTTTTGAATTTTGAACTCCGATTTGTAAAAGCAAATAACCATATCCTTTTTCGGCTTTGATATTTTGTGTTAAGTAAAATTCTGCTGAGGCTTTGGGTGATTCTGCTAAACTAATTAAATCTCTAATATTTTGATAGCTTATAAAATTATCACTATTAATTTTCTTCGAAAAAAAAGAATATAAGATTTCACTTTTCTCGAAACTAGTCAACTCATTAAAGTCATATAACTTAATGGTGAATTCATAATTTGATATTGGTTTAATTATTATATTGCTTAGATTACTTATATGTTGTTGCGTAAAAAGATTCTGATCGGCAATCATTTTGATAGTTCTAGAGATAGTGGTAGTTAAATTAGGATTAATTCTGCTCAATAATGGTATTAAATTCTTCCTAATATTATTTCTAGTGTATCTGTCATCAGAATTGCTAGAATCATTGACCCATTCGATTTTTTTTTCTATTGAGTAAGACCTTATCATCTCTTTTGTTGAGCCCAACAAAGGTCGATAATACGGATAATCAAGGATCTTCATTGATTCTAAACCTTTTAGTGATGCTCCTCTAAGCAAACGCATAAAAAAAGTTTCAACTTGATCATTAGAATGGTGAGCTAATAAAATTAAGGAAGATTTTGACTTATATAGAATTTCCTCGAAAAACTTACGCCTAAAAATTCTAGAAGTTTCTTCTATCCCTTTTTTTATTAAACTAGATGCTCTTAGAATATTAAGCCTCTTCGTATAGAGTTTTAATGAGTGCTTTTTGCATAACTCTTTAACGAAAATTTCATCATTAAAGGAAGAATCGCCTCTTAATAAATGATTAAAATGACAGACTGTAATTTGCAAATTGAGTTCTGAGTTAATTAATAAAGTTAACAAAGCGACGGAATCTTCTCCGCCAGAAACACCTATTACAATTTTTTGATTTCTTACTAAGTGCTTATCAAAATTAGAACTTAAATTTTGATGCAAATCCCTGATCATTTAGTGCAAGTCCTCCAGAAAGGATTAACTTAAAGGCATCATCTGCAGAAATATCCAATCTCTTTATGTCTTCATTCTTGAAGAAGACTAAAAACCCTGAGCTTGGATTAGGTGAAGTAGGTATGAATACTGGTAGTTTATCCATGCCTTGGGATTCGATATTCTGAGTTACGAAACCTAAACAATAAACTCCAACTCTAGGGTACTCAACTAAAACAACATTTTTTTCTTTCTCGCCCTCAGTAAAAATAATCTTAGAAATCTGCTTAGTTGTTGTAAAAACAGCATTAGCTAAAGGGATTTTAGAAATTGTCTTTTCCCCAAATCCCACCAAAACTTTCCCTAAAAGATTTTTTGTTGCTAAACCAAAAATTGTTATTATTAATACGAAAAAACATAGTGCAATAATAAAAAGTATTAATTCAGACAATAAAGGCGCAGTTGATGGTGGAAGCTGAATAAACCTTGCTGGAGTAAGTCCCACAAAAGAATTAAGCCATTTTCCAGTTTCAAGAACCAAGTATATAGTGAGGATAAAAGGAACAAAAATTATCAAACCTGAAAAAAAATTTAACCTTATAAAGCCAAAGAATTTATTCATTTGAGTCACTGCTACTATTTAATTTTTGCTTAAGAATTTTACTAGGCCTAAATATAATGGCTTTCCTCTCTGCAATATCAATTGGTTCACCTGTAGTAGGATTCCTTCCTTTTCTTGGTTTACGATTTTGTATTTTAATAGAGCCAAATTTTGGTAGCTTAACATCTTCCCCGTTCACTAAATTCTTAATAATTATTTGGAAGAATTTGTCCACAATTTTGGATGCTTCATTTAAGTTGATGCCTAATGTTTTGTGCAAAATATTGGCTAAATCTTTTTTTGTCATAATTAACCCCTGATTTCTACATCAACCTCTTTTTTAATTTTAATTAAAATATTATCCAGGACTTTTGTTACTTCACTATCTTCAAGCGTTCTTTCGGAAGATCCGAAAAGAACTGACAAAGAAAGGCTTTTTTTCTCATGGCCTAACTTAGGATTCTCGAAAACATCAAAAACAAAACCTTCCTTAACTATAGGTGAATCAAAATTATTTATTAAATCTAAAATTATCTTAGATTCGATATTTTTATTAAGAACTAAAGATAAGTCTCTTTGAACAACAGGAAAACTGGAATAAGAGTTAAATCTCTTATCTTTAGCCAAGCAATTAGCTGCTTTGCTTAATGATAGGCTAAAAGCAATCAGTCCCTTTTTAATGCCATAATCAGCTAATAATTCAGGATGAATTTCACCTAAGAAGCCTAAATCTACATTGTTGAACTGTATAATTGCTGACTTTCCTGGATGAAGAAGCTGACCATATGAATCGTCAAGTGACGAGGTTAAATTAATATTGTCCAAATCTATATTAATAGCTTTAAAATAATTAAAAATAGAATTTTTTATATCAAAAAAAGTCTCACTATCTTTTTTCCAAAGTAAGTCTGAAGGAGACAATGAAGAAATCGCAGCTATTTCCATAGTTTGTAATATATTTTGATCCTCAGAAAATACATTTCCTATCTCAAAAATCTTAAAAACATCATCCTTGTGATTAAAATTATATAGTGCATTCTTGAGCAAAGAAGGCAACAAAGTTGACCTTAGAAACTTTGCATCCTGTGATAATGGATTCATTATCTCAACTTTTTTACGGTCTGGAAAGATATTTAAGTCATCAGTAAAACTAAAATTAACAACTTCTGAAAACCCTTCCGCAGCAAAAGCTTCTCTTGATTTTACGACAATTTCACTCAGATCCTGCATGGGATTTTTCATTTTGGGTCGAATTGAAACTTGTGGAAGGATTGACGGAATAGAATCCAGACCCCTAATCCTAGCAACTTCCTCGATTAAGTCATGATCAGTTTCCAAGTCAAATCTGTATTCTGGAACAACAAAAAAGCTGCTCTTGTCTTTATCTTTTTTTGGCAACATTTTTATTGATAAGGAACTCAGAATACTAATAATATCAGAATCTTTAACCTGTACACCGAGTATTTTTGATACCTTTGATAAATTTAATTTAATTGGTTCTCTCCTATTTCTAAATTCAATATCATGAAATGTATCAATATATTCAGAAGAAATATTCCCACCGCAAACTGACCCTATTAAACTTGCAGCAAAAATTAACGCACTATCAATTCTAAACTCTGACACTCTTCTTTCGAATCGGAAGGACGAATCAGTAGATATATTAAGCTTTTTAGAGCTTTTTCTAATAGTGCTCGGAATAAAAGATGCGCATTCTATTAAGAGATTTTTTGTTTTCTCCTTTACGCTAGATCTTTTGCCGCCAATAATTCCTGCAAAAGCCAGGGGCCCTTCTGAATCAGAAATAATTAAGTGCCCTTTAGTTGATTTAGTTTCATCGCTCAACGTCTCAAGTGAACCCTCTACAGTGTTAGAAATTACAATGTTTCCTTTTACCTCATCTAGATCAAAAGCATGTATAGGGTGACCAGTTAAAAACATAAAAAGATTTGTTGAATCAACGACGTTGTTAACGGAGCTCATATTCATTTTCGCTAAAAAATTCTTTAACCAAAAGGGTGATTCTTTAACTTCGACATTTTCAATCTTTATTAATGAATACCTTAGAACTTCGTCGGAATTAATTATAGCCGAAAGGCCATCTAGATGAGCGACTCTAGCTTTATCTTTAGAGTTATAATTTAAAATAGGATCTTGGAAATCCTTTTTTAAAACTGCAGAAAGATCTCTTAAAATTCCATGATAGCTTAGACAATCTCCACGATTTGGTGTAATAGATATGTCTAAAATAAAATCTTCTATTTCTTTAATACTTTTTAGGCTAGATCCAATAACAAAATCTAATGGTAGGATAAAAATACCATTATCTGAATCATAATTAAGACCTAGTTCTTCCGAGGAACATAGCATTCCAAAAGATTCTACATCTCGAATTTTAGTTTTTTTTATTTTTAATCCTTCTGGAAATTTATTACTCTGTTTGAAATTTGTTCCAACCTGTGCGACAGGGACTAAATCATTAGTTTTAATATTATCTGCCCCGCAAACAATACTTAGTGTTTCGCTACCAATATCAACTTTGCATAATTTTAATCTATCTGCATTAGGGTGATCTTCAATAGACAAAATTTTACCTACGACTATCTTATCACTAAGCTCTGAACATGAAACTTCTTTAATCTCTTCAACCTCTAGTCCAATCATCGTCAAAGCGTCACTAGCTTGATTTATATCAAGTACTTCGCCTAAAAGTTCATTGAGTTTGCTTAGTAAAATAATCATAATTCATCTAACTCCTCTATTATACTAAATTATTTATTAGAATTTAACAATTTCAAAATAAAAATCTTTTTTAAGTATCAACATTATGTGGATAATTGTTGATAAAAAAAGATTTTGTCATAAACTACTGTAATTATTGGTTTTTTTAGGAATAGTTTCACGTGAAACTACTTGCCAATGCAGAATTTTGAAAAAAGGATGTCGTAAATATCCTCATTATGTATTTCTCCTGTTATTTTTGATATGACCTCTAAAAAAAATCTAAGCTCTATTGTAACAAGCTCTATGTGATCGCTATTTGCAAACAATAGCCTTGACCTTTCGATTGCCTTGATGCCATCTTTAACTAAATTAACTTGTCTCTCGGTTGTGAGCACGCTCTCGTCTGAGTCAACAGAGTTTCTATTGACGAAAAAGGTAAGCAAGCTAATTAGTAAATTCCTTATATTTGTTGATTCTTTAGCCGATATTTCTATAAATCTCATTTTTTTTAATTTTAATTCATCAATTAAAAGTTTTCTCTCGCTTATCAAGTCACTCTTATTTAAAACAAAATAAATTTTTTCACGTGGAACAAAACTAAAGACTTTTTCTAAGTCCGACAAAGAGTCTGATTTATCAGTAACTATTAGAACTGCATCTGAATAATTAATTTTATCTTTAGCTTTTTGAATTCCGGCAGTTTCCACAATGTCTTTCGAGACCCTTTGCCCAGCTGTATCTGAAAATGAAAGCCTATGTCCTCGAAAATCGATCTGCGCTTCGACAATATCCCTTGTTGTGCCAGGTATATTTGTAACTATAGACCTTTCTTCATTTAATATAGCATTTAAAAGCGTTGATTTGCCAACATTAGGCTCCCCCAAAATAAGAACCCTAAGGCCCTTCATTATCAGCCTGCCTTTATCATAACTTTCAAAAATAGAGGAACATTCATCTTTAATTTGATTGTAGTCCTCTAAAATTTTATTTTTGTCAATCTCACTAATTTCGTCTTCTGGAAAATCCACTCTAGCTTCGAGTTCAGCCAATAAATTAATACCTAAGTCTCTGAGATTATTGAATTTTTTAGTTATCTCCCCTGATATATTTTTGGTTGAATAATTAGCTGCTGCCTCAGACTGAGATGAAATTAAATCGGCAATTCCTTCTGCCTCTAAGAGGTCAATTTTTCCATTTAAAAAAGACCTAAAAGAAAACTCTCCAGGCTCAGCCAATCTTGCGCCAGCTACTAAGAGCGCCTTAAGAACCATCTTGGGAACAACATAGCCCCCATGTGTTTGAAGCTCTACAACATCCTGACCAGTTAAAGAATTAGGAGACTTAAAATATATCCCAATACCTTGATCAATCAATTTCTCTTTGTAATAAATATTACCAAGGTTGGTCATATTTGGTTTAAAGCTTGTTTTGGTATTTTTAGGTTTAAAAATTTCTTTTGTTATATCTAGGGCTCTAGGACCGCTAATTCTTATAACTGCTAGGGAACCCACACCGTCAGGGGTACAGATTGCGCATATTGTATCATCAGAAGAAACCAGCTTTGAATCCATTAATTTATTTAACCATATTTATTAAACAAAAAAAGATTCTCAATTTAAATTGTCTTTGCGATATACTTTTCATTCAGATATAATAAATTGTTCAATTTACCCCTAACTTAATCAATAAACGGAGGAAAATTAATGAGTTTAAGCTTTGATTTTTCGGAAGACCAAAACATGATGAGAGATGCAATCAAAACCTTTTGTAAGGAAGAAATTGCTCCACTAGTTGAAGAAGCAGAAAAAAAAGAATCCTTTCCACTAGAATTGTTTCCTAAAATGGCCGAAATGGGGTTGCTAGGAATTTGCTTCGAAGAGAAATATGGTGGTCTAGGTTTAGACAAAGTTACACAGTGCATACTTGCTGAAGAGCTCGGAAAAACCTGTGCCGGAATCGCAAAAGGTGTGGCTGCGCATGTTGATTTAGGTTCTTTACCTATATCAAAATTTGGAACTGAAGAACAAAAAGAAAAATATTTGGTTCCTTCCATTGCGGGAGAAATCATTGGTGCTCTAGCAATAACAGAACCTAATGCAGGAACTGATGCGAGAGCTATTAAAACAAATGCAATTAAAGATGGTGATTCATGGATATTAAATGGAACTAAGACCTGGTGTTCAAACGGAGTAATATGTAATTATGTAATTGTTGCCGCTTATACAAACAAAGAAGATAAAAAGAACGGTATCAGTATTTTTATCGTTGACAAAGGTACTCCGGGATTTGAAGTATCAAGAAAGATTCACAAATTAGGACATAGATCTTCTGACGTTGCTGAGCTCGTTTTCGAAAATTGTAAACTACCAAAAGAATCCTTACTCGGCGAAGAAGAAGGGAAGTTCCAGGCACTTATGGAGACTTTAATCGCTGCAAGGATATCGCATGCTATTAAGAGTGTTGGTCTTGCTACGGCAGCTTTTGAATACGCACTTCAATATTCTAAAGAAAGAGAGGCTTTTGGGAGGCCTATTAATAAGTTTCAAGCAATAAGTTTCAAGCTTGCGCAAATGGCTGTGAAAATTGAAACCGCTAGGCTTCTAGGGTATAAAGCTGCTTGGCTTTATGACCAAGGTCGTCCTTGTGTAATGCAAGCCTCTATGGCAAAGCTGTATTCTGCAGAAGTTGTACAGTGGTGTGCAAGTGAAGGGGTGCAAATTTTAGGTGGCTATGGTTATGCTACTGAATACGATGCCGAAAGGTTTTATAGAGACGCTAAATTATCTTCTATTACCGAAGGTACATCTGAGATTCAGCATGTTATTATTGCTAAGGAGCTTGGAATTTAATCAAATTTTGTTAATCTAAGATAATAAAAAATAAAGGAGAATTTTAAGATGGGGACACATATACCAAGTATCGATGATACAAAAGAATTACTTAAGAAAAACCAGATTGGAATAATCGGTGTAGGAGAAACTGCTCAAGGAAAAATTCCTGGCAAAAGTTCTTTTCACTTTCTATCCGAAGCATCCAAATTGGCAATCGAGGACGCAGGGATACAAAAATCTGACGTTGATGGAATCATAACAGCCTTTTCGCTGGTTGAGGAAACCTTTATGCATTGCACTACGTTTGCAGATTATATTGGAATAAATCCAAAATATTTTGAATCAGTTGCAATAGGCGGAGCTACAGCAGTATGGATGACAGCTGCCGCAGCTATGGCTATTAATTCTGGTCAAGCAGAAGTAGTTTTATGCGTTAGGGGTGACAACACTCTTTCGGGAATTTCTTCAACTGGAATGATTGCACTGATTAGAGAAATGTGTCATGGGGAATTTGAATATCCGTTCGGGTTAACCACACCTGGTGGTTATGCACTAATGGCCAACAGATACCTTCATGAAACAAATGGAAAAAGAGAGCATCTTCATTCTGTTGCGGTAACAATGAGAGAGCATGCAAAACTTAAAGAAAATGCAATGATGAAAGACGACTTAACGCTTGACGAGATTATGGGAACTAGATTATTAGCTTCTCCCCTTACTAAATTTGATTGCTCAATCGTTTCTGACGGAGGTGCAGCATTTATAGTTACAACCAATGCAAAAGCAAAAGAGTTAGGCCTTAAAAGAGATCCTGTATATCTTCATGGAATGGGCCAAGGTTTTTCACATCAATATTTAACTTCATGCGAAAACTTAGACCAGATTTACGGTGCTGTTGAAAAATCAGGGAAAAAAGCTTTTGAAACTGCAGGAATGACAAATGACAACGTAGATATAACTTTCTTATATGATTGTTTCACAATAACAACACTACTAGAGCTAGAGGGCCTTGGAATTGTTCCACGAGGACAAGCGGGAGCATATGCTCTTGAGGGCAGGCTTCATAAAGACGCTGACACGCCAATCAATACTCACGGCGGGCTTCTTTCTCAAGCACATTTGGGTGCCATGCACCATGTCATTGAAGCTGTTCTGCAGCTTAGAGGTGATGCTGGAGCTCGACAAGTAAAAAATCCAAACGTTGCACTTGTTCATGGAAACGGAGGAATTGTTTCCGCTCACAGTACAATTATCTTGGGTAATGAACCAGTAAGTTAAAAAATTAACAAATTTAGGAGATTTATTATGTCAGAAGAAAAAAACGAGTATCAAAAACCACTTCCAGATTTTAGGCCTGAGACAAAACCTTTCTGGGATGGTACTAAAAATCACAAACTGCTTTTACCAAAATGTAAGGACACAGGGAAAGTTTTCTTTTATCCTCGAGCAATAAGTCCTTTTCCAGGTTCGGTCAACATGGATTTTGATTGGGTTGAGTCTAGCGGAAAAGGTAAGGTTTGGACTTTTTCAGTCCACTATATGGGACCAACAAGAGCTTACAAAGGCGAAACATATGTAGTAGCTATGATTGAACTTGATGATGGTGTCAAAATGATGTCTAATGTAGTTGGCATAGATCCAGAAGAAGTTAAAATTGGAATGGAAGTAGAAGTTGTTTTTGAAGATGCAACTGAAGAAGTAACTTTTGCAAAATTTAAACCAGTACAATAAGGGGTAAAAAATGGACGATAAATTATTTTATGAAGACGTTGAGGAAGGAACAGAACACGAATCAAGCGGAAGAACGGTAACTGAGGCTGATGTTGTTAATTTTGCAGGACTATCTGCGGACTTCAATAACATGCATATTGACGAAGAATTTGCCAAAAATACTGTATTTAAAACTCGGGTAGCCCACGGTATGTGTGTACTATCCATAGCAACCGGCTTATGGTTTACAATGCCTAGATTGGCAACAATCGCTTTTATGGGATTGCAAGATTGGAGATTTTCTGGTGCTGTGAAGCCTGGTGATACAGTTAAAATAACTAGGAAGCTAGTGGAGAAAAAAGAACACAAAAGACCAAATATGGGCTTTCTTAATTGGGAAGTTAACGTTGTTAACCAAGAGGGAGAAGTGGTCCAAAAAGGTATTTGGGTAATTCTTGTGCAAAGAAAAGATTCCTAAAAAAAGACTAAAAAACTCAATGATTAGGGCTACTTATAAAGCTATAATCATTGAGTTCTTATATTAATTGTTGACTTTTATTAAACGATTATGTTAAAAAAATAGATAACTCTAATAAAGGAGGTATATGTATATGTTAGGATATGTACTTGTACTTGTAGGTTTCGTATTTTTTGCTAACGGTATGACTGTTTTAGGCAAAACTGGTGCGAAAGAAGTTGGTATGCTTAATGGTGCTGTTGCTGTTTTAATTCTTATTGCAGCTTTTACTGGCGCTGGACTAGGTCCTGAAGGTGCGGCTAGTACCACACTTATTTCAGTATTTGCTCTTATTTACGTCATAGCTTTTGGTGTTTTCACTTTAGGTCATGATGGAAAAGGCTTAGGTTGGTATTGTTTATTCGCTACTATAGTTTTTCTATGGTATGCGCAATATTTCTTAGGCGTTGGAGCTATGGAATTAGGTATGTTCAATATTGCTTGGGCTGTTCTTACTTTAGTTGCTTTCATGGTGTTAGCACAAGGTAAAGCTGGTCTTGGTACTCTACTTGGATATCTTTTTGTAGCAGAAGCTTTTGTTACATTGTTAATTCCTGGTATGAACTTGTTACTTAAAGGAACTTTCTTTTAAATAATGGTTTAATGAGAGGCTGGCTTGTCCGGCCTCTTTTAAATTTTAAGGAATAACCCAATAACTTTTAACTAATTCCTTTTTTTCTAATTCAAATCTACAACGTACATGGCCTGTATAGTTAAGATTTAGATAATCGACCTCCAATATGTTGCTCCTAATTAAGCCAAAAACATTTAAGCCTAAATTCTCATTATCTAGATCTAATGACTCGTTAGAAAATGGTTTTTCTAGTTTGCTTTTGGGTGGAAAGGGTACATAATAACATCTTTTGCTTATTTCTTGTGCTTCATTCCAAGTCTGCTCTACTTCTTTTTTGTTGCTAACTAATTTTGATTCTGCTTTAATTCTTAATTGGATTTTTTTTCTTTGTCATAAAAAAGCATTGTTGTAATTGGAGACATTTTTATCTGTGAAACCTTATCGGATCTTAAGTCAGTATTGGTTCGTATCATCAAGGTCTCTTTGTCTACATCTCTAAGTATAACGATTCTAGTTTCTGGCTCGGGTTTCTCCCCACTTAAACTTATAGTTGAAAAAAAACATAAATGAAAAGGGTGTTTTCTTTGAGTAGCACCTTTTTTTAGCTCAACCCAGATAGAATTGTAAATATCAGAAAGGACGGGGTTACTTTTTTCCATACCAAGTAGGTAATTTTTCCCCTGTAAAAATAGTAATATTTTTTAATCTTAAATACTCATCTAAGCCCTCTAATCCTAGCTCTTTACCAACTCCACTTTGTTTAAATCCCCCGTAAGGTGTTTCAGGAATAATTCCTCCATAAGTATTAATCCAGAGATACCCTGCTTCAATCTTTTTGGCTACATTGATTGCTCTTGTAATATCTTGTGTCCATATTCCACCGGCTAGCCCATATTGTGTCTTGTTGGCCAAAGATATTGCTTCTTCTTCTGTGTCAAACTTCATGATCGCAACAACAGGTCCAAAGACCTCTTCTTTAAATAATACGTTATCTTCATTTTCTATTTCAATTAAAGTTGGAGGGAAAAAGTAGCCCTTTAGGTCTTTGAAAAATTTCCCTTGGTATAAAAGCTTTCCGTTACCAGAAAGACCCATATCAACATACTTGCTAACCTTGTCAAAATGTGGCCTTGAAATCAAAGCTCCCATTTCGCAATTCGTACTTAAAGGGTCTAGTTGCTTTATTTTAGAAACGGCTTTTACAAGTAATTTTTTAAATTTACTAAAAATTTTTTTGTGGACCAACAATCGGGTAACAGCTGTACAATTTTCACCTTGATTAAAAAAACCACCTCGAAGATTTGCTTCAATACATGACTCCAAGTTAGCATCATCAAAAACTATATTAGGTGCTTTGCCGCCCAACTCCAAAGAAAGCCTAGTTAAGTTGTTAGAGCTATTCTCAACAATTAATTTTCCTATTTTGGAAGAGCCAGTAAAAGATATTTTGGAAACTTCTGAGCTTTTTACTAAAGCATCGCCAGCCTCGTCCCCACTTCCAGGGCAAATATTAACGACGCCGTCTGGTACACCGCATTCTGAAAATATCTTGGCTAACTCTATTGTGCCTTGCGGTGTAAGCTCGGAGGGCTTAAGAACTACAGTGCAGCCTGCAGCAAGTGCAGGTGCTAATTTCCATGAAGCCAAAAGAAGAGGAAAATTCCAAGGTAAAATCTGACCAACCACCCCTATGGGCTCTTTTAAGGTCATAGAAAGGAGTTTGTCTGTTAAATTCTGTGAATTACCCTGTATTTTAGAGGCAAGGCCAGCATAATACTCGAAAGTCCTTGCTACGCCTCCTAATTCCACAATAGTGCTTTCATTAATAGGTTTTCCTGTTTCTTCAGTGTTTACCAAAGCAAGATCATTAAGTTTATCTTTTATTTTTTGCGAAATTTGAAACAACAAACTACCCCTGATGCTTCCTGGGGTTTGAGACCAATTCTCAAAAGCTTGCTTAGCAAAATTACACGCAGTCAACACATCATCTTTCGAACACAAAGAAACCTCTTCAAGCGGTTCCAAAGTAGCTGGGTTTTCTCTAATGTAACTATTCTTTGTTGTTAAAAGTTCTCCATTAACAAAAGCTTTTGAATTTCTCATTTAGATTAATTTATCATGTTTTTATCTTTTAAGAAAGAAAAAAGGGGCCTTTAGAAGGCCCCTAAATGATCAAGACTTAAGCACCTGGGTAGTAAGGTGTTAAGAATCTATGTCTCATTGTATATTTGTAAGGAGTTGAGAATAGAAGATGTTTTGCAACATCATCATCATTTCTTTCAACTCTTTTCTCCCATACAATTGATGCAGGTGGAATGATTAAGTTAAATGTGAACGAAATCAAACCGTGCACAGTAACGTTACCTAGAAGTCCGCCCATAAAGTCGAACGGTGTTCCAGCCATATACCATGCTCTTACGTCATCACCAGTTGCTGTTCTAACAGAACTTGGATCCAATTGGAATCTGTGTCCTGTACCGAACTGTGGTGGTAACTCAGAACCAAGGTATGTAACTTGGTGGTCACTGTATGCAACACTTGGATGAGTTGTGATTCTGTAGTTTAATCTACCCCAGTCTGTTTTACCGTAGAATGTTGGTTTAACAGAAACTGGTTTATCAGAATAACGACCATTTGCTGAATGAAGAACATAACCTCTTCTTTCCATTGTCATGTTGAAATAGTTGTCATTTGTTCCATGCTCATAAGCAGCAATGTATGCAGCTTTTTTTGGAAATCCGAAAGGCTCTCTACCAGCAAAAATTGGTGAGTCGTTTGAAAGGTACATATGTGGATAATATCCACCTTTCCAAACCTGAGCGTCTGCTCCGCTAACAGTAGCAGATTCAGTAACACCGAACTCCATGTAAGGTCCTAACATTGTGTTTCTGTGTATTACATACCAGAATTCTAGGATGTTATCATGAAGATCGATAGGATCAGGCGTAATGTTTTTAAGGTTAGCTTCGTCAGCTTCAACAACAAAAGCCATCCAGCGGCTTTCTGTGTATGTCAAAGGAACGATGTCATAGTCGAATACTGGATCAGCAACACCCTGAGAGATAATATGAATTCTATCTCTATCAAGTGGTAATGGTGGTACTTCTCCTTCTTCGAGCCATGGATAGCTATATTCGTTTGCTTGTTTTCCCATGATTTTAATCTCCTTTAAATTATCCCTATGCACCTTGGTGAATTGGGAATTGTTGTCTTAAACCATATTGATATGGTGTTGCGTAACCTCTGTAGCTAGCTGGTCTTTCATAAGTTTCTGTCCAGCAAACTTCAGCAGGAGGGATAACTAAATCAAATGTAAATGAAATTAAACCTTTAACTTCGTTTACTTTTAATTCTGCTCCCATGTTATCAAATGGAGTTGCTTGTTGGAACCAGTCTACGGCATCGCCGGAAGCTGTTCTAGTCAACTCGTTTTTGATTTGGAATCTGTGTCCTTCTACATTGAATGCAGGTGGAAGTTTAGATGGAAGATATGTTAACTGCCATTCTGAACTTGCAACGTCAGGACGTGTGATAACTTTCATGTTGAACTTACCCCAGTCTGTTTTACCATAAAAATATGGTGGTTTAACTGGTGCATCGTCATATTTACCTTGTTGTGCGCACATTAGGTAACCATTTCTTGTCATTGAAAAACCAAAGAAATCGTCTCCTTTCTCGCCTCCATGTTCTGTACAACGGATATAAGACATTTTTTTAGGGAATCCTAAAACACGTCCTGCATCAACAGCTGAATCAGAAGTAAGGTACATATACGGATAGTAGCCCGCTTGCCATGTGTTACCTTTTGGATCAGTGTAAGTTGCGGAGATTGTTACTCCGAACTCCAGATAAGGGCCTAACATTGTGTTGTTGTGTTGTACATACCAGTACTCGACAAGTTCTGCATCGTCGCCGTCCCATACAGTTAATGGTGGGTTTGGACATAGTCTTTGTCTAGTGGCTGCGTCAACATCAAGAACAAAAGCTGACCATCTTGAATCTGAATAAGTTAGAGGAAGAACATCGATATCCCATAGAGGATCGGAAGGGTTTCCGATAATCCAGGATTTAATGTCTCTCTGAACTGGTGGTTCTGGAATCTCAGTAGGAGCGAGTTCCCAGTACTTTGTGTCTACATTTAGATGACTTGGCATCGTTTGAGACCTCCTTTATTGAAATTTGCGCGTGCAGGTTAGTAAAAATAGGTGTAAAACCAATTTGTTTTCAAAATTTAATTTTTACACCCCGTTATATATAATTAACTCAAATTTGGACTAAATAGTCAACCATTAATTTTATAAATTTACAAAAGA
>Ga0209252_1000077_pt1 | contig 77689 bp, 71 predicted proteins | sample SaaInlV_135m_DNA_3_FD_184673 | JGI IMG/M metagenome (GOLD analysis project Ga0209252, IMG submission 184673) | Marine microbial communities from expanding oxygen minimum zones in the Saanich Inlet - Saanich Inlet SI074_LV_100m_DNA (SPAdes) (version 2) | ecosystem: Environmental > Aquatic >... | reverse complement strand
AATTGTAGCTTCGCGAGAATGTCATTTTTATTTATACCCGAAAACTGTTGCGAATGATGAAACTAATTGGGATGAGAATAGCATTCCCATGTTTAATATGACATCATTTCAAACGCGATTGGGTTTGACTATATTACCTGAAAAATATGGCAATTATTCTATAAGTGGAAAAGTTGAAGGCGACTTTTTTGGAACAACAAATGGATTAGAAAATATTGTCAGATTACGTCATGCATTTATAAAAATATCTAAGGCTTCTACCCAAATTTTGTTGGGGCAATATTGGAGTCCATTATTTACGGTTGAAGTATATCCAGGTGTTTTAAATTTTAATACTGGTGCACCCATTCAACCTTTTGCGAGATTCCCGCAAATATCATTATATAAAAATTTATTAGAAAAACTTCAATTAAAACTTTCAATAACTATGCAACGGGATGCCTATCAAGAAATTTTAGGAAAATCGATACAACAACGAGCAGGAATCCCCGCAATTCATCTTCATTCTGTATATCAATATTCATCCGGATTGGTGGGACTGGGGTGGACGCAAAAATCGCTCCGGCCAGAAAAAGTTATTATTAATGAGACCGCTTTTACGGTCTATGGAAAAACTGAATTTGATGCTTTTAAAATTAAATATAAATATGTATCTGGGACGGATTTGTCTGATCATCTTATGATGGGTGGACTGGCTAAAATAACAAATTTTGATTCAAGTACAACGTATTTAGGAACCCGTGTCTCAAGCTATTGGATTGATCTTGAATTTAATTATAAATCATTCATGACTGGATTATTTACTGGTTTCACTTTGAATCAAGGAATTGATGACCATGAGGACCAAATGAATTCTTATATGTTTTATGCGAGATCACCTGAAATTGAAAAAGTGGCTAGAATAAGTCCAAGGTTAATTTGGAAAAATAAAAATCTTCACTTTGGATTAGAGTATGATATAACTCTCGTATTATATACATCTGAGTTTGATTCACATTTAAAGCCATTGGCTAATACAAGCGATGAGCCTGTTTTAAATCACCGAATATTATTTGCAAGCTATTTAACATTTTAATGATTGGAGACTATGATGAATATAATATTAACAGAAAATAGATGGCTCGTAGTTGTGGGTGCTATTATGATTCAATTGGCTTTAGGTGCTATTTATGCATGGAGTGTGTTTACGAAAATAATTACAGATCCAAGTGGACTTTATCAGTTTTCGGCACGCGAAGCAGCACTTATTTTTTCGGCAGGATTGGCAACATTTGCGTTTGTTATGATTCTTGCAGGGCGCTTACAAGCCTTGTACGGTCCGAGAAAAATTGCAATATTAGGTGGGATTTTATTAGGTGCAGGCTATATGATGGGTGGCTTTTTTGGGTCGACATTTTTTATGCAATTTTTGTTTATCGGCGTTTTTGGGGGAGCTGGCATTGGTTTTGCCTATGTCGTTCCTATCGCAGTCGGAGTAAAATGGTTTCCAGATAAAAAAGGCATGATTACAGGATTGGCCGTGGCAGGATTTGGTTTTGGTGCCACGATTTGGGTAAAAATGGCGGATTCATGGTTTGGAGGACTTTTAAATACAGTTTCCCTTTTTGATTTATCTAATGTGCAAAGTGTATTTCTGATTTATGGAATAATATTTACAGCTTTGGTTTTATTAGGAAGTCTTGTCATGGTGAACCCGCCGGAAGGATATGTGCCAGCAGGATGGTCCACACATTCCAATGAGCATACACAGGGTGAATCTATGAACCTTTCTTCTTATGAGATGTTGCGAACTCATCAGTTTTATCTAATTTGGATGACATTCATATTTTCTGCTTTATCTGGATTGATGGTTATTTATTGTATTCGTTTATTTGGCACGGATGCTCTGGCATATCACAATGTGAATAATCCGGGACTAGTGGCAGGAACAGCTATGGCGTGGTATGCCATCTTTAATGGACTCGGACGAATTGTTTGGGGAGTTGTCTCTGATAAAATTGGTCGACGAATCACCATCATCATTTTAACGGCCATTCAGGGTATAATTATGTTTATGGTATATCATGTGTTTATCGTCTATGCATCAGAATTTGGGTTTATCATATCAGCATCGATTATTGGATTTAATTTTGGTGGAAATTTTGCATTATTTCCTGCAATTACTGCAGATTATTTTGGAAATAAAAATGTAGGGACTAATTATGGTTGGGTCTTTTCGGCCTACGGAATCGCAGGAATAGTGGGACCCTATTTGGCCGGATATTTCAAAGATTCAGCCCAATCCACAACAGATCCATCTGTCTGGATGGTTCCGTTTATCATTGCCGGTGTCTCGTGCATAATGGGGTCAATAATCATGGTAAAATGCAAGCCGATTGTATTAAAAAATAAAATTAAAAACATCAAGAACAATCCAGTATTCTCGTCGACAAATTAGATGATTTCATTTAAACTTGCAAATAGGATAAGATTATCCTAATTTCAGATAGCTGGATTGCCTACTTTAGGAAAAAGATCTTTAAATCGTGGAGATTTGAAATGAAAAAGATCGATTTTAAAACGGAACTAATGCATTTATATAATTCATCTGGTAAACAGGTGATAAAAGCATATGTAACCCCAATATATTTTCTTATAATTGATGGGAACGGTAATTCAAAAACATCTCCTGAATTTCAACATGTTATCAAATCTTTGTCTTCTTTATCCTATTTGTTGAAATTTGCCATTTACAAACAAAATACCCGAAGCGATTCAATAGTAATACCGCTAGAATTTTTTGGATGGCCCCATAAAATATATTTAAGTACCCCACGACATGATGTATCGGAAAGATTAAAAAGGGTTACACGAAAATTGATGAAATCTAAAGGGAGACTCAATGGAAATTAAAGTACTTCAACATGATTTATTGGATGAGCTATTTAACGCAATTACAATAAATAATTATACCCTTATTGGCCCCACGGAAAAAGAAGGTGTGATTTCTTACGAACCCATCCAAAAGGCAGATGAATTACCTAAAGGCCTAATTGATCATCAAAGTCCAGGGAAATATGTTGCTCAACAGACGGATTCCAGTCGATTTTTCGGCTATACCATTTCACCCTATTCTTGGAAAAAATATTTATTTCCACCAGTTCAAACTATTTTTAAAGTATCTAAGGGTGAAAAAGAATATTCCATTCATAGTTCAGAAGAACAGCCCAGCTATGCCTTTATTGGTGTTCGGGGATGCGAAATGGCCGCTATTTCTATACAAGATAAAGTCTTTATGGGTGGCACTTATATTGATCCTGCTTATAAAAAAAGACGAGAACAAGCCCTTATTATAACTGTGGAATGTTTTAATACATGCGAAACATGCTTTTGTGATTCTGTTGGTTCCGGTCCAGAAATTCAAAATGGAAGCGATATCATTCTCACTGAAATTGTGAATGAAGGGGAACACTTTTTCTTGGTGCGATCTGAGACAATAAAAGGTCAGATTATTCTAAACCAAATTAATATGAAAGATGCGACCCAAAATCAAGTAATCGTTAAGGATGCTCAATTAGAAAGAGTTCGGTCTCAATTAAAAAGAAAAATAAAAACAACGGGACTCAAATCAAAATTATTAGACCATCCAAATCATCCACGCTGGAGTGATGTGGCCGAACGGTGTATGTCTTGTTCCAATTGTACCATGGTGTGTCCAACATGTTTTTGCATGACTGTAGAAGATGTAAATGATTTGGACGGAAATTCCGAAAGACAACAAAAATGGGACTCGTGTTTTACGTCGGAGTTTACATACATCCATGGTGGAAACACCCGAGCATCCACCTTATCTAGGTATCGTCAATGGGTCACTCACAAATTTGCATCATGGGAAGATCAATTCGATTCACTAGGATGTGTAGGATGTGGCCGGTGTATCACTTGGTGCCCATCTAAAATCGATATTACAGAAGAACTGGCCGCTTTATCACAGTCACCTGAAACCTATACACAGGGAAAAACATCTCATGACTGACCGCATTACAAAACATTTATCAGAACATATGATTTTTAAAGGGCTACCTTTTACAACGATTTCCGATTTAATTGGCTGTGCATCAGAAAAATCATTTTCTAAAGGTGAAACAATTTTTTTGGAAGGAGAAGAAGCCAACTATTGTCACATTTTATTAACAGGTGCTGTTGATTTATCTATTCATACTCATAACCGTGGACCGATTATTATACAATCTTTACAAGCAAAAGAGGTGTTGGGTTGGTCATGGCTTTTTTCGCCTTTTATCTGGCAATTTGATGCCATGGCAAAAAAAGATACGAAATCTATCAGACTGGATGGGAAATGTATTCGAAAAAAATGCGATGAAAATCCTGAGCTAGGATATGAACTCATGAGAAGATTTTCTCGCATCCTTCAAAACCGTCTTATAGCAACCCGATTACAACTGGTGGATATTTATGGAAAATCAAACTGAATTAATGAAGGGATTCTCACCTGAAACTCCCATGATACCCACATTTTTGCGGGTTAAGGAGAAAATTCAAGAAACCCATGATACCTGGACTCTTGTTCTCGAGAATCTGAATGGGGCACGCATAGGAAAATTTTCTCCCGGACAATTCAATATGTTGTATGCAGTGGGGGTTGGAGAAATTCCAATTTCAATAAGTGGCGATTGTCATAATCAAGACACTTTGATTCATACCATCCGAGATGTGGGAAATGTATCCCATGCGTTATGCCAATTAAATGCAGAAAATATGGTTGGTGTTCGGGGACCTTTTGGCTCTGTTTGGCCCATGGAAAAAATGAAGGGGAAAGATGTTATCATTGTGGGCGGTGGTATTGGACTTGCGCCTTTACGTCCTGCCATTTATCATGTCTTAAATCACAGGAATGATTTTAATCGTTTGGCTGTAGCTTATGGTGCAAGAGCACCAAAAGAGATATTATTTCCAAAGCAAATTATGGATTGGCGGAGTCATTTAGATCTTCAAATTCGGATTACCGTTGATGTCGCAGATCAAAACTGGCATGGACAAGTAGGTGTTGTAACCACTCTTATTCCCCGTCTGAATATTGATCCTGAAAATGGTGCCGCATTGGTATGTGGCCCCGAAGTCATGATCCGGTTTGTAACACGGGAATTATTAAAATTTGGCATACCGGCAGATCAGATTTGGATTTCTATGGAGCGAAATATGAAATGTGGTATTGGGTTGTGCGGCCATTGTCAATTGGGTCCAGAATTTATTTGTAAAGATGGCCCTGTTTTTAATTACACCGAAGCGGAACGCTTCTTTAGAGTCAAGGAGTTGTGATGGCAAACGATCGACCTAAACTTGCCGTTTGGAAATTTGCATCTTGCGATGGTTGTCAATTATCATTGCTAGATTGTGAAGATGAATTACTGGCGGTATCCCAAGCTGTACACATTGCTAATTTCCCAGAAGCATCTCGAGAAGTGGTGCCCGGACCTTACGAAATATCTTTAGTTGAAGGCTCGGTTACCACACCCCATGATGCTGAACGTATTAAAGAAATTAGAGAAATATCAGATCTTGTCATTACGATTGGTGCATGCGCAACATCAGGTGGTATTCAAGCATTACGGAATTTTTCTGACGTAAAAGAGTTCACCAATATTGTGTATGCGAATCCACAATTCATTGATACGCTGGATCAGTCCCACCCCATTTCCGATTATATAAATGTAGATTTTGAATTAAGGGGTTGCCCAATTGATAAGTATCAATTATTGGAAGTTGTCATTTCACTCTTATCTGGAAAGCGCCCAAATATTCCCACACATTCAGTTTGCATGGATTGCAAATTAAAATTAAATACGTGCGTACTCGTTGCAGGGAATGAACCATGTCTTGGACCCGTAACTCAAGCCGGTTGCGGGGCAATTTGCCCATCCTTTAATCGGGGGTGTTATGGCTGCTTTGGTCCGCAAGATTCTGCCAATACAGATTCCATGACCGAAATTTGGCAAAACTTGGGGGTGGAAAATGAAACAATATTACAAGCCTTTCGGGGATTTAACGGATTTTTAGAACCATTTAAAAGTGCAGGTGAACGTCTTGAGTAATACTAAAACGATTAAAGTCGATTATCTCGCCCGTGTTGAAGGCGAAGGTGCATTATTCATCAAAATTAAAGATAATAAATTAGAAGAATGTCAATTGAAAATTTTTGAGCCGCCGCGATTTTTCGAAGCTTTTCTTCGTGGCCGGCAATTCACTGAAGCACCGGATATTGCGGCGCGGATTTGTGGAATTTGCCCGATCGCCTATATCATGAGTTCTATTCATGCAATGGAACAAATCTTGGGTATTGAAGTTGGTGGTCAACTTCGAGAATTGCGACGGCTCATTTATTGTGGTGAATGGATTGAAAGCCATGTGCTTCACGTTTTTATGTTACATGCACCCGATTTTCTGGGTTATCAGGATGCCATTCAATTGGCTGGCGATAAACCAGAATTGGTAAAAATGGCGCTCAGACTCAAAAAAGCTGGAAATGAAATTGTGCGTCTATTGGGTGGTCGTGAAATACACCCCATTAATAATAAAGTAGGTGGGTTTTATAAAGTGCCAGACAAGAAGGACTTTTCTAATTTATTGGAAGAATTAAAATGGGCTAGAGATGCATCCATAGAAGCAGTGAAAGTGGCCAACTCACTCCCATGTCCAGATTTTGATCAGGATTATGAATTTGTCTCACTCCATCATCCAGATGAATATCCATTCAATGAAGGTCGGATAATTTCAAATCGTGGTTTGGATATTGATATAAAGGATTACGAAAACCATTTTGAAGAAATTCATGTAGCTCATTCTAATGCTCTTCAATCTGTTCATAAAAATCACGGTAATTATTTGGTCGGTCCCCTTGCTCGATACAATTTGAATTATAATCAATTATCCGATTTGACTAAACAGGTGGCCGTGGATAATGGATATGATCGACAGGTGATTAATCCATTTCAGAGTATTGTGGTTCGATCTTTAGAAACAGTATATGCTTTTGATGAAGCAATCCGTATTATTGAAAATTACGAAAAACCAGCCAAAGCATCCGTTGAGTATGAGATCCAAGCCGGTGTAGGATATGGATGTACAGAAGCACCCCGCGGTAGTTTGTATCATCGATATGAGATTGATGAACAGGGTATTATTAAGACGGCAAAAATTGTGCCACCCACGGCACAAAATCAGAGTCGGATTGAAGAAGATTTATCCAATTTCATTCCCAAATTTATTCATTTGGATGATGACGATCTCACTTGGAAATGTGAACAAGCTGTCCGGAATTATGATCCATGTATTTCTTGTGCCACTCACTTTTTAAAACTAGATATACAAAGGAATTAATTTGGAAAAATCAATTTTAGTTATTGGGGTCGGCAGCCCCTATCGAAGTGATGATTCTGTAGGATTAAGTGTGTTGAAAACTTTGCGAATGGGTCCGCCAGAACAAGTGCATCTTATGGAACGGTCTGGCGAAGGGTCAGACATTATGGACGTGTGGAAAAAATATCAGCACGTTTTTTTGGTAGATGCGGTTCAGTCCGGCAAAGCGCCGGGCACCATTCATCGTATTTTTGCAAATCAAGAAAAAGTCCCTACGGACTTTTTTCATTATTCAACACATGCATTTGGTGTAGCAGAAGCGGTTGAAATGGCGCGAGTCTTGGGTGAATTGCCAAAAAGCTTAATTATTTATGGGATTGAAGGTGAACAATTTGGTATAGGAAAAGATATTTCAAAACATGTTCAAATATCTGCAGATAAAGTGACAGGAATGTTGTTGAAAGATATTCAAAAAATATTAACCGGCAATCCAACTTATGCATGAAATGACTCTATTGAATGATTTATTGAAAAAAATAAGACTTGTTGCCAAAGATGGGAAAGCAAAAAAAGTGAATTCTATTTCACTTTGGCTGGGAGCAATGAGCCATATTTCCGCAAATCATTTAAAAGAACATTTTGATATGGCCACCCAAAATTCTGAATTAGAAGGTGTGGACTTAAACATTGAGACATCTGATGATGCGTTTCATCCACAAGCCCAGGATATTCTTCTAAAATCCGTTGATATTGATTCTTAATCGGTGCGAATAATGAGTGACGTTTTTAGTCCAAAAGCACTGAAAATTTATATATCAGGCATGGTGCAAGGTGTTGGTTTTCGCCCGTTTATTTATAAATTGGCGCGGGCGAACTCTCTAACCGGTCATGTGAAAAATACTACCGAAGGTGTCAGCATTTTGGCCCAAGGCAATGATGAATCTATTCAAACATTTTTATCCAATTTGCGATCGGAAGCTCCACCTTTAGCACGAATTTTTGAAATTAAAACCCATAAGGCCAACCCCAATGGGTTGAGTCAATTTAAAATTGTTCATAGCCAAAAATCCGGCGAAAAATCCGCCTTAATTTTACCCGACATGTCCACCTGTGATGATTGCTTAATCGACATTGCTGAGCCGACAAATCGTCGGTATCAATATCCATTTACGAATTGTACTAACTGTGGTCCACGTTTTTCTATTATTAAAAATTTACCATATGATCGTCCAGAAACATCCATGGCGAAATTTAAAATGTGTACCCAATGTCAATCTGAATACGATGATCCAGAAAACAGACGTTTTCATGCACAGCCCAATGCATGTCCTAATTGTGGCCCCCAATTATCTTTTTGGAATAATTCAGGAACCGAAATCGCTCAAAAGCTAGACGCGCTCATTTGGACTATTGATGAAATATGTCAGGGAAAAATTATTGCACTCAAAGGCTTGGGCGGATTCCAATTAATCTGTGATGCCAGAAATTCTGTGGCAGTCAACACATTGAGAAAAAGAAAAAATCGCCCTGCTAAACCATTTGCGCTCATGGTGAAAAATCTTCAAATGGCGTCATCCCTTTGTGAAATGGATCCTAATGAAATTTCTATTTTAACATCGCCTGAAAAACCCATACTCATTTTAAAATCGAAACAAAATGTCATGTTCACTCAGCAGGTTGCGCCTGGGAATCCAAATTTAGGATTGATGTTGCCATACACTCCATTGCACGAATTATTAATGAGTGGTTTGGGATTCCCTATTATAGCCACAAGTGGCAATTTGGCCAACGAACCCATTTGCATAGATGAAGCTGAAGCCTTGGAGAGATTGGGCCAGATTGCTGATGGATATCTAATTCACACTCGTCCTATCGTTCGCCCCGTTGATGATTCTGTGGTTCGTCTAATGGCAGGAAAAAAAATGATTCTTCGCCGAGCTCGTGGATATGCTCCGTTTCCTATTCAGGTGAAAGAAGGGCTTTCATCCATTTTGGCCACAGGTGCACATTTGAAAAACACTATCACCGTTACGCGGAAAAATCAATTTTTTATGAGCCAACATATTGGAAATTTGGATTCAGAGTTATCGGCTCAAACGCAACAAACGGTGAGCCAAGATTTGATTCAAATGTATGATTTAAATGTGAAATCGGTAGCCTGTGATTTGCATCCCGATTATCAATCCACGACCTTTGCGAAATCATTGGGATTACCCTTGTATCCAGTTCAGCATCATATTGCTCATATTTGGTCGGTCATTGCAGAACATCACCTGCCACTTCCCGTTTTCGGCTTGTCGTGGGATGGTACGGGTTTGGGCGTAGATAATACAATTTGGGGTAGTGAATTTTTTACTATAAATAGGCAGGGATGGAAACGGACTGCTCATTTAAAACCGTTTAAACTTCCTGGCGTAGATTTAGGCGCGAAAGAACCACGCCGATCCGCATTGGGATTGCTATTTACTCTCATGGGGAATGATGTATTTGATTTGCCACTTGTCCAAAATTCATTTAAAGATTTTGAACTCGATGTTATGAAAACGATGTTTGAATCGGGAACGAATATCCATGAAACCACTAGCATGGGGCGACTCTTTGATGCGGTGAGTTTTATATCGGGCTATAACCAAAAAACTCAGTTCGAAGGCCAAGCTGCGATGGATTTGGAGTTTTCCATTGATGACTATTCTTCTGACATATCTTATCCCATTACAGTTCATCATGAAAATGGGAAGCATGTTTTAGATTGGACACCCATGGTAGAAACTATTTTGCATGATGTTAATTCAAAAATTTCACGAAAAAAAATCGCCTATAAATTTCATGAATCTTTATCCAATATGATTGGTGTTGTATCAGAATTAGTGGACATAAATACTATCTGTTTATCAGGCGGTTGTTTTCAAAATAAAACATTGTTGGAACAGACAATACACAAACTAAGACTCAAGAATTTCAAGGTCTATTGGAATCAAGATATACCAATTAACGATGGTGGAATCTCTATGGGACAAGCTGCCGCACTTTATTACGGGGGACAAAAAGAATGTGTTTAGGCATACCAGGTGAATTGATAAAAATGATTCAAGATGATGGATTAATCAAGACGGGAAAAGTGAGTTTTGGTGGAATTATAAAAGATGTGAATTTGTCGTACACACCGGAAGCCAATGTGGGAGATTTTCTTATTGTTCATGTGGGATTTGCCATCAGCGTTATTGATGAAAAAGAAGCATTAAAAGTCTTTGATTATTTAAACGAAATTGGAAATCTTGAATTGTAAATATGAAATATTTAGACGAATACAGAGATAAAGAAACAGTGCTACGATTGGTGGATGAAATTCATAAATCCACCACCCAACCTTGGACTATTATGGAAATGTGTGGTGGCCAAACGCATTCCATTATTCGATATGGAATTGATGAATTAATTCCAGATAAAATACGTTTGGTGCATGGCCCCGGGTGCCCCGTGTGTGTTACGCCGGTGGAAATGATTGATAAAGCATTGGAAATTGCAGCCCACCCGAACGTGATATTTACATCTTTTGGAGATATGCTCCGTGTGCCGGGGAGTCATGGCGATTTATTCACGGTGAAAGCCAAAGGTGGGGATGTGCGCATTGTGTATTCCCCTATGGATGCCGTGGAATTGGCCACTAAAAATCCTAATAAAGATATTGTTTTTTTTGGTGTAGGATTTGAAACCACAGCCCCTGCGAATGCGATGACAGTAGTGGCAGCTCACGCCCAAAAATTGAAAAATTTTAGTGTACTCATTTCGCATGTATTAGTCCCGCCAGCTATTGAAGCTATTCTCCAATCGGAAAAAAATCAAGTGCAGGGATTTCTCGCTGCAGGACATGTATGCACTGTCATGGGATATGAAGAATATTTTTTACTATGCGAAACATATAAAGTCCCTATTGTGGTAACAGGGTTTGAACCAGTGGATCTTCTTCATGGGATTTTAATGACCATAAAACAATTAGAAGCGGGGAAGTATGTTGTAGAAAATCAATATGTTCGTTCCGTGACAAAACGCGGGAATGATCCGGCTCAAAAAATATTAAAAGATGTGTTTAAAGTTATTCCGAGAAAATGGCGTGGTATTGGCGAAATCCCAATGAGTGGATGGGGGTTAACCGAAAAATATGAAAAATTCGATGCAGAAAAGAAATTTGGTGTTATCAATACCACCGCAGAAGAACCGGCTGATTGTATTAGTGGTGAAATTTTGATGGGCCATAAACGGCCTAATGAATGTCCTGCTTTTGGAAAAACATGCACACCAGAATCTCCGTTTGGCGCCACCATGGTTTCTCCTGAAGGAGCTTGTGCCGCCTATCATAAATACCATAGACACTTATGAATAACGAATTAGCGATTTTACTGTCATCTTCTGCATTAGTAGCATTCATCCATACTTTATTTGGCCCGGACCATTATTTGCCCTTTGTTGCCTTATCCCAAGCGAATCGCTGGACAAAAAAGAAAACAATGTTCATAACAGCATTTTGTGGATTTGGACACACACTTTCATCCATGTTTATTGCAGGTATTGGCATAGGCGCAGGGATTGGATTGACTCAATTTGAATGGATTAAATCAGTCCGTGGAGATATTGCTGCTTGGTTTTTAATCGGATTCGGATTGCTTTACACATTATGGGGATTACGAGAAGTTTATTTCAATCCAAAACCCCATCATCATTCGGTAGGAACTACCGTGTCTAAAAATTCAATTTGGGCCTTATTTATCTTTTTTGTATTGGGGCCATGCGAGCCATTAATACCTTTGTTAATGGCATCAACTTTTCAACATAGTTATGTTGGATTATTTGCCGTGAGTCTTGTCTTTACATTGGTAACCATCAGCACCATGATGGGCTTTGTTTATTTAGGTATTACAGGATTGGGGTATGTACAGATCAGAAAATTTGAACCTTACACCCATGCCTTTGCAGGAAGTATTATTTTGTCCAGTGGATTGGGAATTCAATTTTTAGGATTATAATTTTATGACAGATTTTAAACTAAATTGTCCGGTACCATTTGATAATTCCGGCCATATAACGATGGCACATGGCGGTGGCGGTAAAGTAATGAATCAGTTGATTCAAAATTTATTTCAATCTACGCTTTCCAATGATGTCTTAGATCAGTTGCATGATGGTGCAATTTTAGAAATGGGAAATACAAAATTAGCCTTTTCCACAGATTCATTTGTCATTGATCCACTCTTTTTCCCTGGGGGCGATATTGGAAGTTTGTCGGTGCATGGCACCGTAAATGATGTGGCCATGTGTGGTGCCATTCCAAAATATCTCAGTTTAGCCATTATATTAGAAGAAGGATTTCCCATTGCGGACTTAGAACGAATAGTTCACTCTATAAAACTCGCATCAGAAAAAGCAGGTGTGGATGTGGTTACAGGGGATACTAAAGTTGTTGATAAAGGTAAGGGGGATGGTATTTATATCAATACGGCTGGAATTGGCGAAGTCATTCCCGGTGTGAATATTAGTCCACAAAATGTGAAACCAGGGGATGCAGTAGTCATATCAGGTGATATTGGTCGCCATAGTATCGCCATCATGGCGGTACGAGAAGGTTTGAAATTCTCCACCACAATTAAGTCTGATAGTATGGCGGTGAACCACCAAGTTAAATCCATAATTGATGCAGGCGTTTCGCCTCATTGTTTTAGAGATTTAACGCGGGGTGGGCTCGCCAGTGCATTGGTTGAAATCAGTCAATCAGCTCAGGTACATATTCAATTAGAAGAAGAAGCTATTCCTATTTTGGACGAAGTTCGGGGTGCGTGTGAAATTATGGGTTTTGATCCTATTTATTTAGCCAATGAAGGTCGATTTATTTCTTTTGTATCTCCAGATGATGTTGATGGGGTATTGTCTGCGATTCCAGATGCGATTCGGATTGGATACGTACTATCAAGTGGAAAAGCTAAAGTCACTATGGTGCAACCCTTTGGACCTGAAAAGATTGTGGATATGATTTCGGGAGAACAACTTCCCCGGATTTGTTAGGGTATTTCGAGCGGTTCTTTATCGCCTGGAATAATTAAAACAGGAATGGAAGATTTTCGAACCACTCTTTCTACTGTAGAGCCAAATAAAATTGAACACTTTTCGATCCTCTTTGGGTCTGTCTTCTTGTTGAGTTTGAATGAGTGTTCTTTATATCTTTTTAATTGCGACAGCATTTTAGTACAGGTTTCATAATATAATAAAATATTCCAAGTCCGAATAAAAATATTAATCCAGACAAACCAAACATACGAGTAGCAATAGTTCCATTGAAAGGAAGGAGGATTAAGGCTTGTTCGGGAATGATAGCAGAAAGGACTCTAAATAAAACGGAAATATTTATTATGATTGAAAGATAGACAACTCGGTTAGGGTGTGTCAGTTTCATCGCACCGGTCATTCCCGGTATCATTCGCACCGCCATTCCCATTATAAGTAAAGAAGTAAATCCGGCCAACCACATATGTCGTATTCCGTCAATATTTATTCCCATTTGAATTTTGGTTATTAACCCAGCGTGCAATAAGATATCAAAAATAAGGCCGACAAATTGCCAAAAGAATGCAGAGCGAATAAGCCACTCAAATCGTCCGAATTCACCATAGTCTGGCAAAGATTTTCGTGGCGTGATTTTCCGGGGTTTACGCTCATGATTTGTTTCTGAAATCCAAGATAGTTTAGATTTGAATAATATATCCAATCTTATTATGAACCAAATTAATAGAAGATTTTTTAGAATACTGAAGCTGTAAATCATTTTTGGGAACCAAGAGATATATACAAAATGAAACAATATTTTAAATCCAAAGATTAGAGAAATGATTATTAAATAAAGAATGCTAAATGACCTTACATTCCATTTAATTGAAGGTAGTCTTAAAAAAAGAGGGAGTGCCCGGATGCTAACGGCAATACATATTGAAAAAATTGTAAAATGAATAAATATATCAGTTAGAAAAAGATGCCAGTTGTGTAGGATAGAAATATCATGATTGATTACCATATTTATTAATAATATTTGATTTCCAACACCATAAATCAACCAACCAAAAATATTCATCATCAAAAATATTCTAATATCCCTATTTGGGGTAATGAAAGATGGTTTAATATTCTGAATAATATTATAAAGAAATACTAAGTATAATATAATCCCTGATAAAACCAAGATTCCTGAAAAAATGGTACCCCATCCTAAAAAATAATACCAAAATGGCTCATTTATAAATGGTAAGAAAGAATGGGTAATAAATCTCAGGAATAAACCCGATACCATTGATACCAATATGGCAGATATATGAAGTTTATTTATATTTTCAAAATGGGCTAATCGAGATAAAAAATGAATTGAGACTCCCATCACAAAAAGTCCTATCCACCCCATTAACTGAAGATAGCCATGTGTTTGAATGTAAGCATGAAATCCTTTCCCTAGGGGAAAATCAAAACCGACTGTAAAGGCAACATGAGCACCCATATTTATGCCTGCCCAAAAGGCAATTAAAATGGCACTGTGAATATATTTAGAAGGGAACTTTGGCATCATTTTCATTGAACAATTAAGTGGGAAACTTAATAAGAGTTCTGTATCCGAATATAATAGTTACTTTAATATTTGCGGTTTAATTTCTTTACAATTAATCTAATTCAATTTATTAAGTAGGGGAAAAATCGTTTTATTCCACAATAAATCGTTATTAATATATTGTAATATCCAAAGAGTTTTGGATATATTGCTTTTTATTGTTAACAAACCATTTATTATAAATAACACAAATTTCATAAACCAAAGGATAAGTGATGTCAGTTAAAAATATGTCATTTGAGACAAAATCTATTCATGCAGGGGAACCAAGGGCAAGGTATGCCGGGTCAGTTAATATTCCGATTTTCCAAAGTTCAACCTATGAGATTGATAAAGATAGCCAGGAAATAGGTATGCGGTATCTTCGACTTAACAATACACCAAATCATATTTTTCTTCATAGAAAATTAGCTGCATTAGAATGTTCGGAAGCTGCTTTAGTCACATCTTCTGGTATGAGTGCAATAACGACTACTTTAAACACCTTTTTGGAACTCGGTGATCATCTATTATGTCATAAGGTATTGTATGGTGGTACCGCAGGGTATGTATCCAAAGAATTACCAAAAAGCGGAGTAGACGTTGATTTTATTGATGCTAGTCAACCTTCTGATTGGGCCTTAAAAATTAAACCCAATACAAAAGTAATATATATTGAATCGATTACTAATCCGCTTATGACTATTCCAGAATTAGATGAGATTGTACGATTTGCTAAAGAAAATAACTTGATATCAATTGTTGATAATACTTTTGCAACACCTGTTCTTTATAATCCAATTGTGAACGGTTTTGATATTGTCCTTCATTCCGCCACAAAATATTTAAATGGTCACTCTGATATTGTTGGCGGTGCTATTATGGGAGGTGAGGAACATATTTATAAAATCAAATCAAAATTGAATTATTTGGGTGGTTCAATGGATCCAAATACATGCTATTTACTTCAACGTGGCATTAAAACACTACTATTAAGATTTAATAAACAATCAGAGAATGCGAAGAAAATCGCTGAATATTTAAACAATCATGAAAATGTTATTAAAGTGAATTATCCTGGAATACCTTCAAATTCTGAACACCTCCGTGCGAAAAAATACTTTGGTGGATATGGCGCAATGTTAAGTTTTGAATTGAAGGGCGGTGTTGATTATTCTGATGAATTTATTGGCCGTTTAAAATACCCCTTAAACGCAGCAAGCTTAGGCGGAGTCGAATCTCTAATCACCCGGCCAGTTCAAACTTCCCATTCATTTTTGAACCCGGAAGAAAGGGCTAAGGCAGGTATTTCTGATTCTTTGATTAGGTATTCTCCAGGAATAGAATCTGCTGCTGATTTAATTGATGACATGGATCATGCATTTTAAGAGCTAATCATGAATTAATAATCCTTATTATTTAATAGAGTTTTTCTATTTAGAATATTAAGTATTTGTATTAGCGCTCATTCACCTTTTATTCATATAATTTAGCATATATAATAAAATAGGATAAAGGCATCCGTAATAACCCTTGCCTTAATTATACATTGACTCGTAATATTATAACAAGATAACAGTATCCAAATATAATGTTTTACTCAAAATCAGCCAAATATGCCATTCAGACTATGATATACCTTGCCGTTAAAGACGGGATAGGTCTTATTATGGTTTCAGAGATTGCAGGTGCATATCACATACCACCGTCCTTTTTATCAAAGATTACTCGAACGCTTCGAAAGCATAATTTAATTTCTTCTACACGGGGCAGAAATGGCGGAATCAAATTGGCAAAACACCCAAGTGACATCTTTATTAATGATATTTTATTAGCCATTGATGGCCCCGAATCCATTGTACCAAAATGTGGGTTTGGGTACGATTCATGCTCTGATGAATTTCCCTGTCCGTTTCATCATCGTTGGAAAGATGTTATAACCCAAGTACACACTTTAATGGAAACTGAAACATTGGACAATCTGTCCAAGGATGTTATAAGTCGAAATTATCTCCCTGGACTCAAAAACACTGCCAATCTTGGTGACCTTCAATAGTTAAACAATCACATCAATATGAAAAATTTCTTTAAAATTATTTTACCAACACTTTTCTTGATATCTGGAGCCATTAGTCAAGATGTCCAGAAATTTTACAAGCAAAATTGTTCCAGTTGCCATACCATTGGTGGTGGGCGACTCACAGGTCCAGATTTGAAAAATGTACATAACCGAAAAGATGATGCATGGATTAAAGGATTCATTAACGATCCTATGTCAGTGATTAATTCGGGCGATACTTATGCACGCCAATTGGTAGATGAATCCCGTGGAATAATTATGCCTAAAGTTGGTGGACTTACACCTTTTATCGTTCAATCTTTATTGGATTTTATTAAGGATGAATCAGCAAAAGAGAAATCAGTATTTGGCGGTTCTACCTTGGCCGACAGAGCTTTAACGCCCGGTGATATTGTAAAAGGTCGCGCATTATTTATGGGTGAATCCACCTTGAAAAATAGCGGTCCTTCTTGCATCGGATGTCATTCCATTTCTGGCGAAGGTGCATTAGGTGGTGGATTATTAGGACCTAATTTGACGGATGTGTATGGACGATTGGGGGGCAAGGTCGCATTGGCGGCATGGCTTTCTAGTCCTGCCAGTGAAATCATGGGCCCTATTTATGGCAAGCACCCAATTGACGAAGAAGAAGTGTTACCACTGGTGGCATTTTTTAAAGATAAGGGTCAGTCCGAAGTGAGCGAAGCGAGCATGCACGATTTTAATTTTTTAATTATTGGATTTATCGGATTGGCAACTGTACTGATTCTATTTGATTTATTCTGGGGAAACCGTCTTCGATCTGTGAGAAGAAAAATGGTAAAAGGAAATTTGTAATGAGTGATAAAAACGGAAAATTATCCTGGATTCAGGATGAAGTGGTACCCCAAAATAGAAAATGGGAAGAATTTTACCGCAACCGCTGGCAGTATGATAAAATTGTTCGTTCCACGCATGGGGTAAATTGTACAGGAAGTTGTACTTGGCAAATTCATGTAAAAGATGGAATTGTTACCTGGGAAATGCAAGGATTAGATTACCCCAAATTAGAAAGTGGTATTCCACCTTATGAGCCCCGCGGTTGTCAGCGTGGCATCTCTTTTTCATGGTATTTATACAGCCCATTACGGGTGAAATATCCTTATATCCGTGGAATTCTACTCGATCTTTGGAAAGAAGCACGGGCAGAATATTCAGATCCAGCAGAAGCATGGCAATCCATGGTGAATGACCCTGAAAAAAGAAAGCGATGGCAGAATGCTCGTGGTAAAGGTGGGTTTCGCCGGGGAGATTGGGAAGAAGTCAAAGAATTGATTGCTGCTTCTATGGTACATACAATTAAACAGCATGGTCCAGACAGAATTGCGGGATTTTCACCCATTCCAGCTATGTCCATGGTGAGCTATGCTGCCGGCGCACGATTGATGCAATTGGTTGGGGGTGTAGCCCTATCTTTTTATGATTGGTATTGCGATTTGCCTAGTGCATCTCCAGAAACTTGGGGCGAGCAAACCGATGTTCAAGAATCGGCCGATTGGTACAATTCAAAAATGTTGGCTGTTATGGGTGCAAACCTAAATATGACCCGAACGCCTGATGTGCATTTTGCTGCAGAAGCGAGACATAATGGTACGAAGATGGTGGTCTTTTCTCCTGACTTTTCTCAAGTATCCAAATTCTCAGACGAATGGATTCCTGTAAATGCTGGGCAGGATGGTGCATTCTGGATGGCAGTAAATCATGTAATTTTAAAAGAATTTCATCATGAAAAACCAACAGAAGATTTTTTAACCTATACTAAGCAATACACAGATTCACCTTTTTTAGTAGAAATCAAAAAATTAAATGATGTTCTCCGTCCCAATCAGTTGCTCCGGGCCAATCGACTTAATCAATATAAAACAATTGAAAATGGCGATTGGCAATTCCTTATGTGGGATGAGAAAGATCAAAAGACAAAAGTCCCCATGGGATCTGTCGGCAATCGCTGGGCTAAAGAGAATAAAGGGAAGTGGAATCTTAAATTAGAAGATAATGTGGATGGATCTATAATTAATCCGCAGTTGTCTTTTTTGAATGATTCCGACGACTTGATGGAGATTGAGTTAGATAATTTTGCTGAAGGTGAAACGAATCTTCGAAAAGTCCCTGTAAAATATATTGAAACGGCAGACGGAAAAGTTCCCGTTACCACAGTTTATGATTTGCTCATGGCACAATACGGTGTGGGAAGGGGATTAGAAGGCTACCCAGATTCTTATGAATCGGACGAATTGTACACACCGGCTTGGGCTGAAAAATATACGGGTATTTCTCCCGATACGTTGATTCGGTTTGCGCGGGAATGGGCAAGCACTGCCATGCATACCGGCGGTAAATGTACGGTTATTATTGGTGCCGGAATAAACCATTGGTATCATGCAAATTTGACTTATCGTGCAGCGATTCATGCACTCATGTTTACAGGATGTATTGGGAAAAATGGCGGTGGATTAGCACATTATGTTGGACAAGAAAAATTAGCACCGGGAGAATCTTGGGGCTCTATTGCTTTGGCGAAAGATTGGTTTGGTCCTTCGAGATTGATGAATACACCCAGTTGGCATTATGTCCATTCTGATCAGTGGCGATATGAAAAAGGATTCACCGATTATCATACCGTCCCAAAAAATCAGCCAGAAAATAGTTTGGCGAAGGGACATACAATTGATGTGAATGTAAAGGCAGTCCGTAATGGATGGTTGCCTTTCTACCCTCAATTTGAAGCGAATCCCATTGATTTGGTAAAGGAAGCTCGAAATGAAGGTGCGACTGATGAAAAATCTGTTGTGGATTATGTGGTGGAAAAACTAAAGAAGCGTGAATTAAAATTTTCTATTGAAGACCCTGATAATTCAGCCAACTTTCCACGTGTTTGGTTTATTTGGCGGGGAAATGCGATTGGCGGATCTGCCAAAGGACATGAATTCTTTTTAGACCATTATTTAGGAACACATACCAATCAAGTTTCTGATAGCAATTTTGCCAAAGGTTCTACAGAAGAAGTGGTTTGGCATGACAAAGTTCCTCAAGGGAAAATGGATTTGGTTGTAGATCTGAATTTCCGCATGGATACATCTGCACTCTATTCGGATATTGTTTTACCTGCTGCAACTTGGTACGAAAAAGACGATTTGAATTCAACAGATATGCACAGTTTTATTCATCCATTGCAAGAAGCAGTTCCCCCAGCGTGGGAATCCAAATCCGATTGGGATATATTTAAAGCCATTGCAGAATCATTTTCAGAGTTAGCTAAAAATCATTTTCCGGATTTAGTTGAAGATTTGGTCTCTATTCCATTGGCCCATGATACGCCTGCGGAAATTGCTCAAACCGACATTAAAGATTGGATTTCTGGTGAAATAGAAGCCATCCCAGGTAAAACAATGCCGGGGATGAAAATTGTGAACCGTGATTTTAAAAATGTTTATAATCAATTTGTGTCCTACGGACCCAATATTCCTAAAAATGGATTAGGTGCTCATGGCACTGGTTACCAAGTCAAAGATGAATATGAACGTCTGATGGAAGAACATCCAACAGAAAAATGGGATGATAAAACTTACCCATCTTTGAGAGAAGCTCGAGATGTTGCGAATACAATTTTAACATTGGCCACCGTTACCAATGGTGAATTGGCTCATCGTTCCTATAAAAATATGGAAGAAAAGACAGGATTGGTTTTAGCAGATTTGGCTGAAAAGAACCGTGGAACTCGTGTGGATTTTGATGATTTATGTGCACAACCACGGCGACTTCTCAATAGCCCTATGTGGTCTGGACTCACTGAAAATGGTCGTGCCTATTCACCTTTCACCTACAATGTAGAACGATTGGTGCCGTGGCGAACTTTGACTGGACGGCAACATTTTTATTTGGATCATCCAGGATATATTCAATTTGGTGAACATTTACCCACCTATAAACCGAAGCCTACACCCATCCAATATGCAGAATTGAATGTGAGTGAAAGTGAACATCCAACAAAAGTGTTTAATTATCTCACGCCTCACGGAAAATGGCATATCCATTCAACCTATGGAGACAACCATCGCATGTCCACGTTGAGTCGTGGTGTTGAGCCTTTTTGGATTAATGACAAGGATGCCCTGGAGTTAGGCATTGTAGATAATGATTGGGTAGAAGTCTATAATGATAATGGTGTCGTGGTGACTCGCGCCAATGTGAGTGTGCGAATTCCACGTGGTATTGTGATTATTTATCATGCCACTGAACGAACCTTATCCGTACCCAAATCGCCCTTGCGTGGGAATAGACGAGCGGGGATGAATAACAGTCTAACACGTGCCCGATTGAAGCCAAATCTTATGGTTGGGGGATATGGGCAATTTACCTATCATTTCAATTATTGGGGTCCCACAGGATCAAATCGTGACACATTTATCATGGTGCGGAAATTACCCATCTTAAACTGGTGAAAATCTAAAAGAGAGAATTATGGATATTAGAAGTCAAATTTCAATGGTATTTCACCTAGATAAATGTATCGGGTGCCACACATGCAGCGTTGCTTGTAAAAACATTTGGACCGACCGTAAAGGGACGGAATACATGTGGTGGAATAATGTGGAAACAAAACCGGGGACAGGTTTTCCTACGCGTTGGGAAGATCAAGACAAATATAAAGGTGGTTGGGAATTGGTGGATGGTGAATTGAAACTAAAATCTACCAATAAAGCTAAAACGATTACCAATATTTTTCACAATCCGGATATGCCAACCATGGATGATTATTATGAACCATGGTCATATAAATATAAAGATTTATTCGATGCACCGGCGGGGGATGATCAGCCTACGGCAAAACCCATTTCCATGGTTACGGGTGAATATATGGATATTGAAGCGGGCCCCAATTGGGATGACGACTTATCCGGCTCACCTATTTATGCAGAAAACGATATTAATTTAGACAGTCTATCAGATGAACAAAGAGACCAACTTTTTGCCATCGAACGTCTCATGATGTTTTATTTTCCACGGATTTGTAATCATTGTGTGAACCCATCTTGTGTGGCATCTTGTCCATCGGGAGCGCTTTATAAAAGGGGAGAAGATGGTATCGTTTTATTGGATCAAGAACGGTGCCGCGCCTGGCGATCTTGTATTACAGCCTGTCCTTATAAAAAAACATATTATAATTGGAATACAGGAAAATCAGAAAAATGTATTTTATGCTTTCCACGGATAGAAACAGGGCAAGCGCCTGCTTGTTTCCATTCCTGTGTGGGACGGATTCGTTACCTTGGCGTGCTTTTATACGATGCAGATAAAATTGAAGAAACAGCCAAACATGCAGATCATGAATTAATTGACGCACAACGCGAAATGATTTTGGACCCCTTTGATAAAAATGTGATTCGGGAAGCAAAGAAAAATGGTATTGCTGATTCGACTATCAAGTCGGCCCAAAATTCTCCCGTTTATAAATTTGTAAAAGAATGGGGAATTGCTTTACCGCCGCATCCGGAATATCGCACATTGCCCATGTTATTTTATGTGCCACCCATGTTACCAGTTATGTCAGCACAGGAAGGCGATTCTGTTCGCAGTATAAATGATGAATATTTTCCCGATTTTGATAAGGCACGTGTGCCTATAAAATATTTGGCATCCATGTTCGGCGGTGGCAATGAAAGTCATTTGCGGTATGTACTGAAAAAACAATCTGCTATTCGCGCTTATCGTCGAGCCTTAACGGTAGGTGATATTGATGTATTGGGTGCTGAAAAAGCCCTATTGGAAGCTGATTGTAATCCTGAAGAAGCGGATAAGATTTATAAACTCACTTCACTTTGTACTTTTGATGATCGCTTTGTGATACCACCTGCACACAGAGAAGAAGCCATCGAAATGATGAAAGATCCATTGGAACATAAGCAGGAAGTTGGTTTCGGATTTAGAGAAGCACCAGCGCGGGGAAATTAGTGGAAATTCAATATACGAAACTCATTCCCATGCTCTCCTATCCAAATGTGGATACAATATCTGCGGTTAAACGGATGGAGAATCATGGTTCCAAATCATTGAAGACCTATTTGGATTTTATTGCAGATACATCCCTGTCGGATCTTCAAGAAAAGTTTACCCAAACATTTGATATGAGCCCAACCACCAGTTTGGATTTGGGGTGGCATTTATATGGTGAAGCATATGAACGGGGCGCTTTCATGCTGAAAATCCGTGAATTACTCCGCATGCAAGGGATAGAAGAAACATCCGAATTGCCAGATCATTTGACCCATGTTTTGGCAGCGATGGATGGTTTGGATGAGAAAAACTGTGGCAAATTCGTTCAGAAATATGTTCAACCTGCTTTAGAAAAAATCATGGATGGATTTAAAGATTCTGACAACCCATTTCAACATGCCATTTTATATGTGGATGAATTATTTAAAGAAAACTTTGGGATTAAGACAGGAGACGCCTGATGGATCAATATAAACATTTACTCGATACATTTTTATTCGGCATGTTTCCGTATGTGACTATTTTTACTTTCTTTCTCGTTACGATACAACGGTACCGGTCTAAGGCGTATACTTATTCCAGTTTATCATCTCAATTTTTAGAAAATAAGCAACATTTTTGGGCCATGGTCCCGTTTCATTATGGCATCATTTCCGTCCTAACAGCACATTTAATTTGGTTTTTAGTCCCAGAAACTGTTTTGTGGTGGAATAGTGTTCCCGCTCGACTTTATGTGATGGAAGTGGCCATGTTCATTTTCGGACTCATGACCCTAATTGGTTTGATTAATATAATTTTACGTCGTCGTACAAATGCCATGGCAAAAATAGTTACATCGCCTGCGGATTGGTGGGTATTTGCTTTTCTTACAGTTCAAGTGATTACAGGATTATATACCGCTTATTTTTATCGTTGGGGTTCCACTTGGTTTGCTGCATCCTTGGCACCTTATTTATGGTCCGTCATTAAATTTTCTCCGGATTTAACCTATATCACGGCCATGCCATTTATGGTAAAAGCACATATTGTTAGTGCTTATTCCATCATTTTACTATTTCCTTTTACACGGTTGGTCCATGCTCTGGTAGTACCTAATCCTTATCTCTGGCGAAAAACACAAGTGGTGCGTTGGAATTGGAACCGGAAAACGATTCGAACACCAGATACATCGAACCAATCAAAAAATAATTCCTAACATATTTTAATATAACGAATATGAAAAGTAATCAATCAAAAGCAAGAATTGTTCTTACGATGAATACCATCGCCTTTACCATCTGTTTTGCAGTATGGATGATGAATGGCGTTCTCATTACGTATTTGGTTGACAATGGTATTTATGTTTGGGACAAGGTTCAAATTGGATGGCTGATAGGCGTTCCTGTACTCACAGGTGCCATTGTGCGCTTGCCCGTTGGAATTCTCACCGATAAATATGGCGGTAGAATTGTTTATACTGTTCTTATGATTGTGGCATCGGTGGCAACTTATTTTATGAGTGCTGCAGATACATTCAATGAATTTATTATTGCCGGCCTTGGATTTGGAATAAGTGGCGCATCTTTTGCTGTTGGAATTGCATATACGTCGGTTTGGTTTCCTAAAGAAAAACAGGGAACGGCTTTGGGAATATTTGGTGCAGGAAATGCAGGTGCCGCTATCACGAGTATGGGAGCCCCAATTCTGCTAAGAAATTTAACCCAAAACGGCACAGAGTTAGATGCGTGGAGAATGATGCCCAAAATCTATGCAATTGTTTTATTTGTTATGGCTATCATTTTCTATTTTACGACTTATTCAAAAGTGGTAGAAGGCAGTTCAGTCAAAACGCTTTCTCAACGATTGACGCCTTTAAAAGAAGTACGTGTTTGGCGATTTGGACTTTATTATTTTCTCGTTTTTGGCGGTTTTGTTGCCTTGGCACAATGGCTCATTCCGTATTATGTAAATGTTTATACAATGTCCGTGGCAACAGCCGGAATGATGGCGGCCATTTTCAGTTTGCCTTCAGGTGTGATTCGCGCAGTAGGTGGATGGATGTCTGATAAATTTGGTGCACGTTTGGTGATGTATATCGTATTGGGCGCTATCATTTTTTCAACCGCATTGGTCATTATTCCCCGGATGGAAATCCAATCTCCCGGTGAAGGAATTATGGCCAAAAAGTCAGGAATTGTTACAGGTATTACTGAATCTACAATTACCGTAGATGAAAAAGTATATTCCTTCCGCAATAAATCAAATGCTGATTTATTGGATGTAGAGCCAAATATTTTAGTTTTTCCTAAAAATAATTTTTGGCAGGAGCCCATTGTGGAAGTAGGAGAAGTGGTAGCCAAAAAGCAACTATTGGCTCGGGGAATAACACATATATTTTTTCAAGCAAACGTATGGATCTTTACATTTTTTGTTTTCATTATTGGTATCATGATGGGAATTGGAAAGGCAGCTGTTTACAAATTTATTCCAGAATATTTCCCCAATGATGTTGGCGTTGTGGGTGGAATTGTGGGTGTTGTTGGTGGATTGGGTGGTTTTGTATGCCCCGTTATTTTTGGGTATTTATTGAAATCTACTGGGTTATGGACTACTACCTGGATGTTCTTTTTTGCCTTGGCAGTAATATGTTTGATTTGGCTCCATATTGTAGCACGAAAAATGATGAAAGCACGGGCACCTGAATTATTATCCGATTTGGAAGAAAAAGTTGTCAGTTGATCTGTCAGCAGAGTCTAAAAGGAATTTATCATGTCAAAAATTGATTTAACTAAATGGGAACCGGAAAATAAAGAATTTTGGGATTCCACAGGCCAACATATCGCATCGAGAAATTTATGGATTTCCATCCCAAGTTTATTGGTGGGTTTTGCGGTTTGGCTCATGTGGGGTATCATCACGGTCCAAATGAAAAACCTTGGGTTTCCATTTTCTCAAAGTGAACTCTTTACTTTAACGTCTATCGCAGGCCTTACAGGAGCCACATTGCGGATTCCAAGTTCATTCTTTATTCGATTGGCGGGTGGACGGAATACTATTTTCTTTACCACAGCTCTGTTGATGATTCCCGCTTTGGGATCGGCTATCTATTTACAGGATAAAAATACGCCATTATGGATTTTCCAAATACTGGCATTCTTATCCGGATTCGGTGGGGGGAATTTTGCTTCATCCATGAGCAATATTAGCTTTTTCTATCCCAAAAGAATGCAAGGTTATGCTTTAGGTATGAATGCAGGATTGGGAAATTTTGGTGTGACTACCATGCAAATTTTGGTTCCATTGGTTATGACAATTCCCATGCTGGGTGCATTCAGTGGCGATTCCATGATTTTGTCTGCCAATAGTGGCACCATTTTTAAACGTATCATGGTAGGCTCGGAAACATGGCTTGCCAATGCCGGTTGGGTGTGGATGTTATGGCTAATTCCCTTGGCATTCTTTGGCTGGACTGGGATGAATAATATAAAAACAGAAAATGTTACACCCAACTTGAAATCGCCGGGTGTCTCAATGGCACGGATAGGTTGGTTACTTTTTATCAGTTTCGTTACTGCAGCCGTTGGGCTTTATTTCATACTCACATTTAAAGAATTGACATGGGTAAAATGGATTGTTCTACCGGCAGTTGTTAGCGCGACTGTATTTCTCATGAAATCCTTATCTCCAGGAGAAATTAAAACCAATCTGGAAAGACAATTCAAAATTTTTGATCATAAACATACCTGGATTATGACCATTATTTATACCATGACCTTTGGTTCCTTTATTGGGTTTTCTGCTGCGGTAGGCTTATCCATTAAATTTATATTTGGTGTAAAGCATATTTTAGTTGATGGCGCGATGACTCATACTTTAGCAAATCCTGAAGGTCCTGCCACATTTATGTTTGCATGGGTAGGTGCCTTTATTGGCGCATTGATTCGTCCGGTAGGTGGCAAAATTGCCGATAAAGTTGGGGGTGCCATCGTAACCCAAATCGTGTCAGTCGTCATGGTGATTTCTGCTATTGGTGTGGGATATTATTCAAAATTGGCTTATCAGTCTGCTACGCCACAAGATTATTTTTTACCATTTTTCATTCTTTTGGTCATTTTATTTACTGCCACGGGAATTGGAAATGGCTCCACCTTTAGAACAATATCCATGGTATTTAACGAAGAACAAGCGGGACCTGTCTTGGGTTGGACATCTGCCGTAGCAGCTTACGGTGCATTTCTTATTCCCAAGGTGATTGGTGAAAATATGAGCTCAGGAACCCCTGAATTAGCTATGTATGGATTTGCTGTTTTTTATACGTTCTGTGCTGTGCTGAATTGGTGGTATTACTTGGGACCCAAAAAAGAATATAATAACCCATAGGATCAACATTCTCATCCATGGGATGGATAAAATAATAATATAACTTAAAAATAAGGATTAAAACATGACACAAGACCAAACTGTTGCAGATGTTGTAACACAAGATATTAGAACCGCCACGGTATTTAAAAAATTCGGAATTGATTTCTGTTGTGGGGGTGGAAAAGATATCAAATCGGCTTGCAATGAAAAAGGGGCCAATTTTGAAGATCTTATGACCGAATTGGATTTAATATTAAACTCAACACAAACGGACTTTGATTTTCAAGCCATGCCGTTGGATGAATTAATTGATTATATTTATGAAAAGCATCACAGGTATTTGTACGAAAATGGACCTATCACAGCACAATTCGTGGACAAAGTAGCGCGAGTGCATGGACAGCGACATTCGGAAACAATGGAAATTGCAAAAATCTTTAGCGAATTGCTATTCGAACTAAATCACCACATGATGAAAGAAGAAAAGATTCTATTCCCTTATGTGAAAAAATTGGTTGCCATAGATAAAGGCCAATCTACAGAACCTCAGACGCGACCCTTCATCAATCATCCGATTCGCGTCATGCAAATGGAGCATGATAATGCGGGAAAAATGTTAAAAAAATTGAGTCAACTCACATCAAACTACACTCCACCAGAAGATGCATGTAATACCTATCGTGCATCCTTTGCGAATATGAAAGAATTAGAAGATGATATTCATTTTCATATTCATTTGGAGAATAATATTTTATTTCCAAAAGCGATTGAATTAGAATCTAAACTTTCAAATTAGTGTTGAAAAAAATCCAAATAATAGCTGTGAAATAGAATGGACAATGGACTGAAAAAACAATTTTCATACATGGTTACAATGTTGGTGATAATCGGATTTGTAATGTTATTTAAAAATTCCACATTTCATATTCCTGGAAATCAGCAAGATTATGCACCAGAGCAACCCATTGCATTTTCCCATCAACTTCATGCGGGGGAAATGGAAATCAATTGTCAGTATTGTCATTTTGGGGCAGAAGATAGCAAACATGCTGGCATTCCACCGGCGAATGTGTGTATGAATTGTCACAAATATGTAAGCAATACGTTCAATGAAACTCGGTTGGCAGAACAGGAAAGTCGTAAACCTATTGCTAGTTCTGAAATTGCAAAAATTTATGCATCGTTGGGCTTATCGTTGGCGGGGGAAAAAGTTTCTTCCGAAAAACCCACAGAGTGGATAAAAGTTCATAATGTACCTGATTTCGTTTTTTTCAGTCATAAACCCCATATAACTGCCGGTGTGGATTGTGCGAAATGTCACGGCGATGTTGCCACGATGACTCGTGTAAAACAGGTGGAAGATCTTTCCATGGGATGGTGCTTGGATTGTCATCGACAAGACCATCAATCTCTACAGAACCCAGCAGGAAGAACGGCACAATTGCAAGATTGCGCATCCTGCCATTATTAAACCATTATGTCAAAATTCATGAAAGAATATTATACAAGTCACGAAAATAAATCGTGCGATACAAATTGTAATTGCAGTGATTTACCTTCCGTGGAAGCCGTTCAGGAAACGTCTGGATTCTCTCGTCGTAGTTTTTTAAAAACAACGGGATTTTCTTTTGCTGCATTCATGGTTGCTTGTAGCAAAACGCCGGTGCAAAAAGCGATTCCATTTTTGATTCAGCCCGAAGAGATATTACCTGGAAAGGCTACATGGTACGCATCTACCAGTTTTGCCTGCGATGCAGGATGTGGCGTCCATGTGAAAAATCGAGATGGTCGTCCTATTAAGTTGGAAGGGAATCCAAAACATCCCATGACACAAGGCGGATTATGCGCACAATGTCAAGCCAGTTTAATTGAATTGTATGATTCTAAACGAATTATAGATCCCATTTTATACAGACAAAGTTCAACTTGGGAAGCGGTAGATAGTTATGTTATTAAAGAATTAAGGAAAATAAGAGATAAGGGTAAAGAAATTGTTATTCTAACTGGAACCGCTACCAGTCCATCCTTGTTATACACGATTAAGAAATTTAAAAAGAAATTCAAAACAGTTTCTCATATCCAAATGGATGATTATTCTTATTCAGCAATATTAGATGCCCATGAGAAAAATTATGGCCAACGAATTTTACCTAAATATAGATTTGATAAAGCAGATTTGATTCTGTCCATTGATGCTGACTTTCTCGGATCGTGGGTTTCTCCAATCCAGTTTACCAAAGATTTTCAAAAAAATAGGAAACTGGATAGCAAGCATATATCAAAATTGATTCAAGTAGAATCTCGCATGTCTATTACCGGAGCAAAAGCGGACGAACGCATTGCCATGACACCCACAGAAATGAAATCGTTTATGGTGGATTTGGATGCTATCATCCACGGGAAACATGGGACGAATTCCCATGCGAAAAAAATTGCCGGACTGTTAAAACTTCACCGGGGAAACTCTTTAGTCGTTTCCGGAATCAATGATATAAAAATTCAATTAATTGTGAACAGAATTAACCAAAGTTTGGGAAATGTAGGCCGGACCTTGGATATAAAAAAAACGAGCCAAATGTATGCCGGTTCGGATTCATCTATACAGTCACTTGTAACTAAAATAGAGAGCGGTATGGTTGGCGCTCTTTTAATATCAGATACCAACCCGGCCTACATCTTAGCCAATGGAATAGATTTTTCTACCTTAATGAAGCAAGTGGATTTATCAGTTTCATTTTCAGATATGAATAATGAGACGACTGCCCATTGTAATGTTATTGCACCGGGGCTTCATGATTTAGAATCTTGGAATGATAGTGAATTAACATCCGGCGTTTTATCTATGACACAACCTGTAATCCGACCTTTTGGCAAGAATCGTTCTCTACGGCAATCATTATCCACATGGATGGGAATGAAGCAAGATGAACGGGATTTGGTTCGGAACTATTGGAAAAAAATATTTACATCCAGGGTGAAAAGTGGTAAAACATTTACACGATTCTGGAATGAATTAGTTCATGATGGGTTTACAACGATTTCCCCCAATTCAAAAAAACTTACTCCGTTTAAAAATCAAAATATTCAAATTGAAGGTGCAACAAAGAATGAGTTAGAACTAGTGCTATTTCAATCTTCTCAATTGGGACATGGTCGCCACGCAGAGAATCCGTGGCTTCAAGAATTACCTGATCCTATTACCAAATTAACCTGGGATAATGTGGCATCTTTTTCACCAGAAACGGCTGAAAAATATCATTTGAAAAAAGGGGATGTTATTGAAATTGTTTCTGGAAAAAACAAAATTGAATTGCCCGTATTTTTACAGCCCGGACAAAAAAATAATACAGTGGTAGCTGCCTTAGGATATGGGAGAGTGGGTACTGAACGTTTCCATAAAATTGGCCCCGATTGGCTCGAGAAAAAAGACACTGTTAAAAAAGGTGAAACGGTAGGGACATCCGTTTCATCCATGATTTCATTTGACAATACTTTTCATTATTCCGGCATGCCGATAAAAATTCAAAAAACAGAGAGAACTTGGGATTTGGCGCTCACTCAAACCTATAATACGTTGTCAAATCCAGAAAATACATCGCCTGCCAGTATGCCAGTGCGACCCTTTGTTCAGGAAACTACATTCTCCGAATTTCAGAAAAATCCATCAGCAGGAAGCCATCATGGCCATCCCATCACCACTTTGTGGGAAGATGACCACACCTACGAAGGACATCACTGGGGGATGGCAATTGATTTAACATCTTGCACGGGATGTTCATCATGTATTGTGGGCTGTCAAGTGGAAAACAATGTTCCCGTTGTGGGAAAAGATGAAGTTTTGCGAAAACGGGATATGGCGTGGCTTCGAATGGATAGGTATTATTCGGGTGACGGTGAAGATGTGGATGTCTCCTTCCAAGCCATGATGTGTCAACATTGCGATAATGCACCGTGTGAACCAGTTTGTCCGGTTTTGGCAACGGTTCATAGCTCAGAAGGATTAAATCAGCAAGTGTATAATCGTTGTGTAGGAACACGTTTCTGTGCCAATAATTGTCCGTATAAAGTTAGACGATTTAATTGGTTCGATTATGCGCACGAAGATGTGATGGAAAATATGGTTTTAAATCCTGATGTAACGGTGAGATCACGCGGTGTCATGGAAAAATGCTCTCTCTGTGTGCAGCGAATTCAAGAAGCAAAATTCGAAGCAAAACGATTAGGTGTTCCCCTAAAAGATGGAGATATCAAATTAGCCTGTGAACAATCCTGCCCAGCTGATGCAATTGTATTTGGGGATTTGAATAATCCTGAAAGTCGCATTTCCAAAATGACAAAAGATGAACGGCATTATAAAGTGTTAGAAGAATTAAATGCAGTGCCAACTGTTGGATATTTAACTCAAGTGAGAAATCGAGATGCTGACAAAGAGAAGGGGGGACACCATGGCTAATCATGTTAATATTCGTCCACCCCAAATCCATGGGAATAAAAACCATGCCGATGTAACCCAGGATGTTTGCAACATTATGGAGCGGAAACCCACTTGGCTTTGGTGGCTGGGATTTGGATTGTCATTGAGTGCATTGGCGCTGGGATTGGCATCAGTTTCCTATCAAATTGCTACAGGAATTGGAACTTGGGGTCTTAACAAAACAGTGGGCTGGGCTTTTGATATTACCAATTTTGTTTTCTGGGTGGGGATTGGTCATGCTGGGACTTTAATTTCTGCTATTTTATTTTTATTCCGCCAAAAATGGCGAACATCCATTAATCGATCTGCAGAAGCCATGACCATTTTTGCCGTCATGTGTGCAGGGATTTTCCCAATTATACACATGGGCCGTCCTTGGTTGGCATATTGGATGTTTCCATATCCAAACTTTCGTGGTCCATTGTGGATAAATTTTAGATCTCCCTTAGCCTGGGATGTGTTTGCTATTGGTACTTATCTTATTATTTCAGCTACATTTTGGTACTTTGGGATGATTCCAGATTTGGCAACCGTTCGAGATAGAGCAAAATCTAAAATTAAAAAATTCTTCTTTGGTGCTCTGAGTTTGGGATGGAATGGAAGCTATCGAGTTTGGCATCGCTACGAAACTGTATATGCACTATTAGCTGGCTTAGCTGCTCCATTGGTTGTTTCCGTCCATACGGTGGTGAGTTTTGATTTTGCTACCTCTGCGATCCCTGGGTGGCATACCACCACATTTCCACCCTATTTTGTTGCAGGTGCTGTTTTTAGTGGATTTGCCATGGTGCTTACCCTCATGATTATTGCTCGAAAAACATTACGTTTGGAAGAATACATTACTTTAAACCATATTGAGAATATGACCAAAGTAATTATTGTTACCGGTGGAATTGTGACTCTATCCTACGCAACTGAATTTTTTATGGCTTGGTATTCAGGAAATGGGTATGAACAATTTGTATTTTTAAATCGTGCACTTGGACCTTTTGCTTGGGCTTATTGGATTATGGTGGGTTGTAATTTGATAACGCCACAATTTTTCTGGTTCCGGTCAATTCGTCGAAATGTAGCCGCCGTTTTTATTCTGTCGATCTTTGTAAATATTGGCATGTGGTTCGAACGATTCGTCATTATTGTAACATCGCTTCATCGAGATTTCCTTCCATCTTCTTGGAGTATGTATAAACCAACTTGGATAGAAATTGGTACCTTGATTGGGAGTTTCGGGCTTTTCTTTACACTCTTTTTATTATTCATTCGCACCATGCCTATGATTTCCATGGGCGAAGTAAAATCAGTCTTACATTATCGTGGCAACGGAGAAAAAGAAAATGGATAGACAATTGATCGCTGAATTTAGAAACGAGTTTGATCTCACCGAAGCGGTGCAAGCTGTGCGAGATGCGGGATTCGAAATTGTGGATGCTTATACACCTTTTGCCGTACATGGATTGGATAAAGCAATGGGCTTGAAAAAATCACGCTTAAATCAAATCTGTTTCTTGTTTGGCTCTCTTGGATTAGCCATTGGCGTGTTAGGTCAATATTGGATTTCTGCTGTGAATTGGCCTATTAATATTGGGGGACGACCCTGGAATTCTCTCCCTGCTTTTATGCCTGTGGCATTTGAAGTAACGATTTTATTTGCGGGATTGGGTACTGTATTTAGTTTCTTTGCATGGCGAAAAGTGAAATATGGGAAGCAAGGATTACAACCGCATTTGCGTGTTACAAATGATAGGTTTTTTGTGGTTATGAAACAAGGCCAAGAGCGGAAAGCATCTTCCCTTGTATCTGAAATTGTTCAACAGTATCATGGCGAAATGGTGGCGGAGTAAAATGAATCTAAAATCGATATTATATTTTGGGCTCGCTATAATTATAGTCTATGGATTGGGTGTGGGAATTTCATCAAATAAAACAGAACCCAATTCTGAATTTATTCCTGAAATGGTTCATTCTATTGCTTATGATGCCTATGCGCCTAACCCGAATACACCTGATGGAAAAACATTACAGTTGCCACCCGAAGGAACAATTGCGTTGGGGTTTATGCCTGAATATCCAGATGGAGAACTCACACGAGAAAATGCTGGTGATGTATTAAAAAGCCCTTATGATGCTGCAAATGCAGATTTGGCTCGCGGTGGAAAAATGTATGCCACTTTTTGTCAAGCATGTCATGGATTATCTGGCGATGGAGACGGGCCTGTTACCAAGCGGGGCGTACCACCGCCACCATCTTTGAAAACGACCAAAGTTCGAAATCTGAAAGATGGAGATTTGTATTATTTGATTTCAAATGGTGTTGGCAATATGCCACCTTATAAATCACAAATGAAACGAAATGATCGATGGTTAGTGGCACATTTTATTAAAACACTAAAATAATGTGAATGTTTATAAACGATAAAATTATGAATAAAAAGTTTAAAATAGATCAAGCTCTTTTTAATTGGCTCAGTGGAGCCATGGCTATTGGCGTATTGACGCTGATTTTAGGTATTGTATTTTCAGAACGCATTTGGCCCAATATTTTACTGGCTGCTTGGTATATTACAGGCATTGGATTTTCCGGAATCATGTTTGTCGCCATCCATTTTGTGAGTAATGCAGGATGGGGTGTGGCCATTCGTCGAATTCCAGAAGCCATGTTCTCTGTCCTATTTATTGGATTCTTATTCATGATTCTGGTGGTTTTAGGTGCTCACCATTTATACGAATGGACTCATTTGGAAGTTGTAGCAAATGATCCCATTTTATTGGGAAAACAACCATGGCTAAACTTGCCTGGATTTATAATGCGAATTCCCATTTATTTTGGTATTTGGTTTTTACTGGGGCGTCCCATTTTAAGCCATTCACGAAAACAAGATGAAACAGGAGATCCATCTCATACTCAAAAATCCGTTCGTTGGTCAGCTGCGTTTTTGTATTTAGGTGGAATAGCTTTTGTCATTGCCAGTTTTGACTGGATCATGTCTGTGGAACCCCATTGGTTTTCCACCATTTTTGGATTCTATAATTTTGCAGGAATGTTTGATGCAGGTTTAGCCTTTATGATAATATTACTAATTTTCTTGCGTCGGGGTGGCTATTTACCTCAATTAAAAAATGACCATCTTCATGAATTAGGGCGATACCTTTTCGCCTTTACCATATTTTGGGTGTATATCTGGTTTTCACAACACATGCTTATTTGGTATGCGAATCTTCCGGAAGAAACGGGCTATTACCTTAAACGACATTTTGGCGCATTCGGCGTTTTAACTGTTGTGAATATTCTATTGAATTGGCTAATCCCATTTACTATTCTTCTCTTTAGAAAATCCAAACGATCAGAGAAATCATTGATTTTGGCTTCAGTTATCGTATTGCTTGGACATTGGACGGATTTGTATATGATGATATTCCCGCCTTTATTAAGTGAGAATGTTCCCGTCTTTGGACTTATGGAAATTGGGATAGCCATCGGAATTGTTGGCGTCGTTTCTTGGACGGTTTTGGGAAGCTTGTCCAAATGGAACATCGTGCCAACCCAAGACCCTTATCTAAAAGAAAGTTTGGAATTGCATACCTAAGTTATTCTCAAAATCAATTCGAATTATAGTTCAATAAAAAGGATATAAGTATGATAAAACATATGTTCATTTCAATTGTAATGGTCGTAGTCGTAAATGCCGAATCTTCACCCTTGAAATTCTCAGGGCAAGTTCGCCAACGATTTGAAATGGTAGATAAGGACTTTATAGATGCGACATCTTTTAATAATCAAAACTATCTTCGAACACGCTTTGCTATTTCGTTTGATAATGAAGATTATAGCACTTTCGTACAATTGCAGGATTCTCGAGTTTTCGGAACGGAAACAAATACATTAAAAGATGGAACGGCAGATGCTTTGGATGTTCATCAAGCATACTTTAAACTCAAGAATATATTTGGAATGCCATTGACTGCTAAAGTTGGACGATTTGAAGCAGCATATGGACCCCAGAGACTGATTGGTGCTGTGGGTTGGCATAATATTGGACGAAGTTTTGATGGCGTTGTTTTTAACTTTACCAACGATTTTGCAAATGTAGATTTTTTCAATTTCAAGCAAGTGGAAGCTGGTACAGTAGATGACGAAGATGATTTTAATGTCAGCGGTGTTTACGCCCATTTTAGCTTAATAGAAGGTCATAAGACACAAGCCTTTGCTATTCAGGATGGAGATAGATTGACATTTGGTGGATATGGAAAAGGTGCTATTTCCAGTGTGAGTTACGAATTGGAATTTGCCATGCAGAATGGAGCAGAATCTGATGATGTGAATTATGGTGGTATGATGTATGGTTTGAATGCTGGTTATAAAATTGGCGATATGACACTTTCAGCCGGAATGGATTTTGTATCTGGAGATGACTCCACAACTACAAATGTAAATGAATCATTCAACACTTTATATGCTACAAATCATAAATACTATGGATATATGGATTATTTTCTAAATCTTCCCGTTCATACTGGTGGATTAGGATTGCAAGATATTCATTTTAAACTATCAGGATTCAATATAGCTGACCATACTGTTAATGTAGCGTATCACATATTTAATGCAAATCAAAGTAATGAATCTTTTGGGAATGAATTAGATATTACCTTGGTCAAGAAATTTGCTGATAATGTAAAAATTGTAGCAGGATATTCTATATTTATGCCTGGTAAACTACAAGAAGAAAATGAGACGAATGGAAGTTTCGCCTACTTAATGACAATCGTGAATTTTTAATAAGGAAAAGATATGAATATTATAAGATTAATAAAATATATAGGGGTATTTACGATATTTTTAAATATTTTAACCTTATCAGGTTGCTCTGATAAAAACATCAATTCAGGAACAATTGATACCAGTAAAATTAAAGTAAATGGAGAAATGATAGCTGAATTAACACCTCCGCCGTTTGTACCTGCACCCGTTGGAGATAGGCCTGCTAAAAAACTACTTGTTGAAATGGAAATTCTTGAAGCTGAAAGCGAAATGACGGGAGGAGTAACATACGTTTATTGGACGTTTGGTGGTTCAGTTCCAGGAAGTTTTATAAGAACAAGAGTTGGTGATGAAGTTGAATTCACATTGCAAAATCATCCAGATAACAAATTACCACATAATATTGATTTACATGCAGTTACAGGGCCAGGTGGTGGAGCGACATCATCATTTATTGCTCCAGGTCATAAAGTAACTTTTTCTTTTAAAACACTAAATCCAGGTCTTTATGTTTATCATTGTGCAACGGCACCAGTTGGAATGCATGTTGCAAACGGAATGTATGGTTTAATTTTAGTCGAACCAGAAGGTGGTCTCCCAAAGGTAGATAAAGAATATTATATCATGCAGGGTGATTTTTATACAAAAGGTAATAATGGCCAACCAGGTCTACAACCATTCGATATGAAAAAAGCCATTGATGAGAATGCTGATTATGTAGTTTTTAATGGTAAAGTGGGTTCGTTGACTGGAGATGATGCACTTACAGCTAATGTAGGAGAAACGATACGTTTATTTGTTGGAAATGGAGGACCAAATTTGGTTTCGTCTTTTCATGTTATTGGTGAAATATTTGATAGAGTAAATATTGAAGGTGGTTCGGCTATAAATGAGAATGTTCAAACTACATTAATTCCTGCAGGTGGTGCCGCGATTGTTGAATTTAAAGTTGATGTTCCTGGTACCTTTATTATTGTTGATCATTCCATTTTTCGAGCCTTTAATAAAGGTGCCCTTGGTATGATTAAAGTTCAAGGTGATGATAATTTAGCGGTGTACTCAGGAAAACAAATCGAAGGGATATACAACCCTGATGGTACGGTTATTCAATCAATGCCTGGTGATAAAATACCCGAATTGGCAATTGGCTCTACAATTAATGAAAGAATCGTTTTAGGAAAACAATTATATACACAAACTTGTTTAGCTTGTCACCAAGCTGATGGAGAGGGAATTCTAACGGTGTTTCCTCCACTTGCAAAGTCTGACTATTTGAATGAGAATGTAGACCGCGCGATAGATATTGTTCTTTATGGTAAAACAGGCTCTATTATTGTAAATGGTGAATACTATAATAATGTGATGACTGCTTTGTCATTGAGTAATGAAGAAGTTGCAAATATTTTAACATTTATTTATAATAGTTGGGAAAATAATAAAACGGAAGTAACTCCTGAAATGGTTGCTAAAGTTATACGTGATCATAAATAAAAAATTAATATTAATATTAATTTTTGCCCCATTAATCGGAATGGGGCAGATGAATCTGAAACAAAAAAAGATCATTGGTGGAAATTTTGTTCCACTGTATGGTTCTAATAGTACGGGTGTATCTGTTGATGATTTTTTATTAGATATTCATCCAATCACAAATCAACAATATTTACATTTTGTGAAAAAAAATCCAAAATGGAGAAGGTCCCAGGTATTAAATCTTTTTGCTGATGAAAATTATTTGTATAATTGGGAATCTGACACCGTATTAGGTCTAGAAGTTTCTCCTAATTCTGCTGTCACTTCAGTGTCTTGGTACGCTGCAAAAAAATATTGTGATTGTCAAGATAGTAGGTTGCCAACGATGGATGAATGGGAATATGTGGCAATGGCCAGCGAAACTAATCCAAATGCGCAACGAGATAGTCTTTTCAATCTGATGATTATTGAAAGTTATGAATTACCCAAAACGTATAAAAATGAGATTGGAAGTACGTACAAAAATTATTGGGGAATCTTTGATATGCATGGGTTAGTTTGGGAATGGACGTCTGATTTTAATTCAGTACTTATCTCTGGAGAATCACGGCAAGATGTGGATGTAGAAAGAAATTTATTCTGCGGTAGTGCATCGATTAATGCAACTAATTTAATGGACTATGCTGCTTTTATGCGTTTTGCTTTCAGGGGAAGTGTAAAAGCAAACTATAGTATACGAACATTAGGTTTTCGTTGTTCAAAAGATATCAATCAATGAAAAAACAAATTTTCATCCTAACAGTGTTATTTTTTAGTGCAATCTTTATTAATTCATGTGATAAGACGAATTCTAAGAAAAATAGTGGTATCTATCAATGTCCAATGCAATGTGAAGGAGAAAAGACTTACAATAAAACCATAAATTGTCCTATTTGTAAAATGGAATTAAAACAAATTGATTCTAATAGTAAAAAAATAATTGATGATAATTTGATTTCATCTGCATCTATTTTTAATCTGACATCCAAATGGAAAACTCAAAATAATGAAACAATTGAGTTAAAAGATTTAAAAGGAGACGTATTAGTGATGGTGATGATTTATACTTCCTGTAAGGCTGCTTGCCCGAGATTAGTTGCAGATATGAGAAACATATTTAATAAAGTTGGTAATAGTTCGGTTAAGTATATATTCGTAAGTATTGACCCAGAAACAGACACGCCTAAAAAGTTGAAAGAATTTGCCATTATGAACCAAATGGATAACAAACAATGGGTCTTTTTACAGGGGAATATTGATGATGTTCGAGAATTTTCTAATGTATTATCTGTAAAATATAAACAAATATCCCCAATTGATTTTTCTCATTCTAATATTATAAGTGTTTTCAATAAAGATGGAGTTCTTATTCATCAACAGGAAGGTCTAGGTTTAAATAATGATAATACTGTTTTTCAAATTAATAATTTGATTAAGTAAGGATGAGCATTCAAAATACCAATGATAACTATTAAAATGTAGTTAAGAATGAATCGTGTTAAACAATCAAAACCATTATTTATTTTCCATTATGGGTTTCGTTGGGTATTGGTCAAATTCTGTTGTCCGTTGCCATGGTAAAGGACAGAGTTCATGAAATACACAAAATATAAATTTTATTGGAATGTAGGAGCATTTGGTCACGCCTATTTTATGTTAGCCATAAACTTTAACAAAGTCGATATAAGTAAAAAAGATTCAAATAATAAATTTGAAAAAAAGTATTATTGATGGTAACATCGCACCTCATGTTATATTCAAAATCAGCAGAGTATGCTATTCAGGCCATGATTTATTTGACGGAAAAAAAGTCAGATAAACCAACTATGATCAGTAAAATTGCCGAATCTTATGGCATACCATATCAATTTTTGGCGAAAATAGTGCAGACATTGGTTAAGCATCGTTTGGTGAAGGCAACCCGAGGACGAAATGGCGGCGTTAATTTAGGACGTCCTGCAAATGAAATATATTTAAGTGAAATTGTTCAAGCCATCGATGGTCTGCCCCCTGAAAAGGAACAATGTGTTATCGGACTAAATCTGTGTTCAGATGAAACACCCTGTCCGCTTCATGATCAATGGAAACCTATTCGTGGGAAAATTCGCCACATGCTTGCCAGTGAACCTCTTGACGACTTAGCTAATAGGGTAATTGAAAAACGGAAGTTAATGGAAAAATAATATTTTTTTCTCAAACAATAGGATAAAAAGGTCTTTAATTATAAATTAGTATTTGGCAACTGAATGAAAAAATATAAATATAATGAATAGAAGAGAATTTATAAGAATTGGTGGGCTAAGCTTGGGTGGTTTGGCTGTTGCAAATCCTATCTTTGACTGGACGACAGGCGCAATTCTGACTGAGGAAAATTTTCAGCAGACTGTCGGTAAGATTCCTACATACTGTGAGGTATGTTTCTGGAAATGCGCAGCATGGGCTCACTTAGATGATAAAGGCGATATCTGGAAATTGACAGGACATGTTAATGATCCCCATTGTAATGGTCGGCTTTGCCCAAGGGGTACCGGTGGTGTTGGAATGTATTATGATGATGATCGTTTAAAAACGCCCCTTATTCGCACAGGGGAACGAGGCAATCAAACATTCCGTGAAGCCACATGGGATGAGGCCTTTGATTATATTGTGGATAAAATGAAAAAGATTGCGGAAGAATATGGCCCAGAATGTATAGCCCTTTTTTCCCATGGATCAGGGGGTAAGCATTTTGGACGGATGCTAAAAGCGTTTGGATCTCCCAATATAACGGCACCATCATATGCGCAATGCAGGGGCCCCAGAGAAGTTGCATTTTTCGCCACTTTTGGAGAAGGAATAGGTTCACCTGAACGAGTAGATATTCGCGATACTGATTGTTTGGTATTGATTGGATCTCACATTGGTGAAAATATGCATAATGGACAAATTCAGGAAATGTCCGATGCGATAGATAAAGGGGCAACCATTATTACCGTTGACCCACGGTTTTCCACTGCCGCAAGTAAATCGGATTACTGGCTACCCATTAAACCGGCAACCGATATGGCTCTTCTTCTTGCATGGATACATGTGATTATTAAAGAAGAATGGTACGATAAAAAATATGTGGAAAAATATACATTTGGGTTTGAAGAACTAAAAGAACATGTAAAAGATTTTACCCCAGAGTGGGCCTACGGCATAACTACAATTAAACCCAATGTCATTCGTAAGACTGCAAAAGAAATGGCTAACGCTTCTCCATCTGTTATTGTACATCCAGGACGGCATGTCACTTGGTATGGTGATGATACTCAACGCTTACGCGCCGTATCTATTTTAAATGCATTGTTAGGAAGTTGGGGGCGACGTGGCGGTTTTTACAATCCTGAAAAATATAAGGTTGCTAATCTAAAACTGCCAAAATATCCAAAGCCAACAAAAACTTGGCGAGATGCGTTCCCGGGACAGTATAAATTAGCAGGCCTCGCATTGGCATCGGGAATTTGTGACGCAACCATTCCTACTGTTGAGAGAGATTGTTCATTCAAGGGTTGGCTCGTTAATGGGACCAATCTTATTTCTACTCTACCTGATCAGAAAAAGACTATAGAAGCAATTCAAAATTTAGACCTTATGGTTGCCATTGATACGATGCCAATGGAAATTACCGGGTGGGCAGACGTGGTCCTTCCTGAATGTACTTATTTAGAACGCTATGATAATTTAAGAGTGAGTGCTTATCGTGAACCCACTGTAGCATTGAGAGCTCCTGCTGCTAAACCAAAATACAATTCAAAACCAGCATGGTGGATGGCAAAAGAGTTGGCCGGCCGCCTTGGATTGGATGAATACTTTCCATATGAAACTATAGAAGAAGAATTGGATTGGCAGTTAAAACAAATTGGTTCCTCATTGAATGAAATGAAAAAAATTGGATTAAAGAAATTTGATCGTGAATTTGATGATTTATATCCTTTGGATAATCTCGAAGAGTATGAATTCAATACCAATACAGGAAAAATTGAATTGTATTCAACTGCCATGGAAGATGAAGGATATGATCCCTTACCAAAATATACAGCCCATGAGGAACCGCCAGATGGTTTTTACCGACTTATTTATGGTCGGGCACCCATGCATACATTTAGCAGAACTGCAAACAATCCAAACTTAACTAACCTCATGGATGAAAATTCAGTTTGGATAAATCCAAAAGTGGCCAAAGAGTGGGGATTAAAAAACGATCAGAAAATTTGGTTAGAAAATCAGGATGGTGTTATTTCTTCATTCCCGATCAAGGTTCGAGTTACAGAGCGAATTCGATGGGATTCAATTTATATGGTTCATGGGTTTGGCCATACAAATAAAAACCTTTCTCGAGCACATGGTCGAGGTGCTAGTGATGCAGAATTAATCACAAAAGTGCATATTGATCCTGAAATGGGTGGTACAGGGATGCGTGGAAACTTTGTTACATTTCATACTGAAAAACCAATTCAAGGTGTCGTCTAATGCGTTACGCAATGGCCATCGACACAAAGAAATGTGTGGGTTGTAGTGATTGTGTTGTTGCTTGTCAAATTGAGAATAATGTACCAAATGGTTATTGTCGTGATTGGGTTGTGGAAGCCACATCAGGTACCTACCCTGATTTATCTATGGAGATGCGGAGCGAACGATGTAACCATTGTACCAATGCGCCTTGTGTACGTTGCTGCCCAACCGAAGCCAGTCATATTGTGGAAGGCGGTATTGTACTTGTAGATGCAGATCAATGTATCGGGTGTAAGGCTTGTATAGCCTCATGTCCATATGATGCAAGATTTGTGCATCCGGAAGGGCATGTGGATAAATGCACCTTTTGTATTCATAAAGTTAAAAAAGGTGAGGACCCTGCCTGTGTAGAAGTTTGCCCCACTAAATGTATGTATTTTGGAGATACAGATGATTCCAATAGTGATATTTCAAAATTATTGAAAAAACGAAAATGGAAAACTCTCATTCCTGAAGCAGGGACTGAACCAAACATTTACTATTTGATATAATATTATGATAGAAGAAATAATTGTAAGCGGTAGAATGAATCCGGGAATTGATCCAGTGTTACATGTTTGGCATTGGGAAATTCCACTTTATCTTTTTATTGGAGGTTTAGTGGCTGGAATTTTATTTTTTTCAGCCCTCTATGCCATACAAGGGAAATCAAAAGAATTTCCAATTGCTGTCATGATAGCACCTATGATAGCACCCATTTTATTAGGAGTGGGGTTATTTGCCCTTTTTCTTGATTTAAGCCATAAGCTTTATTTTTGGCAATTATATACAAATATTCGATGGGAATCACCTATGAGTTGGGGGGCATGGACGTTACTCGCGATAACACCACTATCTGTGATTTGGTCAGCCAGTTGGGCCGAAGAGGCTTTCCCTAATTGGGATTGGAAATATCAATGGGTACAAATCACCATAGATAAATTTATTTTATTCCGAAAAATAATTGCCTGGGTAATGATGGTATTGGCAATTGTAATGGGACTTTACACGGGGATACTATTGTCGGCATTCAACGCGAGACCGTTTTGGAATTCAGCCATAATGGGCCCCCTTTTTCTCACTTCCGGACTTTCATCAGGAACGGCTTTCATCATTCTTTTTTCAAAATCAAAAGAACGACATTTATTTACACGAATTGATCTTATGTTAATTGGGGTGGAGTTGTTTTTAATTACTCACTTATTTATGGGCTTATTGTCGGGAACACAAGTACATATCGAAGCAGCAAACCTCTTTTTAGGTGGTGAGTATACTGTTCGTTTTTGGGTATTTGTCGTTGGCCTTGGGTTGATCGTTCCAGTAATTCTTGAAGTTGTAGAATTAAAGAAAAAGACAGTACCTGTCTATATTCCAGCACTATTAATATTATTTGGAAGCATTATGCTGCGGTTTATTGTTGTTGAAGCGGGCCAAGCAAGTCGCTGGCTGTATTAAAGGAGATAATTATGAAAACGAAATATATGAATCCATATCTTGCAGGTGTCCTATTGGGATTGGTTCTACTGTCTGCATTCTATTTTTCAGGACGTGGATTGGGTGCAAGTGGTGCTGTAAAAAGTATTGTAGTTACAGCCGTAGAAACGGTTGCCTCTGATCACGCATCAAATTCTGAATATTACAGTAAATATACGGGAGAAGGAAAGAATCCACTAAATTCATGGCTAGTATATGAAATGTTGGGTGTGATTGTAGGTGGGTTCCTATCGGGTGCTTTTGCTGGAAGGTTGAAACTGAAAGTAGAGCATAGCCCTAAGATTACATCGAATAAGCGCCTTATGTTAGCTGGCATAGGTGGTATTCTTTTTGGATTCGGAAGTCAATTGGGTCGAGGATGCACAAGTGGGTCTGCTCTTACAGGCATGGCCGTCTTATCTTTGGCGGGATTTGTAACCATGATGGCTATATTTGGCACAGCTTTCGCATTAGCATTCTTTTTTCGAAAAAATTGGATTTAGGGGGAAATGATGGGACCATTAATACCACAAGAAGTGATCGGCGAAGGATGGAACTTTTTTATAGCCTTTGCTGTGGGGATCGGATTTGGATTCGTATTAGAACAAGCTGGATTTTCATCGAGTCGGAAACTGGCAGGTGTTTTTTATGGATATGATGCTGTCGTTTTAAAAGTATTTTTTACGGCGGCTGTTACTGGCATGTTAGGATTGCTTTATTTTAGTTTATTTGGTTGGATTGATTTAAGTATGGTGTGGGTCAACCCTACATATTTATGGTCAGCCATAATTGGCGGTATTATTATGGGAGCCGGGTTCATAATTGGCGGATTTTGTCCTGGGACTAGTGTCTGCGCAGCTGCCATTGGTAAAATTGATGCCATGGTCTTTGTGGTTGGGATTGCCGTAGGAATCTTTGGCTTTGGTGAATTATATCCGATGATCAAATCGCTCTATTTAGCCGAATATCTTGGACAAGTTAAATTATCTACAATATTTGGTATATCTCAAGGCGTACTTGCCTTTTTTGTTATTATTGCTGCTTTACTAATGTTTTGGATAGCTGAGATAGCTGAGAAAAAATTTCCACGAGAGGAGTATTAACCATGACGCCTCGAACTAAACTAACAGCCATTCTATTAGGATTTGGACTTATCATTGCTTTTGTACCAGAAAATACCACAAAACCATTTAGGCTTACTGCTTCAGAAATGCTGGATGAGGTACAATATGGAACTGAGCTAATTCATCCGGATGAACTTGCAGAATGGTTAATCAATAATGATCCATCTATTCAACTTATCGATATACGATCTGCTGCTGAATTTGAAAATTTTCATTTAGATGACGCTATAAATATTCCACTGAATCAATTATTGGATAATGAATGGGTTGATTATTTGGATCAGGATGTTAAAATGAATATTCTTTATTCTAACGGTACGACTCGAGCCCACGAAGCTTGGATGATATCCCGACAACTTGGATACGAAAATAATACGGTATTAATGGGTGGATTAAATTATTGGACTGAAACAATCCTGAATCCCAGTGAGCCAAATTCCACATCTCCTGACGATGAAATTGCTAAGTATGAGTTTAGAAAAGGCGCCAGTCAGTATTTTGGTGGTGCTTCAAATTCAACTCCGTCGGCCACCGAAGGTAAATCTAAAAAACCGCAGATAAAAAGAAGAAAAAAGAAAAAAAAGGTCCCAGATGGCTCTTGTTAATTAGGGAAAATAATCATTAAACTTATATTGTTAAATATTCTACGATCCCGTAAATCTTAATATATAACGAGATACAGTCGGATGGTTTTTCAAAAATAAAAAAGTCCGGTAAATAACAGGTGGTTGGGACAGTTGCTTTGCTGTCAGACTTATTCTTAATAAATAAAGATATAATGAAAAACCTATCAATGGCGGTCATTATAATTTCAAAAACAGCCAAGGTTTGAAGTCGAAATACCGGTTATCCTGACTTATCCTGTCGAATGCTGGAATCTACTGTTAAGTACTGTCGTTCCATTTTGGGTGTGATGATATAGAATAAAACGGGTATAGGGTTCGCCTGGTGAGTTCAGGCAGGTAAAGAAGATGTTACTGTTGAAGTAATTATAATGGTGTTTACAAAAAATATTTGATAACTGCATTTAAAGGATTTAAATTATGGATTAATTTCGATAACAAGGAGAAGAGAGTGATCAATTATAACATTCCAAAATTAATTGTAGTGGCTTTTATTGCCATCAATATTTGGTCGTGTGAAGAAGAAATGGTTGATTGTGAACCATTTTCTATTGCAGTGATAGATGCTTTTACAGCGTATACAACGGATCGAACAGAAGAAAATTGTATCAGTTATCAAGCAGCCTTGCAAGCCGGTATTGATGATGGGTGTGATTCTAATAATGTATATCAAACTCGATTAAGTGATCTGAATTGTGGCTGTGTAGGTTTAGACGAAGCTATTGTTACCGCATCCACAAATTTTATAGCCGATCCATCTACTGAAAACTGCACCGCATACAAAACAGCTCTTCAGTCTGCTGTGGATGGTAATTGTGACTCAGACGGATTGTATCAGGCAATAATTAATACCCTTGGGGATTGTTCAGATCCCAGTTCTGGTATTGCTTGCGTGAATTTAATTTCCAGTGTCGTTACAGCAAACCAAACCTATTCAATGGACCCGACAAATGAGACCTGTAATACATATAGGGATTCGCTCATGGCAGCAATATTGGGTGGGTGTGACACGGATAGTACTTTTCAAGTTAGTTTTGATAGCTTGAATTGTGATTCTATTATTACTACACCGGGCGATATAGACGATGCAATCGCTTTAGTAGAAGCCGCCAATGCTAAACTGGAAGATGTCTTTTCTGAATTGTATGATTCAGATGAACCTGATTCAATAGAAGCCGCTTTAAATTTATTTAATTTTTCAGAAGCATACACTATGTATGCTGAAGCACAATACCTTGACCCTGATAATAATGATGCCCATTTCGGTGTTGCTCTGACCGGGTTAATGCAGATAACACAGGATGAATCTTTTCGGGATATGATTGATAAGTGGGATAATTATTTTGCAAATACCACACCATTTGAAGTTGAAACAACGGGAGGAAATGTATTAGGTCGACGTGGATTTGGATTGCCGTTAAACTCAAGTGGAATGAGTGTTCCAATTTCCCCTTTTGTGGGGATGCCTTTAAGTATGGCAAAATTAACCATGGATGATGTACCACAATTCAATGAACTGCAGGATATTATTAGAGGAGTCTTTTTACCATACGTAGATCAAGGCATTACTGCACTTGCTAAGGTTGAACAAAGTTCAGATTATGTGTTCTTGATATCGAGTGATATGCAGCCCGATGTTGAAGCAAGTTCACTGGAACTTGATCTTACTGAAGTATATGCTGTAGACATGATGCTTCATGCCATTAAAGCCATTTGCAATACGGTCATTGCCTATAATTTTGACTTTGTCACTCATGATGGCGCTGGAATGGTAGCAACACTGAATTTAGGTTCCAATTTTGCGGCCCTTAATAGTTCGGGTGCTGCAGATCTTAGCACAGCGTATTCTGCAATGAATAGTGCTATTGACAAACTGGAATCTGCATTACAGCATTTACAAGCCGAAACGGATGAACAGTTTAATGATATCATTGAACAATTAGAGAATAGTTCTGATTATGATGATATTCAGGAAGGCATTGATGACGCTCGTGAAGTGTTAACTCAGCCCATCTGGGTTTCATATTACACTTATGAAGAAGGGGAAGGTGAGGATGGTTATTGGTATGAAAATGAGATTGAAGACAGTATGCAGGTTGATATCCAGCAATTTTTTTCAAACCCGATAGAAGATATGAAGGGCATGGTACCGCCTTATACAATCACAGCCGGAATTGATACCAACTACGACCACCATTGGGTTGATTATGAAGAAACTTTTTCTGTAACACTTGAACCAGATTCTGGGGATATATATAATGATTGGGGTTATTACTTCAGTCTTGGTTTTGATTATTATGATGATTCACTTCGTATTCACGAAAATGAGGCCCCGCCACAGGAGTTAGTGGATAGGATGCAAGCCATATTTGAAGAAGTAATGGAAGAATATTCTGAAATTGAATGGCTATATATCAACGCCTGGTATCAAGGACCTGCAGGTGATATCACCGTAAATATTCGAGTTGAATATGAATATGGTGAAATGGAAGGTATGTTTAATTATCCTGTCATCACTTGGGATGCCGATACTTTTGATGAGTGGAAGAGCGACTGGCCTGACCCGACTTTTAATGGAATTTTCCCAGATTGGACATCAGATGAAATGATGGAATTTCTTGGAATGGATAGTGAAGACTGGCAGAAAACCTGGGATTGATAAAATATTGATTTCTAAAAGGGGTGAGAATTTCTCACCCCTTTTTATATTATTATTTTCTTTATTATTATTTCATGGGTATTCCTCCGCCCAAGTTTATTCTTCTCACTTATTTCCAGATTCGATTGAATACAAATTGGAGATTCTGCAATTACCTGAATATTCAATAAATACTTTTTATAACCATACATATAAATATTCAGTCAATGATACAACAGTCGCTCATATTTACAAGGCTCAGACCTATCAAAGTATAGCTTTGCCACTGAAAAACAATTCAATACTCAGATTTGGGCATTCATATAATGATTACTATACTGGATATAAAGATCATGTACAGAAACATCATTTATATAATAAGCAAAAATATCATGACTTAATGCTTAGTTATATTCGTTTCAATACATGGTACAATGTCAATTTACATTATGGATACCGTCTTTCCGAACAGGTTGAAGATATTGGGATCGGACTCGCACTTAATTATAAGGGATTCACACTTCAACCAAAATATCAGTCAATGGCCAACATGATTTCAAGTCATTTTGATTCAGACTCATTAAGTATTGATGCAAAAAATTATATTGATCATAAATCATATATCCTAACAGTGGGGTATCTTGGAAATAAAATATCGGCACATTTTAAAATGACATCTGTATTGGCCAATCCAGATGTAAAAAGAAATGACCTTGGTCTTGGCTTAAATACTGGTACTTCTCGTTTACAATATGATTCTCGGATAAGTTATAGAATAGAAGAGAATATTAATGTATGGGGCACGGCATATTATCAAATTGACACATGTGAAGTTCCTATTTATTGGACAGATCGCAAAATAGGAGAGTTTACAGCTATAGATGATACACTTTGGTCCTCGAGGATAGGTTTAAATATAAACCACCATGGTATTGCATTTGGAACAGGACGATGGTATGGGAATTTATGGATCAGCCAACTATCTCCCAGCCCATTTTTGCCTGTATGGGCAACTCTTTCTGGAACTAAATATTATCTTGATCTGGGAAGTGATATGCGTTTTACTGGGTTATTTTATTCATATCAGCTTTCGAATAAAAAATGGGAAAATAGCATTGGGGTAAACTCGTTGAATTTCAGCGGATCAATAGATGGTGAACAATGGGCAATCACATTCCCATTTACATTAACCGTTCATGATAAATTGGATGTACAAATTCATAAGTTGCATATAATTGAAACAAATATCGTTATCTCTAAACAAATCACTGCGCATACCAAAGTCAAATTCTGGACAAAATTTCTGCTACCAATAAACATAAAAATTACTGTATCCCCAGAACTTCCAGAAAAACCACCCAAAAAAGATGTAGATGGAAAAGTAACAGGTGGAATTCAAGCCGGGATATCACTTAGTTATTATTTTTAGTAGTTATTGATCGAATAATTAGACACTAAATGATATGTCTTGACATATTATTTCAATAGGGTTAGGATATTTCCGTAAGGTTTTTAACAAAAAATGAAGTGGAAAAATTGATTTCAACTATTAAGGCTGACGAGAATATCAAATTTCTTCGTATTGTCAAAGCGTATTTACATACGGGTGCAAGGCGTAATGAGTTACTGCCACCACTATTCACCTGGGATAATGTGGATTTTGATGAAAGGAAAGTGATGCTTAACGGGCAGAAAGGTCAATCAAAACGGTTTCTACCAATGAATCAAACATTGTTTGAATTGTTTACAGAGATCAAAGATAATAATCCTAAAACACCGTTTAACTTTAATCCTGACTATATTACGAAGAAAATTGCAAAGTATTATAAGTCTGCCAAGATTAAAGGTGCGAATACCCACTCACTGAGGAAGACGTTTGGATCCTTACTGATCCAGAATAATGTAGCGGATATTTACACTGTATCAAAACTGCTTGGCCATGCATCTGTTAAAACGACTGAGAAGTATTATGTGGATTTAGTTGATGAAAACTATAAGTCAGCTTTGGATGGATTGGATAAAATAATCTGATTAGCTACATTACTTTAACGGTAAAAAGGAAGCTCCTTAATCAGGGGCTTTTTTTATTATAAAAATGGTTATTTAATATTGAATAAATGAAAAACGAAGACTGGTATACGACAGGTGGTTACTTCAAAAACGGTCTATTTGTGTCTATTCCTGTCATATCGGGAAAGTACAAAAGGGCAACAAAAAACCCCGGTCTCTCGACGAGAAAACGGGGTTTAAGAGAGCGGGACCGAAGGGACTCGAACCCTCGACCTCCGGCTTGACAGGAAAAAGGCCTATATTTCGCACTCCCGTAACTCCTAATATATAACGATATACAGGTGGATGGTTTTCCCAAAATAAAAAAGTCCGGTAAATAACAGGTGGTTGGGACAGTTGATTTGCTATCAGACTTATCCTTAATAAATAAAGATGTAATGAAAAACCTATCGCTGTATCCGCATTCTGCACAAAGTAATTCAAAACAAATAAAAATAACGCAGAAAGAGTATTAAGGTTTATCGTAGCAGTATTTTTAGTCCTTGCTCCACTGATTCTTGTATTTACAACTTATTCTATTAATAATTAAAAATAATTTGTCTTATATTTATTCAACATAATATAGAGGTATAACAATGAAATATGCATTAATTACAGGTTTGTTCATCTCTTCTATCTTTGCTGGAGTAAATACTACCCAAATTAAGGTTGATGGAATGCAATGTAGTTCTTCTTGTGCTGGAAAGGTTAATTCTGTTGTTCAGAAGATTGAAGGTGTTAAAGAGTCTTCCGTAGATTTTGCTAAGGGTATAGCAACTGTGACATACGATGACAAAAAAGTAAATCGTAATGATATAATTAAAAATCTTAAAAGTAATACTGGTTATTCAATTGAACAGGCAAGTGCAACTACTAAGGAATATGGTTCATGTAGTAGTTCAAAGAAGAAGAATACAGAGATTTAAATAAATAAATTATTATTAACAAAAAAAGCCTCTTCATTGAGGCTTTTTTTATTAGTTATATTTATCAGGTTTTATTGAATATCTAAAAAGTCATCTATCACAACACCCATAGGTGTAGGGTGTCAAAAACATATTTTCCTTTTGGAGCGTATGGCATTTCAGACCTATTGCTGTATCCACATTCCGCACAAAGTAAATCAAAACAAAGTTCTCAACGTAATTCCCAACCACCAACCCGAAACGATGGGGGTAGGGTTAAGGTAATAAGAGGCGCACACATCGTAATATTATTTCTAGCCCCCCCCCATACACCGCCCACGCATATGCATAGGGGTAGTATTATATAGCCCGTGTATTTTTTGGAGCGGGGTTTTTTGTTTGTGGGATAAATCGACGCCCAATCGTCCTCCAGCGAATTAAAATAGAAGAAGTTGCGTGAGGCTCATAACCCGATGGGTGGGTAATTAGTTTAATCATTTGGATATAAGTTTTAAGTAATACTTAAAGTACTTTGTATTATACTTAATACTAAGTATGTTCCACCTTAATAATAAACTAAGTTATCGAATCTATAATATGCCTATTACAATTCTTCTAGATGCTATGTTAGTGAAAAGAAAGATTTCGCTCACTGAGCTATCAAAAGCCGTCGGACTTTCATTAACAAATTTATCTATGTTAAAAAATGGAAATGTGAGAGGCGTTAGGTTCGAAACACTGGAAAAGATCTGTATTGTTCTGGACTGTCAGCCTGGAGATTTACTTGAATGCCAGCCCTATACAGATGAAAAAAATGACAAGAATAGAAAAGACATATTCGAAATAATAAGTAAAAATCTTATGAAATTGAAAAATAAGGAGACTTAAGATGTTAGAGACTTTATTAAATGGCGGACCCTTTATGATGGTTTTACTCATCATAGTAGGTAGTATCATTTTTATTTCAGTAAAAAATATTAAAGAGCCCTATAATACTAATGGTATTGTGTTACTGGGTATCTTTAGTGCTTTAGTTGGTATCTTAGCCACATATCTTGGAGTCAATGCTGCATTTAGTGCAGTACCAGCATCCACGCCCTTTACTTTTTTTAAGGCGCTCTCAACGGATCCAACACATCCGGCACAGTGCATTCCGGTAATTTTTAATTCAAGTGATTTTGTTTGATTCATGGATAACTCGCATAATTAATAATAGAAATTGTGGGTTGAATTTCTAAAAATATGAAGATTATATGTTACAGATAAAAAGAAAAATGTTACAAAGTTTCGCCGGATTTCAGACCATCTATAGGGCGACGTGATGGGTTTACATTTTTAAAATAACTGGGGGATAATCCGGTCGTTTTCTTGAATTGGTTCGACAAATGCTGGACGGAACTATACCCTAATTTGTAGGCAATTTCACTCAAGGTTAATTCATCATAAACCATAAATTCTTTAATTCGTTCAACCTTATGTAGAATAAAATATTTTTCAAGGGTAATACTTTCAACCTCTGAAAATAATTTGCTTAAGGCTGAATAATCTCTACCCAATTGTTTTGACAAATAGTGGGATAAATTAGTTTTCATTTCGCCCAGATTTTCACTATAAATCAACTCAATGATCTGGTTTTTAATGGATTCCACAATTTGAGCATTTTTATCTTCTAGCAATTCAAAACCGTTTTGATTAAGGATAGTTTCCACCGGTTCTATATTTTTAGGGTGTTTGGCTAAAACTACTTTTCCTAATTGAACGTCAACTACATCCAATCCCAAGCCTGTTAATTCTTCTCGGACCACTCGAATACAACGGCTACAAACCATGTTTTTGATATAAAGAGAATTCATAATTAAAGAATAAGCATACTGCTGCCTATGATTCCAAGTCCATGCCCATATAGGCCACTGGGTTTCCAATGAGCATGTTCGGGGAGTCGAGGGCGTTCAATTAAAGAAGATAAGTAATAGATACCAGCTTCTTGATAAGTGAACCATAAAATCGCCAACAGAGAGGTAATACCGAGAAAAAGTAAAATTCGATGCATGATTTCCAAATATGTTAATTCAATAGTAAATATCTAATAAAGTATTTAAAGAACAAAAATGATATTCAGATTGATATTTGTTTATTTCCTAATGATAAATTTATCCTTGATTTATAAATAAAAAAATTATAACATTGAGTTAGTGAACACTAACAAACACCATCAAATTTTAAGATTATGAACGATTATAGCGACAGACAAAACCAAATTATTCAGGAATCAATCCAATTGATTGCCGATAAAGGTATTCAAGGATTAACGATTAAGAATATCTCTAAAGCGATTGGGATTTCGGAACCCGCTATTTATCGTCATTTCGAGAACAAGAATGAAATTATTCTTGCGATTATATCAACAATGAAAGATTCTACTAATAATGAATTATTTCAGATTGACGAAAATAATCCAACCATCGAAAAAATAAAAAAAATGATTCAAGGGCATACCAACCGATTCATAAATAACCCATCTTTAACAGCCATTATTTTTTCAGAAGAAATATTTAACAATCATAGTATTCTTGCCAAGCCGATTCAGATGATGATGCGAAGGAATCAGAATAAAATGATATCCATGATTGAAAAGGGTCAAGTCGCCGGTGATGTTCGTGTGGATATTAATGCAGAACAAATTTCACTTATGGTCATTGGAAGCTTTCGTTTTTTGGTCAGCAAATGGCATATTATGAATTTCGATTTTGATCTTAATAAAGAAGTCAATGAAATGCTTGGTGCTATCGAAAAGGTACTAAAAGTCTAAAATTTTTTACTCACTAACGTTAGTGAGTATTAACTAATAAAAGGAAACAACATGCTTAACTTACTTGAAAAATTATTAAAAAGACCTGCGTTGGTCATGATAGTTTTTATTGGAATCACACTTTTCTTTGTGTCGGCTATGAAAGACAATACACGAATGGAAACGGATTTAGATAAATACATGCCCCAAGATCATCCTGCCTTTATTTATAGCGATAAAGCTGCTGAATGGTTTGATATTAAAGATGGAATTATCATTGCAGTCGAAAATCAAAATGGTATTTATAATTCTGGTACTTTAACCAAAATTAAAAAACTCACCAAAGATTTGCAGAAATTAGATGAGATTGAAAAACAAGATGTAACATCACTATATACCGCTGATAATATTGTAGGAACGGAAGATGGTATGGATGTGAAAGCATTTTATAAACGTATCCCAAAAACGCAAGATAAATTAGATGAGCTTCAACAAAAAGTTCGTTCCAATGAGATGGTTTACGGTCGACTTGTTTCAGAAAATGAAACGGTTACTGTCATAATTGCTCGCATTAATGATGATGTATTTACTCAGGAATTTTATAATGAGATTCTTGAATTAGCACATTCCTATGAAGGGAATGAAAATATCCATGTTGCCGGTCGGCCAATCGTGGAAGGAACCATGGCGGTTTTAGGTCCCGCAGATATGAAGCGAATGGTTCCTATTGTTTTGGGTGTAATCATCATTATTCTATTAGGATTGCTGCGTAGTGTAAAAAATACGATTTTGACCATGATAGTGGTTCTATTCAGCACAATCTGGACTTTCGGATTATTGGCTGTGGTAGGGATTCCCATTTATGCAGTATTCACAACTATCCCAGTGATGCTCATTGCCATCGGTGTAGCAGACGGAATTCATTTATTTAGTCATGTGGATTTATTTAGGGTTGAAAATCCGACTGCATCAAAAATTGATACCATCAAAAATATGATTCACGAAATGTGGAGACCCGTTGTAATGACATCGGTAACAACGGCAGTGGGATTTATTTCACTATTGACGTCTCAAGTTTACCCCATTAAATATTTTGGAGTATTTACTGCATTCGGCGTCTTGGTTGCCATGGTGCTTTCATTGGTATTAATTCCCGCAGGAATGATGATTATTGGTTTACCTAAGATTCGAAAAATAAAAGTGCAAGGCGCCAATGATGAACATGCTGTTGTGTTTGCCCATAAATTTGCAACGGGTTTATTAAAATATAAATGGGCGACCCTTGGTCTAACGGCTGTGATTATAGTTCTATCCATTTTTGGAACCAGTAAAGTATGGATCAATTCTAGCTTTTTAGACAAGTTTGAAAAAAATAGCGACATTGTGCTTACGGACAAATTCATTAACGAGAATTTTGGTGGTACATCCACTTTAAATCTTGTTTTAGAATCAAATGAGAAAGATATTTTTAAGAATCCTGCCATGTTAGAAATCGTGGATAAAATGCAAACGGATGTGGAATCGATTGAAATTGTAGGATCATCTTTTGGACTCACGGATTATTTATTACGTATGAATAAAGTGATGCATGCTGACGATGAATCATTCAATATTATTCCTGAAACATCTGATCTAATTGCGCAATATCTGCTACTCTATGAAATGTCCGGTGATCCTGAAAACCTGTGGCAAGTAACAGATTATGATTATCAAAAATTGAATGTGACATTCCAATTGAAAAGTGATGATTCGAAAAGTATCAACGCTGCCATGGATCGGATCGAATCTTACCGAGAGCAATTTAAAAAACATAATATTGAAATGAATTTTGCTGGTTCTGGTTATAAGGCATTGGTCTTCACTGATTTGATCCTACAAGGGCAAATAGCCAGTTTGCTTATGTCACTCCTTATTGTAGCTGTATTGTTGAGCTTCATGTTTAAAAATATAGTTGCAGGACTTACGGGAACTGTTCCCATCATTATTACTGCTACTATCAGTTTTGGTGTAATGGGATTATTAGGTATTCCATTAAGCACAACAACAGCATTGATGTCCAGTATTTCTATCGGAATCGGCATTGATTATGCGGTGCATTTTATTGATCGATATCGAGAGAATACCCGAAAAACCAAGAATATGGAATTGGCCATTCAACGCACCATGCACCATAGCGGACGCGCCATTGTATTTAATGCTGCTGTAGTGATTGCAGGGTTTATGGTAATGCTATTTTCAGTATTTCCACCAAATAGAGAATTGGGATTCTTGGTCTCACTCAACATGTTTACCAGTTTTGTGGGAACAGTCACAGTGATGGTTCTCATCATTGAACAGAAAAAACTTTTTTGGAATAAAAAAAATAATATTGGAGAATAAAATGAAAATACTCAAATCGAAATTAACCATATTTGCACTGATTTCAGGATTGATTTTCGCCCAGGATTTATCCGGGCTTGAAGTGATTCAAAATGTTTATAATCGTCCAACGGGAAATGATATGACGGGGAATTTGGTCATGACGATTGAAAATTCGCGTGGGAATCAACGCGTCCGGAAGATTAAACAATATTTGAAAGATTTCGGAAAAGATGAAAAGAAAATCATGTTTTTTCTATCCCCGGCTGATGTGAAAAATACATCTTTCATGACATGGAGTTATGATGATGAATCCAAAAGCGATGATCAATGGATTTATTTGCCCGCACTCAAAAAAGTAAAGCGGATCTCCAGCGATAGCAAAGGTGATTATTTTATGGGGTCCGATTTCACCTATGACGATTTGGGTGATCGACATCCAATGGATGATACACATACGATTTTGCGGGAAGAAGTCATGGGCGGAAAAGAAACCATCGTCATCGAAAGTATACCTAAGGATGAAGAATATATGTATTCACGGACGGTAACATGGGTGATGAAGGACACCTGGATCGGACTAAAAAAGGAATTTTATGATGAAGATGATGATTTGTTAAAAATCCTGACCGTTGATGCTCAAAAATCATTTGGGGATGTTATCATTTTGACCAAAGTGAAAATGCATAATATTCAAAGGAATCAATTCACTATTATGGAATTTTCTAATGTTGAAATTGATAAAGGAATTCCAAATAATAAATTTTCAGAACGTATGATGAAACGGGGAATATAATGAAAAACCAATTATTCATTTTTAGTTTAATTCTGGTTCTGGGGACAAATTTATTTGCCCAAAGTTTAGATATCAATGGATATGTCCGCTCCTACCTAGGCGTATTAACCAATGATACAAATGATTACTCAATTAACCAAAATACATTAGATTTGAAATTAAAACGTGTTGACGATAATGTCTCTTTTTTTGCAAATCCATATTTGGTTCAAACTCCAAACCAAGATGTAAGATTAGGACTTCGAGAAGCTTATATGGATGTGTATTTCAACAACATGGACTTGCGAATAGGAAAACAGCAAATTATTTGGGGAAAAGCGGATGGAATGTTTATAACAGATATCGTATCTCCAAAAGATTTGGGTGAATTCCTTCTTCGAGATTTTGATGAAATCCGCTCCGGAATTACATCTCTGAAAGCAAATTATTTTTTGGGTGATAATACAGTGGAGATGGTTTGGATTCCAACATTTACACCCACAAAAATGCCTGATGAAACATCTATTTGGTCTCGTATTCCAGAATTCCCTTTATCCATTACAATTGATGAATCTCAAAAGGAAATTCCCGGACGATTAGAAAACAGTGAAGGCTTTGTCAAATTCTCAGGTATGTCATCTTTATTGGATTATGAAATCATGGCTGGAAGCATGTGGGATGATGACCCCACCTTACATATTGTTCCAATAATTACTGTTGATAATCCTACACCAAGTGGATTAATGTTAATCCCAATTCATCATCAACTTACTTTAGTGGGTGGAAGTTTTAGTTCGGAATTGGGTGGTGTTATTCTTCGGGGAGAAGGGGCATATTATATGGGAAAACAACTTTCTGCTTTAAATCCAGAACAATTGAATTTGCCAACAAGTTTATTGGAAAAAGATTATGCGCACTATTTGATTGGGACGGATTTTTCGATTGGGACCACCCGGCTTAGCACTCAATTTATTCAGCGCGCCATATTGGATTATGACGATTCTATTATTCAGGAAGAATTGGATAATACCATGACATTTTTGGCAAATCGGACATTTTTGCAAGAAACGCTCACACTCCAATTATTTGGATATTTTGGACTTAATAATGAAGATGCACTTATTCGCCCAAGTCTAACATATGATTTAGCAGATGGTTTTGAAATCAATGCCGGAGCAAATATATTTATCCAAAATGAAGATAGTGAAAACATAGGACAGTTTGGTTATTACGATGATAATGACATGGTCTATGTTAAAGTGAAATACAGTTTTTAAAATGAAACTGAAATGGAGACTTGTCACAATTGCTTTATTTGTCTCATTTGCTTATCCAATTGAAAACGACACCCATTCTCTAACAATAAAGGTAGAAAAACTTCAAAATTCAAAGGGAGTTGTCCAATTCGTTTTGTATAACAAAGATGGATCGATTCCTGATGAGAAGTTTAAAAAATATTACCAAAAACAAATTGGGACTATTGGTAAAAATAATACAGCAATTTCAATATTCGAAAATTTACCTTCTGGAAGATATGCTGTAAATATTTTACATGATGAAAATAAAAACGGCGAAATTGACAAAGGATTTATTTTACCCATTGAAGGTGTTGGATTTTCAAATGTTAATAAACTAGGGTTACTCAATGGGCCGAGTTTTATCAAATCGAGTTTTGAATTAAAGACAGATAGCACTTTAACAGTCAAAATTATTTATATGGTGAAAAAAGGAAAATATAATGAATAAAAAAATATTAATTATTGTTGGAATTGTTTCAATGCTCGTTGGTGGAATGATGGTAAAACATCATTTCTCAAATCACGATAATCATGAAATAACAGAAAATATAAAAGTAGAATCGCCTGTGATACAGTGGACACCATCAACTAAATCTGCATTGGTAAAAGAAATGTATTCAATCAATAAAAATTATCAGGAATTAGTCTCTAATCTCGCACAAGGAGATTGGGCGAAAGTAATTGAAAACAGTCATAATATTCATTCTGCATTTATTTTGAAACAAGAATTGTCAGAAGAAGATATGGCAGATCTACATCGAATTCTTCCTGAAAGGTTTATTGAAATGGATTCAAAATTTCATGATCATGCACTCAAACTTGCCATAGCCGCAAAAGAAAAAGATGGTGAATTAGCGTTAATCTATTCAGGGAAAATGATGGATGGATGTGTCAGCTGTCATCAAGTATTTGCGAAAGATCGTTTTGAAGGTTTCTCCAGCCAGGAAGAAGCGACTCATGAACATTGAAATAAATAATTAAAACGCTAACATTGAATTTTAATTAGCCAGGAAAATCTGTCAATAGTTAGGTTTACGACTCTTGATTATAATTATCAAAATTTTAAGAATAAAATTATGAAATAGGATAAACATATCTTAATATGGTATTAAATTTAGTTCATATAAAAATTACAATTACTAATTATAGGGAATTGGAAAATGACTTTTAAAAATGTTTTTATTTCAATTATCATTGCTACGACAATGATTCTCTCCGCTTTTTTAATTCATCGTGCACGCCCAGAAATAGAACTAGCACAGCCGAGTCCTGAATATATACGGGCAACGGGTAAATGTGCATCCTGCCATTTAAAAGAAACGTCTGCAATTGTTCATCAATATTCTATGAGCAAACATGCCAGCGAGAATATCACCTGTTATGAATGTCATAGAGCCCTAGACGGACAAGAAGAATTAGGTCATAAAGGATTCACTCTAGCAAAAAATGTAACTGCTTTAAACTGTAGTCAGTGCCATACTACAGAATATGATCAATTTATTAGAAGTCGCCACGGTGCCCCAGCTTGGGCTGCAGTTACTGGTAGATCAGATTTTACAGAAGAACAAATAGCATTTGCTGAAAAATTTCACCCAAAATCAGTAAATAGAGGTGAAAATAAACTGGCGGTCATTGAAGGTCCAGGTGTTATGGAAAAAGGATGTCTTGGCTGTCACGCTGTGGGTAAACCGAATTCGGATGGTAGTATTGGCTCTTGTACAGCATGTCATGCTCGGCATTCGGCTTCAGTTGCGCTTGCCAGACAACCTGAAACCTGTGGTCAATGCCATATGGGACCCGACCATTCTCAATTAGAAATATACAATGAATCTAAGCATGGCGTTTTATATGCATTACAAAAATCCCATTTAAATTTAGGTGCTGATCCAAAAACTTTATCAACCAAAGATATGTCGGTACCAACCTGTGCTACGTGTCACATGAGTGGATTAGAAGGGATGAATATAACCCATGATGTAACTGAACGATTATCTTGGTGGTTATTTTCACCCATATCAAAAAAGCGGCCTAATTATAACTTGGGTCAAGAAGCAATGAAAAATATATGTCTAAAATGTCATGCAAAAACGCATGTAGAAAAATTTTATAGAGAGGCGGAGGAGGTTGTAATTGCAACCAATGGTAAAGTACAAAATGCACTGAATATTGTAAGTGATCTTAGAAAAGATGGATTATTAACTCCTGAGCCTTTTGATGAGCCCATAGAATTTATTGCATTTGATCTTTGGCATTATGCTGGGCGAACGGCAAAACATGGTGCCTTTATGGGTGGTGCAGATTTTGTACAATGGCATGGGAATTATGAATTACTCCTAAAAACAATTGAAATGGAAGAAATGGCTGAAGCAATTCGTAGCAAATCTCACCAAAAGAATTAGATAATGTCAAAGTTGTTAAGGCCAACGCCGCTTTTAATTGATTTTTTTATTATTATCAATTTAAGTTTTCTAGTTATTGATATATATGTTGCCCATTCTACGAATGATTTTTCTCATTATGCAGAGTGGATACCCTTTTATTTCTCTCTCATTGCTCCTATTCTACTTTCCGTAGAAATGTGGTTGAATTGGAATGTTAATAAACCGAGTAATTATTTTTTAAGTTTTCTGGTAGGTGGGTTAGCCATTTTAATTGGTATTTCAGGATTAATATGGCATTTACACAGTACATTCTTTGAATACCAGACATTGAGAAGTCTTGTTTATACTGCACCTTTCATTGCCCCTTTAGCCTATACGGGGATAGGTGCATTGCTCGTCATGAATAGGATGGTAGATTGTGAAACCATAGAGTGGGGACAATGGTTAATCTTTTTCGGTTTTGGCGGATTTATAGGTAATTTTATTTTATCCTTAAGTGATCATGCTCAAAATGGATTCTTTATTTTTTATGAATGGGTCCCGGTCATTAGCAGTGCGTTTGCTGTTAGTTTTTTAGGGGTAATATTATTGAGAAATAGTACAATTCGATTTATAGATGTTTCTATTTGGATAATGATTATTCAAATAATAATTGGACTGATTGGATTGTTTTTTCATAGTCAGACGATTTTAAACAATCCAATGTCCAGTTTCTTTGAAACAATAATATATAATGCTCCCATATTTGCACCGTTGCTGTTTGTAAATTTGGCTGTTCTGGCTATTTTAGGTCTAATTGATATTCGATTTAAAATAGAGATGAATTTATAATTTCCAGAATAAGATCGCTATTTTATTTTGAAAAATAGATTGAAATATTTATCCTTTTTATAATTAAATAAGACCTTACTTAATCATATTTATTGGTAAATATGTATCCTGATTTTCCTTCAAAATTTATTAAAGCATCTGTTTTAATTGCCTTTTGGGCTGGCATCAATATGGGGACACATGTCGCGTTTTCAATTGGATTTGGATTTGATTTAGGTCCTGGTTACCACGCCTATATTCAAACTCATGGCTCTCTTCAATTGATTGGCTGGGTAGGACTATTTATCATGGGCGTATCAATACATTTTTTATCTCGTTTGGCTCATTTTAAATTTGTTGATGAAAACAAAATAACACTGATTTATCGCTTAATGGTTTCTGGATTGATCTTTCGATTTTTTTTCCATTCAATTTTACCATATTTCCATGATTCAATATGGTATGGAATTTTGAGTTTGGGTGTGGTTATTTCAGCAACATTAATTGCCATGGGAATTTATGACTATATTATATTTCTCATTTCTATCGTTGGAAGTATGCAACCCAGTCTATTTAAGACTAATAGAGACATAAGAGTCTTTTTAATCATGAATATTATCGGGTGGGTTGTTTATGCAGTTGGGTCTCTTATTTTAACGATATATATGATGGCGAGCCATGAAGTTTCCTTGATACATAATTGGCACATATTTCTGGTGGATTTCTTTATTCTTTTTTCTGTATTTCCCATTTGTTTCGGCGTGGGATTACGTGCACTTCCACTCTTTTTAAGATTACCACCGATCAAATGGAATGTTAAAAAATTCAGCCTAATTTATTTTATTGTAATTTTTTCTCTCATTAACTTTAAACTCATAAATCACTACATTTACATTGATTGGTTACAGGAATTAATTTATAGTTTAAGCATTTTAAAAGATATGATAATTATATGGTTTATTTTTAAACTAGACATATTAAATAACTTCACTCACCCAAGGACGTTTGAAAATAAGAAAGAAAGAGTTCCCTATCGAAAAGAACTGCGGAAAGGGTTTCCTGATTATGGTGAATTCGGCCGGTTTGAATGGTTGATCCGTCCCGCTTTCTTCTGGCTATTAATAGGATTGATATTGGATATTTTATCCCAAATCGGGTTAATGTTCAAAATACAAATGGGAATTGGGATCGATGGAATTCGTCATTTGTGGTTGGCGGGATTTGTGTCATTACTAATTATGGGTATGGCATTAAGAATGATTCCCGGTATGACGGGTGCTATGAAACTAGAAAAACCAAATCGGGTTGCAATTCTTTCCATTATTATGAATTTATCCGTTATTTTCAGAACCATGTCTATTGTCCTGCCCGAATCGATTTTATATAGTGTCCCAAATGGTGGTTTAATCGCCACTAGAATGTTTGGTCTATCAGGATTCTTATTTCTGTTCGGTTTGGGGATATTTTATTATTTAATGAAGCCTGTTTTAAAGATTAATCAGGGTGCATGATCTTTCGTTTATTAATCACGCGGTGTGCTAACTCTTCTAAGCTTTCGCGGGTGAGCATAGCTCTGATTGATTTACGAATGGGTTTCCATTGGTTGTGGAGGGGGCAAGGTGTTTCATCATCACATAGATCAAGGCCAATGGCACATAATTCTTTTTCCGGAGGTGGCCCATCAATAGCATCGACAATTTCATTCAAATAAATATTATTAGATTTACGGGCAAGATTGATTCCACCATTTCGACCTCGCTTGGTAACAACAAGGCGGCGTTTAACCAAAGTTTGAACGATTTTAGCCAAAAAATTATAAGGAATATTATAAGATTCTGCGATTGTTGCAATCATTACTGGTTTATCTGAAGGATTTTCTGATAAATAAATCATTGTCTGAATTGCGTATTCTGCTGATTTGCTATAAAGCATGAAATGAATTTTATTAAGGTTATTTCCAGAAACCAAGATAGATTTATCCTTTTTTTGAAATTGTTTTAGTTTGTCTTGAGTCATCCATATTTTTAATAATTCGTGTTATAATCCAAACGAGTACATAGGGGATGCTTATTAATATTTTTAGTGTGGAAATTATTTAATATAATAGCTTTACATCATTCACAACCAGTTATTGAGTTGCTTGCTCTCCGATTTGAAGTATAATTTTATGATTCAAATTGATATTGAGTTCATTTCAGAATGTTTTGTTGAATAGATTGAAATATCTTTTAAAAATCTTTGAATTAAATCCATTGTCACGTGCTCCATAACTACAATTTTCCACCAAACTTGATTTTGTTCATGTTTTTCAGGTACTAGTGTATATTTTTCAGATATTTCTTTCGAAATATCGTCTGAACGTATTGTTACGATATTCATGTACTTATTTCTAAAAAATCGTATGCCTAATTGGGTTAGTGAATCGCATAAAAAATTTGTTTTTTCGATGAGTTCATTCATTCGTTTCAAGATACCATGAGAGCCATGAACATTTAAAATCATCCAAGTTGCGATAACATTAGCCCCCGATCGTGATCCACATAAGGTATGGTCCAATCCTTCAACATAACTGGCTTCTTCAGTTAATACATTATCAATAAACCCTTTTCGAATTAAAAAAATGCCAGTTCCATAAGGTGCTTGAAGCATTTTATGTCCATCAACAGATATTGAATCGACAACCGAATTATCAAAATTAAGTAAACTTTTTGGATTCGTAAATGGGTAGATGAATCCGCCAAATGCAGCATCAATATGAATTTTAAATTGAATTTCTTGGGCCTTTAATTTTTGACTAATAGATTCTATATCATCCACTGAACCAAACATGGTCGTTGCCATATTTAAAACAATAATAAAATAAAGTGACCCGGAATTTTTCAGGGTTTTAATTTGGTTATTTAAGATATCTAAATCGATTTTTCTTTCATTAAAATCAACTGGTAACACTTTATATTTTAACCCTAAAATATTACATACTTTATAAAGAGAGTAATGCGTATCTTCAGAAAATAAAATAACCATTTCATCTTGCAAAGCACCGAATTTATTCTTGAAATATTCTCTGAAAATCCACACCGCTTGAATATTACACTCTGTTCCACCGGGCGAAACATATCCATCGTAAGAGTTTGGTTTAGCTTTAAATATTTCTTCAGCGCAAATTCGTAATAAATCTAATTCAAGTTGCTGAGTCCCATGGAAGGATGGAATAGATTTATCGTAAGTATGAAGTCCAATATGATTTGGATTCTCAATAAAAGATCGAATAAATGGAGCATTTGAAAGAAAATCAGCATCCGCGGGGAATATATGTGGATCTAAATAGGTAGCTGGAAGTCCCATAATATTGTGGTCATAAAAGCTGGCATTTTTGTTGAGTGCACTCAACACAGCCGTTTTAAGACTCTCAAATGATTGTTGTGGCCAAAACATTATATTTTAGATTTATTAAATTTCCTGAATTCAAGATTGGTAATTAATCTTGTTTAGTTTTTTGTTTTAAGTGAAAGTAGTATCTCAAGTTTAATTTCATCACCAGTTTTTATCATTCCAAAAACAGCAGTAGGCGGTTTGATTCCATAATCTGTCATTATTAAAGGAATACTTGCTGATACTATGTATTTTTCATTTTTTTTGATAAATTTAAAGCTTACATCAATCTCTTTTGATTGACCAGCAATTGTTAGGGGCTCTTTTCCCGTCATTTCATTTCCTTCAATCATTAAATTTTTGCTTCTAAATTCAATTTTAGGAAAGTTATCAGATTTAAGAGCTTTATAAATATTCTTGTCCATTCCTGACTCCCCACTTTTTATCGACTTTACAATTGCCTCAAAATATATATCTGAAATAGATTTAGAATTCACTTTCCCTGAAAGCTCAAATTGCCCAACTACCGAGGACCAGTCATGAATATTAGAAGTACCTATAATACTAATTTGACTATTCTCTTTATCAACTTTATATTCTTGAGCATAAAGACTAATTGAGAAGATAAAAAGTAGAATTGTAGTTTTAATTTTGTTTCGGATAAAATTTGTTTTTAATATTAATTTTGATTTAGTTGTAACATTTAGGTTAGTACTCGTATTGTTGCCAACGGTTTGAATAAACGCTTGTTTTAATAGCGTTTATTTTTTGTTAGGCAAAGTTTTCTGTGAAGCATTGATTTATGCTATTTTCTAATTCTACTTCTGAGCTTGTTTCGATATGTTTAATGTTTCCAGATATATAATCTATATTATATTCATCTTCCCAATCTTGATAGTTTTCGGCAAGTTGTTTTAAAGCCTCCATCATATATTTAATTTCATCATTGGTATGCGTGGGGTGTATTGACAATCTAATCCATCCGGGTTTTGAGGAACAATTCCCAATATTTATCTGGGCGGTGATTCTTTGTGAATATTCATGGGTAACATCAAGCAGATAATGACCATAAGTTCCTGCACAAGAGCAGCCCCCCCTAGTTTGAATCCCGAATCGATCGTTTAGCATTTTAACTCCCAAATTATAGTGGAGGTTGTCTATATAAAACGAAATTATCCCGAGTCTCTCTTTATGCTCTTCAGCAAGAATATGAAGGTTAGGTATATCATTTAATGATTCCCATATGATATCTAAAATTTCTCCTTCTCGTTTTTGAATATTTCCTACACCCATTTCTTCTTTCAGTTGCATACACATTGCCGCTTTAATTGTTTGAAGAAAGGCAGGAGTTCCGCCATCTTCACGAGCTTCAATATCTTCAACGTATTTATGCTCTCCCCACGGATTTGTCCAATCTACTGTGCCTCCTCCTGGATTATCAGGAATAGTATTCAAATAAAGTTTTTTGTTAAAAATTAATATACCAGTTGTTCCTGGACCACCAAGAAATTTATGAGGAGAAAAATAGACTGCATCAAGATAACGTTCACTATTATCATCAGGGTGCATATTTATTGAAACATATGGAGCTGAGCAGGCAAAGTCTACAAAACAGGATCCATTTAATTTATGAATTAACTGGGCTATTTCCATATACGGAGTCATAATTCCAGTGACATTTGAGCAGGAAGTTATTGCTACAATTTTAATTTTTCGATTAGCATATTGTTCAATAGTTGTTTGAAAGTTTTCAATAGAGACCAGTCCTTTTTCATCAGGAGGAACAACTACTACATCTCCGATAGTTTCAATCCAACTTGTTTGATTGGAATGATGCTCCATATGTGTAATAAATATGATAGGTTTCTCTTCTTCGCTTATATTTATGGATTCTTTAAAAGATTCATGTATTTTAAGTCCTAATATTCTTTGAAATTTATTAATAACTCCAGTCATACCGGAATTGGAAGAAATAAGCACATCGTTATCAGATGCTCCAACATGTTCCTTAATTATTTCCTGTGCTCTATGATAAGCATAGGTCATTTTAGAACCGGTATAATTTGTGTCGGTGTGAGTATTGGCAACAAATGGAAGTAATTTCTGACGTATTCGTTCTTCGATTGGCAAATACATTCTTCCACTAGCTGTCCAGTCTGCATACACTAAATTAATGGCCTCATTCAAGGGCGTTTTAATTGTCTGATTTTGACCAATTATTCCTTTTCTAAATTTTGAAAAATATTGTTCCATAATAATTTTGCCTAACGGTTTGTATAAGAATAGTGGCTGATTGCGGAAGTAGAATCTTTCAAGTTACTACTCTGTTTTTAAGGATTCCTTGTCGCTCATTGGATCCATAGCGTTTCATTTGTGCACTTCTTATATAGCTGTGAGAAATATGCAGAGCCTACAGCAGCTCCGTTTCTTTCACAGCCAAACATTGAGTTGCACTTAATAGTTGAATTCAAGAAATTATTTAAATGATGCTGAAATCATTAAAAAGACCCATTGTGCTTTTTGGTCAGATTCACTTTTTATTTTCCCAGGCAGAAAAATAGAATATCCAAATGTAGCATTGACATTTTCTTTTATATTTTTTGATAAACTAATATCAACTTCAGTCCCAAAAGTATCATTTCCATTTTTATCTTCCCGATGTGATAAAAAATGATGAAGTGATGTATTTATATTTATCGGAAAATTTTGAGTTTTTGAAGCCATATAAAAATCGATAAGACCTAAATTGTTTGTATGAACTGGGAGATTTAAAAAATAATCCATAGAACCGTAAAATTTATGATTTGTGCTAAAAAGGGTATTAAATGATTCATTTACGGCTGTAGATGAATTATCTCCACTAATAAAATCCATTCCACTATTAATGATTAGTGATTTCAAATTATAGGATAAAGAAAAGGATGCCATCCATGATTTTTGATCTAATGAATCAACATGTCCGAATTGATATCCAAATTCTGAATTAATATTTAAATTACCCAATGAGTGACCTAATGATGTATGAGATGTTTTTCTATCATTATCAATGACAAAAAGTGTTTCATTAATAAACTTAATACTTTTATGAAAAGACACATTAATACCGGAGACAAAACCATCGTTTTCATTGAGCAATTCGGGATAGGTCTCAAAAAGATTGAATTTGAAATAATCAACTTTATGATTTAGAATGATGTGGGATAAGACTACACCATCAAAACTTCGCCCTATATTATGCCAACCAACGTTTCCGATAATTCTCTGATTTCCGAACGCTTGTTCAAAACGACCTAATTTAAATGAGTCGAGAAACATTAATTTTGAAATCTTTATATATCCCTGGTGCAAATCAAAATTATCTGATGAACCGTCTAGCAGAGTGCTAGTTTCAGATCCCATTAGTCTAAAATCTTGAAGCTGAAAAAATAATTCTACATCATTTTGTTTAAAGGAGATGTGAAACCGAAATCGTTGTGCATGAAAAGAATTAAATGTAGTGGAATCAGTAAAGTCTTTGTCGATTGATTCAAATCGGGTTCTTAGAGTTGCTCCTAAATTCATGTCTTGAGTGAATAAAAGAGTATAAGAAAAGAAAAATGATAAAAAATATTTCATCAAATAATTAGATTAAATGTTAAGGTTTCCAAAACCAACTCAATGGAAGGAAGAGAGTAATGAAGGAATAAAGCCCATTGAGATATGGTTTTGGAAAATTGGTAAAATATTCATGGAAAGAATAATTCATATTCGGGTTAATTGAGTTGTATTATTGAATATTCTTTTCATCAGCCAAATTCCTTCATATTGTTAATAATCACAAAACTAATCTTATAAATAAGATAAGCGCATCCGATATTAATAAATTCAGATTGAACAAACAAGATAATATGATGTGTATGTCCTAATAAATTGTTTATTATAGAAATGATGCAAAAAATTTCAAATAAAAATGAGGTAGGTGAATTCATTAAAAATTTGAATTATATTTGAAATTAATATATAAAATAAATCGTTTGAATATAAATTCGGATGATAAACGATTTTTTTAAGAAAATGACAAATTTTTTTTAAAATAATTAAACTATTCAAACACATCATATTTGTTTCAATAATTGATCCAATAATAAATAAATAGGACAAATATATCCTTTTTAATTCTTGCATTAATACTATCGGAGTTTGTAAAATCAAACAAGATAACAGTATCTGAATATGATGTTTTACTCAAAATCAGCCAAATATGCCATTCAAACTATGATTTACCTTGCTGTAAAAAATCAGCAGGGGCTAATTATGGTTTCTGAGATAGCAGGTGCATATCAGATACCACAGTCCTTTTTATCAAAAATTACAAGAACCCTTCGAAAGCACAATTTAATATTGTCTACTCGAGGAAGAAATGGGGGTGTAAAGTTGGCGAAACCCCCAAGTGACATCTTTATTAATGATATTTTATTGGCCATTGACGGTCTCGAATCCATTGTACCGAAATGTGGATTTGGGTATGATTCATGCTCCGATGATTCTCCCTGTCCTTTTCATTATCGTTGGAAAGATGTTATTACCCAAGTGTACACCTTAATGGAAACTGAAACACTGGACAATCTGTCAAAGGATGTTATAACTCGTAATTATCTTCCAGGACTTAAAAATACCGCCGATCTTGGTGATCTTCAATAGTAAAACAATCACATCATTATGAATAATATATATAAAATTCTTTTACTAATGCTATTTATTATATCTGGAGCCATTAGTCAGGATGTTCAAAAATTTTATAAACAAAATTGTTCCAGTTGCCATACCATCGGTGGGGGGCGACTCACAGGTCCAGATTTGAAAAATGTACATCAACGTAAAGATGATGATTGGATTAAAGGATTTATTAATGATCCTATGGCTGTCATTAATTCTGGAGATGCTTATGCAGGACAGATAGTGAATGAATCCCGCGGTATCATCATGCCAAAAGTGGGCGGACTTACACCATTTATTGTTCAATCTCTATTGGATTTTATTAAGGAAGAATCGACAAAAGAGAAATCGGTATTTGGTGGTTCTAGTTTGGCCGATCGATCTTTAACGCCAAGTGATATTGTGAATGGCCGTGCATTATTCATAGGTGAAACCACATTAAAAAATAATGGCCCATCTTGTATTGGATGCCATTCCATCTCTGGTGAAGGTGCATTGGGTGGTGGATTATTGGGACCTGATTTGACGGATGTGTATGGACGATTGGGTGGTAAAGTAGCATTGGCGGCTTGGCTTTCTAGTCCTGCCAGTGAAACCATGGGACCTATATATGGTAAGCATCCCATTGAAGAAGAAGAAGTATTGCCCTTGGTGGCATTTTTTAAAGATAAAGGTCAATCCAATATAAATGAAGCAGGTATGCACGATTTCAACTTTTTAATATTAGGATTTGTTGGTTTGGCAATTTTTTTGATTTTATTTGATTTATTATGGGGAAAACGTCTCCGTTCTGTTAGAAGAAAAATGGTAAAAGGAAGTTTGTGATGAGTGAAAAAAATGAAAAATTATCCTGGATTAAGGATGAAGTGGTTCCCCAAAATAGGAAATGGGAAGAATTTTACCGTAATCGCTGGCAGTATGATAAAATAGTCAGATCTACACATGGCGTAAATTGTACAGGAAGTTGCACATGGCAAATCCATGTGAAAGACGGAATCGTTACTTGGGAAATGCAAGGATTGGATTATCCCAAATTGGAAAGTGGAATTCCACCCTATGAGCCCCGGGGATGTCAGCGTGGCATATCATTCTCATGGTATTTGTATAGCCCCTTACGGGTGAAATACCCTTATATCCGTGGAATTTTATTAGACTTATGGAAAGAAGCGCGCGCAGAATTTTCTGATCCTGCAGATGCGTGGAAATCTTTAGTTAACGATCCGAAGAAACGAAAACAATGGCAGAATGCTCGTGGTAAAGGTGGATTTCGTCGGGTGGATTGGGAAGAAGTGAAAGAGCTTATAGCCGCTTCCATGGTTCATACTATTAAACAGCATGGTCCTGACAGAATTGCCGGTTTTTCACCTATACCGGCTATGTCTATGGTAAGCTACGCTGCCGGCGCACGACTGATGCAATTGATTGGGGGTGTCTCCTTATCTTTTTATGATTGGTATTGCGATTTACCCAGTGCATCACCTGAAACTTGGGGAGAACAAACTGACGTTCAAGAATCGGCCGATTGGTATAATTCAAAAATGCTGGCGGTCATGGGGGCGAATTTGAATATGACGCGTACGCCCGATGTTCATTTTGCTGCAGAAGCGCGACATAATGGAACAAAGATGGTCGTATTCTCTCCTGATTTTTCACAAGTATCTAAATTCGCAGATGAATGGATTCCGGTTAATGCGGGGCAGGATGGCGCATTTTGGATGGCTGTAAACCATGTGATACTCAAAGAGTTTCACCACGAGAACCCAATTGAAGATTTTCTTAAGTATACAAAGCAATATACAGATTCACCTTTTTTAGTTGAAATTAAAAAATCCAATGATGCGAATCGACCGGACAAAATGCTTCGAGCTAACCGATTATCCCAATACAAGGATATTGAAAATGGTGACTGGCAATTTCTCATGTGGGATGAAGATGAAAAACGGACAAAAGTACCAATGGGGTCCGTTGGAAATCGCTGGGCGGAAAAAAATAAAGGGAAGTGGAATCTGAAGTTGGAAGATAATGTGGATGGTTCCAAAATTAACCCGCAACTCTCTTTTTTGAATGATTCGGACGACTTGATGGAGATTGAGTTAGATAATTTTGCTGAAGGTGAAACGAATATTCGAAAAGTCCCAGTCAAATATATTGAGACTTCGGACGGTAAGGTTCCTGTGACCACTGTTTACGATTTACTCATGGCACAATACGGTGTAGGAAGGGGATTAGAAGGTTATCCTGATTCATATGAATCTGATGAATTGTACACACCGGCTTGGGCAGAAAAATATACCGGCATTTCACCTGATACCTTAATCCGATTCGCTAGAGAATGGGCAAGTACCGCCAAACATACCGGCGGGAAATGTACCGTCATTATTGGCGCCGGAATCAATCATTGGTATCACGCAAATCTTACTTATCGTGCTGCAATCCATGCGCTCATGTTTACCGGTTGTATTGGAAAAAATGGTGGCGGTTTGGCTCACTATGTTGGGCAAGAAAAATTAGCTCCGGGAGAATCTTGGGGTTCTATTGCATTGGCAAAAGATTGGTTTGGTCCATCGCGATTGATGAATACGCCCAGTTGGCACTATGTCCATTCAGATCAGTGGCGGTATGAAAAGGGATTTACAGATTATCACACTGTTCCCAAAAATCAGCCGGAGAATAGTATGGCAAAGGGCCATACGATTGATGTGAATGTGAAAGCGGTTCGAAACGGATGGTTGCCGTTCTATCCACAATTTGAAACGAATCCCATTGATTTGGTAACGGAAGCACGAGAAAAGGGCGCTGTTGACGAAAAAAGTGTAGTGGATTATGTTGTTGAAAAACTTAAAAAACGTGAATTGAAATTTTCCATTGAAGATCCTGATAATTCAGCCAACTTTCCACGCGTTTGGTTTGTATGGCGGGGGAATGCCATTGGGGGAAGTGCAAAGGGACATGAATTCTTTTTAGACCATTATTTAGGGACCCACACGAATCAAGTTTCTAATAGCAATTTTGCAAAAGGGTCCACGGAAGAAGTGGTTTGGCATGACAAAGTTCCCCAAGGGAAAATGGATTTGGTGGTGGATTTGAATTTCCGCATGGATACGTCTGCACTTTATTCTGATATAGTATTACCGGCGGCGACATGGTATGAAAAAGATGATCTTAATTCAACGGACATGCACAGTTTTATCCATCCCTTGCAAGAAGCAGTACCACCAGCATGGGAATCAAAATCTGATTGGGATATTTTTAAAGACATTTCCGAAGCCTTTTCAGAATTAGCTAAAAACCATTTTCCAGATTCCGTAGAAGATTTGGTAACCATTCCGCTTTTGCATGATACACCGGCAGAAATTGCCCAAACCGAAATCAAAGATTGGATTAATGGAGAAACGGAAGCCATCCCTGGTAAAACGATGCCGGGAATGAAAATCGTTAATCGTGATTATAAAAATGTTTATAATCAATTTGTGTCCTACGGACCCAATATTCCTAAAAATGGTTTAGGCGCTCACGGGACCGGTTACCAAGTCAAAGATGAATATGAACGTCTGATGGATGAGCATCCAACAGAAAAATGGGATGACAAAACCTACCCATCTTTGAGAGAAGCTCGAGATGTTGCGAATACAATTTTAACGTTGGCTACTGTAACAAACGGGGAACTAGCCCATCGTTCCTATAAGAATATGGAAGAAAAGACAGGATTAGTTTTAGCAGATTTGGCCGAAAAGAACCGTGGTGCACGTGTAGATTTTGATGATTTATGTGCGCAACCAAGGCGACTTCTCAATAGCCCTATGTGGTCTGGACTAACAGAAAATGGTCGTGCCTATTCACCCTTCACCTATAATGTAGAACGATTGGTACCGTGGCGGACTTTAACCGGTCGGCAGCATTTTTATTTAGATCATCCGGGATATATCCAATTTGGTGAGCATTTACCCACATATAAACCGAAGCCCACACCGACGCAATTTGCAGAACTGAATGTGAGCGAAAGTGAACATCCTGCGAAAGTATTTAATTATCTCACACCCCACGGGAAATGGCATATCCATTCAACTTATGGAGACAATCATCGTATGTCCACGTTGAGTCGTGGTGTGGAACCATTTTGGATTAACGACAAAGATGCAGTGGAATTGGGAATTGTGGATAATGATTGGGTCGAAGTTTATAATGATAATGGTGTGGTTGTTACACGGGCCAATGTGAGTGCACGCATTCCGCGTGGAATTGTGATTATTTATCATGCAACTGAAAGAACCTTGTCAGTGCCAAAATCTCCCCTACGTGGCAATCGCCGAGCTGGAATGAATAACAGTCTAACACGTGCCCGTTTGAAGCCCAATCTTATGGTTGGGGGATATGGTCAATTTACCTATCATTTCAATTATTGGGGACCCACAGGATCAAACCGAGACACCTTTATTATGGTGCGAAAACTTCCCATCTTAAACTGGTGAGAATCTAAAAGAGAGAATTATGGATATTAGAAGTCAAATTTCAATGGTTTTTCACTTGGATAAGTGTATCGGGTGCCACACCTGCAGCGTTGCATGCAAAAACATTTGGACCGACCGAAAAGGGACGGAATACATGTGGTGGAATAATGTGGAAACCAAACCGGGAACAGGATTCCCCACACGGTGGGAAGACCAAGATAAATATAAAGGTGGCTGGGAGTTAGTGGATGGTGAGTTAAAACTTAAATCCACAAATAAAGCCAAAACGATCACCAATATTTTTCACAATCCTGACATGCCCACCATGGATGATTATTATGAACCATGGTCCTACAAATATAAAGATTTATTTGATGCACCAGCGGGAGATGACCAGCCTACTGCAAAACCGATTTCAATGGTTACGGGTGAATATATGGATATTGAAGCGGGCCCAAATTGGGATGATGACTTATCCGGCTCACCTATTTATGCAGAAAACGATATCAATTTAGACAGTCTATCAGATGAACAAAGAGACCAACTTTTTGCCATCGAACGTCTCATGATGTTTTATTTCCCACGGATTTGTAACCATTGTGTGAACCCATCTTGTGTGGCATCTTGTCCATCGGGAGCGCTTTATAAAAGGGGCGAAGACGGTATAGTCTTATTGGACCAAGAACGATGTCGCGCCTGGCGTTCTTGCATTACAGCCTGTCCATACAAAAAAACCTATTATAACTGGAATACAGGAAAATCAGAAAAATGTATTTTATGTTTTCCACGGGTAGAAACAGGGCAAGCGCCTGCCTGTTTTCATTCTTGCGTAGGGCGAATTCGTTATCTTGGCGTTCTCCTGTACGATGCTGATAAAATAGAAGAAACGGCCAAGCATGAAGATTATGAATTGATTGATGCACAACGTGAAATGATTTTGGATCCATTTGATAAAAATGTGATTCGTGAAGCAAAGAAAAATGGTATTGCAGATTCGACTATCAAGTCGGCGCAAAATTCTCCCGTTTATAAATTTGTAAAAGATTGGGGAATCGCTTTACCTCCCCATCCAGAATATCGCACATTACCTATGTTATTTTATGTGCCGCCCATGTTGCCTGTTATGTCGGCACAAGAAGGAGATTCAGTCCGGAGTATTAATGACGAATATTTTCCAGATTTTGATAAGGCACGTGTGCCAATAAAATATTTGGCATCTATGTTTGGTGGTGGCAATGAAAGTCATCTTCGATATGTGCTAAAAAAACAATCGGCAATTCGTGCCTATCGTCGTGCTGTAACGGTCGGTGATATTGATATGTTGGACGCAGAAAAAGCATTATTGGAAGCAGACTGCAATCCAGAAGAAGCAGATAAAATTTACAAACTCACGTCACTTTGTACCTTCGATGATCGTTTTGTAATTCCGGCCGCTCATCGAGAAGAAGCTATCGAAATGATGAAAGATCCTTTAGAGCATAAACAGGAAGTTGGTTTTGGCTTTAGAGAAGCACCAGCGCGGGGAAACTAATGGAAAATCAATACACCCAACTTATTCCCATGCTTTCTTATCCAAACGTGGACACAGTCTCTGCCGTAAAAATGATGAAGAAAAATGACTCATCATCGTTGAATTCGTATTTGGATTTCATTAGTGAATCTTCGTTAACAGATCTTCAAGAAAAATTCACCCAAACGTTTGATATGAGTCCCACCACCAGTTTGGACTTGGGGTGGCATTTATACGGGGAAGCCTATGAACGGGGCGCTTTTATGTTGAAAATTCGTGAATTACTTCGCATGCAAGGAATAGAAGAAACATCCGAATTGCCGGACCATTTGACTCATGTTTTAGCTGCAATGGATGGATTGAATGATGATGATTGTACGAAATTTGTTCATAGATATGTTCAGCCTGCTTTCATAAAAATCTTGGATGGATTTAAGGATTCTGATAATCCATATCAATATGCGATTCAGTATATTAATGAATTATTTAAAGAAAACTTTGGTGATATACCCGGAGACGCGTGATGAATCAATTTAAACATTTTCTTGATACATTTTTCTTCAACATGTTTCCTTATGTGACTATTTTTACTTTCTTCTTAGTTACCATTCAACGCTACCGATCCAAAGCATATACCTACTCCAGTTTATCGTCTCAATTTTTAGAAAATAAACAACACTTTTGGGCAATGGTACCGTTCCATTATGGTATCATTTCTGTCTTAACGGCTCACTTTGTTTGGTTTTTAGTTCCTGATACTGTTTTGTGGTGGAATAGTGTTCCAGCTCGACTTTATGTCATGGAAGTAGCCATGTTTATATTTGGACTCATGACGCTTATTGGATTGGTGAATATCATTTTACGACGGCGAACAAATACCATGGCCAAAATGGTTACATCACCGGCCGATTGGTGGGTGTTTGCTTTTCTTACAGTTCAAGTGGTTACAGGGCTATATACTGCTTATTTTTATCGTTGGGGCTCCACTTGGTTTGCCGCTTCTTTAGCACCTTATTTATGGTCGGTAATAAAATTATCGCCTGATTTAACCTATATAACCGCAATGCCATTTATGGTTAAAGCACATATTGTCAGTGCTTATTCAATCATTTTACTATTTCCATTTACACGGTTGGTACACGCATTGGTGGTACCTAATCCTTATCTCTGGCGAAAAACCCAAGTCGTGCGCTGGTATTGGAATCGAAAAACTATTCGGACACCAGATGTTTCTTCCAAATCAAAAAGTAATTTCTAGCATATTAGCAAAATAAAGAAACATGAAAAGTAATCAATCAAAAGCAAGAATTGTTCTTACCATGAATACAATCGCTTTTACCATTTGTTTTGCCGTATGGATGATGAATGGCGTACTAATTACGTATTTGGTGGATAATGGTATTTATGTTTGGGACAAAGTTCAAATTGGATGGTTGATAGGTGTGCCTGTACTTACAGGTGCAATTATGCGTCTGCCTGTTGGTATTCTGACTGATAAATACGGCGGTAGAATTGTTTATACGGTACTTATGATTGTGGCTTCAGTGGCGACCTATCTTATGAGTGCCGCGGATACATTTAATGAATTCATTATTGCCGGTCTTGGATTTGGAATAAGTGGTTCATCTTTTGCAGTTGGAATTGCATATACGTCAGTTTGGTTTCCAAAAGAAAAACAGGGTACTGCTTTGGGAATATTTGGTGCAGGAAACGCAGGTGCCGCAATTACGAGTATGGGGGCACCTGTTTTATTAAAATATTTAACCAACAATGGG
>Ga0209252_1000073_pt1 | contig 79336 bp, 93 predicted proteins | sample SaaInlV_135m_DNA_3_FD_184673 | JGI IMG/M metagenome (GOLD analysis project Ga0209252, IMG submission 184673) | Marine microbial communities from expanding oxygen minimum zones in the Saanich Inlet - Saanich Inlet SI074_LV_100m_DNA (SPAdes) (version 2) | ecosystem: Environmental > Aquatic >... | reverse complement strand
AATTAGGGGGACCGCCGCAGTTAATGCGGAGGAAGGAAGGGGCCACGGCAGGTCAGTATGCCCCGAAACTCTGGGGCCACACGCGGGCTGCAATGGTAACGACAATGAGTTCCAAAATCGAAAGATGGAGGTAATCCCTAAACGTTACCACAGTTGTGATTGAGGGCTGCAACTCGCCCTCATGAACATGGAATCCCTAGTAACCGCGTGTCATTATCGCGCAGTGAATACGTCCCTGCTCCTTGCACACACCGCCCGTCGTTTCATTGAAGTTTGCCTTTAGCGAGGTGATGTCTAATTGGCATTATCGAACTTGGGGTAAGTGACAAGGGAAAAGTCGTAACAAGGTGACCGTAGGGGAACCTGCGGTCGGATCACCTCCTTAGAAAGAATTACGGAAAGCACATAATCTTTGCATCGCCATCGATGCATTACATCATGAAAATGATGTAAGAAGGATGTAGCCGACTACCGCACTAGTTCGGCAATGATCGTCATGCATGTGTCTTGTGTAAATTGTGGCCGTAATTGCCGGTGTAAAGACGGTAATAGAGGGATTGCTAGGTTTGAGTAGAGATGAAGGACGTGGCAAGCTGCGATAAGCCCGGGGTAAGCGCACGCGACTTATGATCCCGGGATGTCCGAATGAGAATCTTATGTTTACATACTCCGTTACATAGGTGGCGGAGGTCGAACCGTCGGAATTGAAGCATCTTAGTACGACGTGGAAGAGAAATCAATAGAGATTACCCAAGTAGTGGCGAACGAAAAGGTAACAGCCCAAACTGAATCTGTTATGGTAACTTAACAGAGATGTGGTGTATACGGGCTCATATAATGATCCTAGAACATAGTTGAAATAATCTGGAACGTTTTGGCATAGAGGGTGATACCCCCGTAAACGAAATGGTATAGGATTAGTTGAGTACCAGAGTAGATGTCCTTGGTAGTGGGCATCGAATATTAGGAGAAAGTAGCTTCTAAGGCTAAATATAACTCAAAACCGATAGTGCACTAGTACCGTGAGGGAAAGCTGAAAAGTACCCCGGAAGGGGGGTGAAAAGTGCATGAAATCTATTACTTACAGACGTGCATAGCATGAAAGGTGATTTTTCCAGATTGGAGGTTCTAGCAATAGAGCTAAAGATTTGGAGCTCAAATCGTCAGTGTTATGCGTTCCGTCTCGAAACACGGGCCAAGGAGCTAACTGTCATGGCAAGACTAAACCTAAAAAGGTGGAGTCGAAGGGAAACCGAGTTCTCGCAACATTAGTGAGGAGAAGCGTGTGAAAGTGCGTTGAGTCATGGCGGCTAGGCTAGAAGCCAGTCGATCTAATCCTGAGCAAGCTGAAGGCGGGCGAAAGCCCGCTGGAGGGCTGAAGCAGTTCTGACGTGCAAATCGTTTGTGTGACTTGGGATTAGGGGTCAAAAACCAATCTAGACTGGCGATTGCTAGTTCCAACCGAAGCGTCTCGTAGGGCGTCCTTAGTGGAGATAGCGTTTCCTGTAGAGCACTGATAAGGGAGTATGGGGAAGAAATTCCTCGCTCCCCATTCAAACTCCGAAGGGATATGCATCGTAGAAGCTAGGAGACGGGTTCGTGTGACGTAAGGTTCACGACCGAGAGGGGTTTAACCCAGACCGAAGTTAAGGTCCCTAAATTTGTTCTAAGTGTCAAGCTAAAGTGTGTGTTCGCGCCAAGACAGCAGGGAGGTAAGCTCAGAAGCAGCTATCCTTTAAAAAGTGTGTAACAACTTACCTGCCGAGCGTGGGCGCCACAAAAACGGACGGGGCTAAAGAACAGTACCGATACTTTGGATACATGCCAATGGGCATGTCATGGTAGGTTGGCGTAGTGATTGGGTCGAAGCAGGGCGGTGACGTCCTGTGGACCATTTTCTATTGCAGATCTTGGCGGCAGTAACAGCATAGTAGAGTGAGAACCTCTACCACCGCAAGCGCAAGGGTTTCCAGGCAATGCGTTATCAGCCTGGAGTTAGTCGATCCTAAGGATTACCTCAACAGAGTAATTCGAAAGGGAAACTGGTTAATATTCCAGTACCTTGCAAGTTGCGTTATTATCTATATGAACCACTTCCGGATAGGGGGAGCATAACCATCGTTGTGTCTAAGTGTTCTAGAGATGGGGAGTGTCGTAATGACGAGAACCATCTCGAGGCATTAATGGCTCTGCGTTAGCAGAGTTCTCTTGAGTCCAGGGGACCTTGAAAATTTGTGTAGAAAGTGACTTGCAAGTTCGTACCGAGAACCGACACAGGTGCGCTGGCTTAGAAAGCTAAGGTGCTACGGGTATACCGTATGGTGAGGGAATTCGGCAAATTAGTCCTGTAGCTTAGGTATAAGGGATGCCTGCACACTTCATGAGGAATGGGGTGAGCAGGTTGCAATGACAAGGGGGTTTCGACTGTTTAATAAAAACACAGGCGACTGCTAGTCCGAAAGGATTTGTATAGTCGCTGAATCCTGGCCGGTGCGGGTACCTAAAACTTGGGTTCAACCGAGCTAAGGGCCCGTTAACGCCGGGAGTAACTCTGACTCTCTTAAGGTAGCCAAATGCCTTGTCGGGTAAGTTCCGACGCGCATGAATGGAACAACGAGAGCCCCACTGTCCCCACCTACAACCCGGTGAAGCCACATAAGGTGGACGAACAGTCCATCAACTTCCATCGGGGAGAGAAGACCCCGTGGAGTTTTACTGCAGCTTGTGCTTGTAGTATAGTAAAGATTACATAGTGTATTTGGGAGCTATGCCTCATTTTCTTTGGGAAATGAGTGAAGCAACGATGTAACACCAAATTATTTTTGCAGTACTACTTACCCGGTGCAGACCGGGGACATGTGCAGGTGGGCAGTTCGGCTGGGGCGGCACCCCTCTGAAAAGATATCAGAGGGGCCCAAAGTTTAGTTCAAACGGGTCAGAAATCCGTTGAAGAGGGCAAAGCCAAAAACTAGACTGACAGGATTTCCAAACGCACGGAATTCTGAGACGAAAGTCTGGCTTAGCGATCCTTCCTGCGCCCACTATTGGGGCCGGAAGGTGACAGAAAAATTACCCCAGGGATAACAGGCTCGTCGCGGGCGAGAGCTCCTATCGACCCCGCGGTTTGGTACCTCGATGTCGGCTTTTCCTATCCTGGTCCTGCAGCAGGGGCCAAGGGTGAGGCTGCTCGCCTATTAAAAGGGAACATGAGCTGGGTTTAGACCGTCGTGAGACAGGTCGGTCTCTGCCTGATGGAAGCGTCGCTGTCTGAGGGGAAGTTGCTCTTAGTACGAGAGGAACAGAGCATCGTCGCCGCTGGTGTACCGGTTGTCTGATAAGGCAGGCCGGGCAGCTAAGCGATTTAGGTTAAGTGCTGAAAGCATCTAAGCACGAAGCCTATCCCGAGACATGACAGCGTTACGTTAGTTGAAGGTTCGCAGCAGAAGACTGCGTTGATAGAATGGAGGTGTAGATCACAAGCTTCGGCGAGTGGTGAGCCTGCCATTACTAATAGACCAAAACATCGGTACGGCCACAAACATAGAAAGACACATGCATGACGTTTCATTTTTTGATTCTCCTAGTGTAAACTAGGTATTATGAAATTCAATTTTTTAATAAATTTACACAAGATATATTTTGTTTTAAAATTAAAATAAAAAAAGATAGTAGTTACTCGATAATAGATTGTTAAGAAAATTAATTTAAAATTATTAGTCTTAGTCTACTTTTTTCACTTTTGTTGCGGCTGGGCCTTTTTCTGATTCACCAAGTTCAAACTCTACTTTATCGCCGTCTCTAATCTGACCTTCAACTTCTGTCTTGTGGACAAACAAGTCTTTGTCTTCATTTTCACGTTCGATAAAACCGAAGCCTTTAGTTTGGTTAAACCATTTTACAGTTCCTGTTTCCATCTTGTCATTTTGTAATATACTGTCTATTTATATCTGGTTTTTTTCATTAGGTAAGACTAATAATATTTATAATAAATTAGGTAAAACTAACTAATTATTATAATAAAAGTTAGGAAAACCTAAAAAAAATACACTTTATTAATCTATGAGTGTATGATAAGTTATGAAAATTAAAAAATTACTGGAAAAGACAAACGACATAGAAGTAATACAAGCTTTGAAATGGAGTTTAGGAAATCAAATTGATTAGATGTAACTTATGTTACCATATCATGTTATCTGGTTACAATAATTATTCACAAGGTAAACGCTTCTCGAGTTTTGAATATAGATCTCTAACTTGATTTCATGCATTTGGATTATTTTTAATAAATTCTTTTAATGCAATTTTTAATGCAAGGGTCTCAATTTTTTGTGATTTTTGACCTGCAAGAAAAAAATCTGTAGAATCTGAATTTACCAATATTGAACTTGCACCATCTTCCATTTCAATTTTTGCGGTTGTACCGTGTTCTAAAATTTCTATCATTTCCATCAAATCTTCATGTCTTAGGTAGAGTGTTTTTTCTTCATCATCTGTGAATAACCATGTGATTCTACATCCTTTTTCTCCTGGTAAATATGGCGTTTCTATTTTGAAATCTTCAGTCATGTTATTGGTTATTTCATGAGTTGAAAAGTCTATTCAATTTGTTGTACCTAGTCTGTTTATTCTAATCTTCAGACTTTAAAATAGTCATGAATAAAATAATATGGAATTGGAGATATTACAATTAGCTGAAGAATATTATTACTACACATTTGCTATTGTTTTTGGAATTGGTCTTTTACAGGGTGCAATTCTTGCAAGAGGGATAAGAAGAAAGTTTCCTAAATTAAAAAAATATGCGAAAGGCGTATCTATAATTATTTTAATATTATTTTCAATTAATGCCGCTGGAAATATTTCAAAATTTGCAGAACCATCTAAAGTTGAATTTACTGAGTTTGTAATTCCTGAAACTCCTGAGTCTGCATTTCTTTTACTTATTGATGTACTTGGTCTTAATGCAGGAATTATAGCTGTAACTGGAATTTTCATTTCTATTACCTTAATACTTCTGTTTAGATTTGCAGAATTGAATAGTATTTCACGTTATTTCATTTTTACAATAAGTGTAATTGTCTTTATTATTGCAATGTTGGGTAGATTTACTGACTATGTTCCAAGTACATTCCAAATAATTTTGTATGTCATGTATCAGCTTGGTATGACACTTGGAATATTTGCTATAATGCGTAGACGTGAAAAAGATCCTTTGGATGATTTTGGTTAATTTTATTTTTCTAAAAATACTTTAAGACCTGCACATCTGTTACGAATTGTTACCTCTGTAACTCCTGATGCTTCTGAAATTTCTTTTTGAGTTTTATTTCCACCTTCTGTAATACATGCAAGATACAATGCAGCAGCTGCCAATCCTGTAGGATCTTTTCCAGCAACAACTCCTATTTTTTTTGCTTTTCTTAAAATCTCAACTGCCTTTCGTTTAGTTTTTTCTCCTAATCCTGCAATACTTGCTATTCTTGGAATTCCATTAATTGGGTCTGCAACTGGAACTTTTAGGTCTAATTCTCTATAGACCAATCTATAACATCTTGCGACATCCTTTCGTCTAATGTTTATGCCGTCTGCAACATTATCTAAAGTTCTAGGGGTTTCTGTATCTCTACATGCAGCATAAACACATGCAGCTACTAATCCTTGAATTGAACGTCCTTTAACTAATTTTTTATCAATTGCTTTTCGATAAATGTAAGCTGCTTTTTCAATAACTGCATCAGTTAATGATAATTTATCTTTTAATTTATCCATCTCACTTAATGCTTGTCTTAAATTTTTATCAACAGATGTATGAGCTTGTGATCTGCTATCCCATGTTCTAATTCTATCAAATGATTGCTTCATTGCTGATGAAAGTGGTTTTCCTGTTGCATCTTTATTCACTGCACCGATGACTGTTGATAGGCCCATATCGTGCATTGTAATTGATGTTCCAGTTCCTGTTCTACTTTTATCCACTCCATCGTTTGCAAATGATCTCCATTCTGGTCCACTTGCTTCACTACCTTCTGATAAAACAATCCCACATGTTTTACAAACTATCTCACCTGAATTATCATCCGTGATGAGTGTAGTTTTGTTACAAGAAGGACATCTTTGTTCATTAGATGATTTCAACTATTCTAATGCCATTTTGAAGTTAATATGACTTCACAACCAATCTACTGGTTAATCGTATGTCTTTATTCCTGAAATCATTCTATATTCTTAGTCTAAACAGCGAAACTCTTTATTCATACCTGAAAATAATTCCAGCATGGCAACATCAAAAAAACCAAAAGTTGTGGGTGTTGAAGTTCTTAAAAAAAATGGATTGAATGTAGACAAATTAGTGAAACAGCTAATAACTAATGCATCTGTTGAATTCACTGCATACTATTACTTTACAAATCTAAGAATGCATTGTACTGGAATGGAAGGTGAAGGGATCAAAGGAATTATTGAGGATGCACGCCTTGAAGATTTAAGTCACTTTGAGTCTTGCATTGAGAGAATATTCCAATTGGGTGGAAGTCTACCAAATGATGCACAAGCATTTACTAAAATGTCTGGTTGTGAATTTTTACAATTACCAAAAAATCCTACAGACATAAAGGCAATTCTAGAAAAATGTCTAAAAGCTGAACAAGGTGCAATTGTTAATTGGAACATTGTATGTAAAATGACATACGATAAAGATCCTGCTACATATGATATTGCAAAGGACATACTCATGGAAGAAATTGAACATGAAAGTTGGTTCTTGGAATTATTATATGGTCGACCTTCTGGACATATGCGACGTAAATTTTCAGGAGAACGTCCTCACACACAAAAACATTCTAGAGCATTAGGTTAATCATTTTTTAAAACTATCGAACCTGTGCTAATTTTTTTATCAACGTCAAGTACACAATATGCATATTGTGTATTTTTCATTGATGGGAACATAATGCTATTTGGATCCTCACTATGTCTTAAACCAATACCGTGACCAAGTTCATGCGTCATGATGTATTGTACAGTGTCTACATGAAAAAGTTGAAAATTTCCATCACAGCCGTATCCACCTAATGCAACTTCTACTATTCCTTTTCCAAGATTTGCATGACCTAGAACTCCTTCTCCCATGTCTCTGACAACCCATGTTACCCAAAGATTTGCATTAGTTTTTGTTTTAGTTGTAGCAAAATTTATTTTCACTTTTTTTCCATCACTTGCATTAAATTCCATATCTTCCCACATTTTGAATGAATTTACTAATGTGCTCACATGATCTAATGGTAATGCTGCAGGTTGATCATTAACATAAATTTTGTATTCCAAATGGTATATGTCATCTTTTAGTACATACTCTGGATTTGGAAATCCTTGATTTCCAATCTCAATTTGTTGATCATAATTCCACTTTACATAATCTCTCATGAATTTCTTAATAACATCGTTACTTGGATTTGGAAATTCGATGTATCTCTTATCTTTATTAACAATATTTTCAATTCTATCTAAATATCTGGAAAATTCCCATTGATTTCTATCATTAATTTTTTGTTCTTCTTCTGATAATTCTTGCACATCTGGCAAATCAACTATTAGCAAATTACTATCAATCAAAAAATCAATTCCCTTCAAAAATTCTTCATCAGGAATCTTATCTGTTGCCCACCATCCTGCAGTATTTTTAATCCATGCTGGAATGGATTGTGTTGAAGAACCTGTTATCGTATTATCTGAGGATTCAACATTAATGATTTTATTTTCTATAAGAAACTGTAATGATTTGATAAATTCTTCATCAGGAATCTTATCTGTCGCCCACCATCCTGCAGTATTTTTAATCCACACTGGCACTGTTTCTGGAATATTCAATGTAAATACTTCTGGTTTTTCAGCTTCATTATACAGATATTTTTTTACATTTTTTGTTGCAAACTCGTAATAATTTTTTACAACATGATTCTCGGGTGATAATTCATAGGCTTGTTCAAAATATTCTAATGCTTGCTTGTATTCTCCATAATTTCCAAAACCCACTCCTAATCCAATTAGTGCTGTAATGTTTTCAGGTTCTTGTTGATTGACCTTATAAAATTCTAAAATTGAAGCCTTATGTCTTTCGAGATTCTCTAATGCAATTCCCTTCATCAATGATGTTTTTGTATTCGTTGGTGAAATTTCTAAAATTTTATCATACAATTCTATAGCTTCCTGATATTCTCCGCTCATAAAATGCTCATCTGCTTTTTTGTATAGATTTGGAACATCTCTTATTCCTTCAGCAAATGAATCGTTAATGCTAGGAGCTAGAAATAATACAAAAATTGCTGATATGACTAATGAATAATTTCCAAATTCGTTCTTTTGCATACGGATGATTTTCTTTTTTCAAAATTAAATGATTCTACAAAATGGACTATTGTACTAGATTTATGAGAAATTTATATCGCCTACAAATATTCTCTTTATTCCATTTTTAGTTTTTAGTTTCAATGCGCCGTCATTGTCTATTCCTTGTGATATTCCTGAAATTTTTCCATTTGATGTATTCATTGTAATTTTTTTACCAATTCCTGCTGCTCTTTTTGTCCATTCCTTAACGATCTTTGATTTTTCTCCTTTTTCTAGGTGTGATAGATTTTTTTCAAATTGCAATAGAAATTCTTTAAGAAGTAATTTTGGAGGTGTTTTATCCTCTTTTTTTCGAAGTGAATTTATTCCATAGAAATTTGGAGTCTTCGATAATCTCTTTTCAAGTTTTTTTGCATCAATATCAAAATTAATCCCAATGCCTAAAATTAGATAATCAATATTGTTTGCCTGAACTGACGCATCAACTAGAATACCTGCAACTTTTTTCCCGTCCTTCGTAATATCATTTGGCCATTTCACTTCTGTTTCTATTCCTAAAATTAATTTAATTGATTTTGATAATGCGACAGCACATAAAATTGGAATTAATGTTGAGCTTGAAACATCAAATTCTGGATGAATAATTAATGAGAATGAAATTCCACCTTTTGGGGACGTCCACTTTCTATCTAAACGTCCTCTACCTGCTGTTTGTCTTTCAGCAATAACTATTGTTCCATTTTCTTTTTTATCTGATGCAATTTGTTGTGCAAAATTTTGAGTAGAATCAATTTCTTCAAAATAATGAACTCTTTTTCCAATTATTTTGGTTTTGAGATTTGTTGTAATTTCCCACGGTAATAATTTTTCTGTATCGTCAACTAATCTATATCCTAATTTTTGTTTTGATTCAATCTTATAACCTAATGTTTTGATTTTTTTAATATGTTTCCACACTGCAACTCTGCTAATTTTTAAAACATCACTAAGATCTTGTCCTGATAAATATTCTGAATCATGTGTTTGAAAAAAAGATAGTACCTTTACCAATCCTATATTATCAAATGATGTATATGACATTAGAAGCCTATGTCGATATCAAATCCGCCATCATCTCCCATATCTGTCCCTTCCATATCTTCAACATTATTATCCGTCCCTCCCATGTCATCTGCTGGAATAAAACTTCCCACAGTTGAACCAATCATACTGAACATCATAGAAAACATCATCATATCGATAATGCCAAACATCATCATAGACGGTAAAAATGATTTATCTTCTTTTAGCTTTTGTTCTAATTCTTGCTTATTCCCTGACTTGTAGGTATTTTCTAATTGATTCCATTTTTCTTGTAATATTTTTAATTGACGTTCAAATTCTTTGTAACCGTTTTCTGTTGGATTAATCTCGATTTTTGTACCAAGCCACCCCTTTTTTTCATCTACTTTGATTAATCCTGAATTTTCTAATTTTTTCAAAATTGATTCTAAATCTTTTGGTGAAACATTTGACTCTCGAGAAATTTTTTCAAATTTTGATATCCCTCGGCTAATTGCCCCTAGAACTACTGTTTCTTTATTTTCTTCATCCATGATATGTTATCTTATATTTTCTTTTTAAAATATTGCCTAAAAATGTAGTTGAATTTTATATTATGACGACATAGGTCGTCTGTGAGTGAAACAAAGATTATCCCAATATTTCCTCTGGATTTAGTATTATTTCCTAATCAGGATCTTCCATTGAGAATCTTTGAACCTCGATACAAGCAAATGATTGATGATTGTATGATTGGTGAGAAGGAATTTGGAGTTTGTCTTGGACATGATAGTGCAACTCTGTCTAATTGGCAGGCTCCATACGATATTGGCACCCTTGCAAAAATAGTTGATTGTAAAGATGTGGATTCTACCAGCGGTCATCTATTTGTAAATGTTAGAGGTCGTAGGAAATTCAGAATTATTCGTTTAATTTCTCCATCTCTCAAAAAAATTGAAGATTATGATCCTTTCACTATGGAAGGCGCAAAAACAATTGAACAACTACATCATAATGATGGGGTAGAAAAGAAAATGTACATTCAGGCTGAAATTGAAATGATTTCTGAAATCGATGAATCCATTTCTCTCAATGATTGGGAAAATTTAGTAGATTTGTGGAAAAGTAAAATTAAAAAAACTAACGGTAATCTTGATTTAACATCACACCAACTAGACCACGTTTTGGAGCAATATTATCTAAAAACTGAAACTCCTACTATGGAGTATGTTCATTCTTTATGTGCACTAGCATCTCAAACGCCATTAGATCTACAGCCAATTTTAGAATGTACCAATTTGGAGCAATTGCTTCAAAGAACTACTCAACTACTGGAATCGGATATAAACCACGAATAGTTTCAAACCTAAAGTTCATAAACGATGAAAAACTATGAGCTAAAATTCGGAAACACAACATGGAAAAATTTGGAACTTTAGAATTTGTATTGGATCGTTATTCTGGAACTTGGTGCTGGAAAATTTCTGGAAATCGTGCTGTAAATATGGCCTCAAAATTAATTCCACGTGGGTGGTATGGAGACAAGCCTGATGAAGTAATTGTTTCTGATAATGATGAAAACATCAAAAAATTAAAAATGATTAATGATCGTTATTCGTTTGAAATTCTTTCAAATTCTGTTTGGAAACGAAAGATTGCACCATTAACAATTAAAAAAACAAGAGTACCAAAAATTGAGAAATTACAACAAGCTACTCCTAGTAAACAATTCAAAGGCAATTTATTAGATTTTCAAAGAGAAGGTCTGGATTTCTTGATCAAATCAAGTGGTAATGCATTACTTGCTGATGAAATGGGTCTTGGAAAAACTGTTCAAACACTAGCGTATCTTTCAAAAGAAAAAAATTCATTTCCTGCATTAATTGTTGCACCCCTTGTAACTTTGACAAATTGGCAACGAGAAATTGAGAAGTTTCTAAAGAAAAAAGGTAAAAACGGAAAAGTTATTGATGACGAAACACCTTCCAGCACAATGATTCGAAACGGAAAAACTTCTGATATTGGAGAATACGATTTCTATATAATTAATTATGAATTACTTTCCAAACGATTACCTGATTTACTAAAATTAGGAATTCGTTCTGTTGTATGTGATGAAGTTCAACATTTAAGATCTAAGACCACTCAAAAATATGCTGCTGTAAAAGCACTCGCAACTAATGAAAGTGTCAAATACAGAGTTGGTTTATCTGGAACGCCAATTTACAATAGAGGTTCTGAAATTTGGCCAATTGTTGATATTTTAAAACCAGGTCTTCTTGGAAGTTTCAAAGAGTTTTGTGAATATTTCTGCTATGTAAATGAAAAGGGCAAAGCAATTGTTCTTGAAAATAAACGTGATACATTACGTAATCAATTAACAAAACATGTTATGTTGAGACGGAAAAAATCGGATGTTCTAAAAGAATTAAAAGCTAAGGTGCGTTATTCTTCTCCTGTTCAGGCAGATGAAAAATTCTACAAATCTGAATTACAAAAGATTTGGAAAAAACTCGAAGAAGAGCAGAAATACGCTGAATCTGCATTTGATAAATCCGCATCATACCATCGTGCAATAGAAAGTGAACGACAAGCTGCGGGTCTTGCAAAATTGAAACATGTAACCAATTTTGTAAATGATATCATGGAAATAGAAGAAAGTGTCGTGGTATTCTGTCACCACAAGGCAATTCATACTTTATTACATCAAAGCTTGGGAAACTATAATCCTGCAGCAATTATTGGTGGTCAAACTGATGTAGTTCGACAACGTGAAATTGATAGATTCCAGCAAGGGCAAACAAAATTAATGATTGCAGGTTTGAGAGCCGGAAATGTTGGAATTAATCTTACAAATGCAAAATATGTAATATTTGCAGAATTAGACTGGAGTCCTGCAATTCATCGTCAAGCTGAAGATAGATTGCATAGAATTGGTCAGAAAAATACTGTATTTGCATATTATTTGGTTGGAAAAGGAACTCTTGATGAGCATGTTGCAGAAATTCTCACCGATAAGGAATTTGAAATAGATTCTATATTGGACAAGCAAGGTGAATCCTTTGAAAATAAAGAAAAAGCAAAGATGATTCTGGCTCAAATTCATGATAAACTTGGAACAAAATCATAACACCAATATTTTTTAATCAAAAATTTGTATGAGAGATATGGATTTCATGTTAGAAGAAGAAATGATTGATTTGTTAACATTTTGTTTACAAAATCCTTTATCTGATGAATTAGAATCAAAAAAATCTCGATTCAAAGAAATTGGAAAAGAACTTTTTGATGATGGCGGTGTGGATGCAATGGAGAACTTTTTCTTTGTAGTGGATAATCGTATTCAAGGTGAAATTGAACAATCGCCAAAGCATTTCCGTTCTTTATGGAATGGACTATCTGATGAATGGAATCACCCCTAGGGAAATTCTTCAAAAAAGATTATTTGATGTTCAGTTATGCTTTACCAATTCTGAACATCGAGATGCCGCATGTTGGGCATGTACCTTTTGTTGCTGGTTTACCATTTTTCATAGTTACAGCTTGGGTACCATTCATTTCTCTTTTGTCTCTGCATTTTACACAGTAACCTATTACCATGTACAATGAATGGTGCTCTCTTATTAGCAAAAACCTGTTAAATTTTTTCAACACTTTTGGTTATTTTCTGATGTAAATTTTACGAATAAATTCAACAGTTTACATTATATCTAATTCTCTAATTAATTTTATTATGAAAAAAGTACATTTTGGAATTTTATCTTTGATCTTAATTCTACCTATTTCAAGTTCATTTGGAGATGAATTAACTCTCAATATTGACAAGGCTCTATATGAAAAATCTGATTTTATTTCTGTATGGGGGTCTACTGCATTTGATTCTGTTTTCATTTCTATAAAAGATCCTGATGGAAAGAACGTTTGGAATGAAAGGCTAAATCCTGATGATGAAAATAAATTTTCCACTTTAATAATTGCAGGAATTGGTGGATGGCAAAAAAGTGGAAATTATTTGGTGGTAGCTGAATCGGCAGACTTCACATCCTCTACAAAATTCTTCTATGATTCAGGTCCACAAGTAAATCCTCCCTCTGCTGTATCTGATTATTATGTTAGCCCTGAAGATCTTTATGTTACATTTGCAATTTCAATTATTATCATTACAGGAATTTTCATTTATCTTGCAAGACACATCATATTAAGAAAGAAAACCAGTTATGATGAAGCAAAGCTGGATTCTAAAAAAGATCGTGATTATGAAAAGTATCATTCTGAATGGTCTGAAGAAGAAATTTTTGGTTCTCATAAAAGAAGTACTGGGGCAAAAGAGTTTAGTGAAATGTATAATGATAATTCATTACCAAATTATTATTTGGTTTTAGGACTAACAAACGATTCTTCAGAATCAGAAATTAAAAATCAATACAGAAAATTAGCAAAACAATACCATCCTGATAGGAATAAAGATTCTTCAGAAGAAAAAATGGCTCAAATAAATAAAGCATATGAAATACTATCTGATAAAAAATTAAAAGCCGAATATGATAAATTTTGCAAATTATTATGATTCTATAATTGCATCTTTTAGTGTTAAATAGAGAATAATTTTTGATGCGTTTTGCATGCTATTTTTGAGATTTACAATAAGCGAAACCTTCTGTCCATTTTCAATGGTTGCATCCAATGTTATATCAAGAAAATCTTTGTTAGGTCCAAGCATTGCTTTTGAAAGATGTTTAGAAATTGTTGTATCGAAAATTGTAGCTTCTATCTTCCATTCTTTCATTTCTGCAAAATACACGCCTCCTCTTGTAGTAGGTTCAGATATTGGATTATCTGTTTGAAGCATTTTGATTTTATCTACTGTAAATGATTCATTTTCAATTAAGATTTTGAATTCTGAACTAGTTTTTGTTACTATTTTTTGTAATTCTTTCTCATCCACGCAATATTTGGCTAAATTAAAAAATATATGTCAATACAATTGGAGTATTACATGGCAGAATCTATAACAAAAGACCAACTTAAGCAAGAACAAAATCAATTTGTTATTATTGATGTTAGAGAACCAGACGAAGTTGCAAATGGTTCTATTGAAAACTCTCAAAACATGCCTCTGGGGTTGACTATCAGAAATGCAAAAAAAGGTCAAATTGATGATCTTAAAGACAAGAAAATCTGTGTTTACTGTGCTTCTGGTTACCGTGGAAATATCGCAGCTGATGAATTAGTAAAGGCTGGGTTTTCGGCAATCAACCTTGAAGGTGGTTACATGGCATGGACACAATAATTTGAGTTCTAACACAATCAAAAAAGCAGAAAAACTTGCTGAAAATGGAGGGGTTGTAAAAATCGAAGATGATCTATTTCAAGTTAAATCTTCTAGCGATCCTTCAAAATCTTATTTTGTAACTTCTGATTCTTGTGAATGTCCTGGGTTTAAAAATTTCTATAAATTTCATCATGGAACAGGGTTGAAAGCAAACTGCTCTCATCTGGAAGCAATTCGTATATTTTTAAAAGAAAATAAATAAAAAATGATGTTTCATTGAATCAGATTGTTTATATACACATATTCGGTTGTTATACCAGTGATTAACTCTAAACACACACTGACAATTTTGGCAAGCTTGATGCTAGTTGCAGGAATGCCTATGGCATTTGCTGATGGACATGCATCTGATGGCTTGACAATTGCAGCAGATGCAGTTGAGGGTTCAACAACAATCACCATCACAGGACATGCTACATCAAGTAACACTCCTGTAACAGTCATGGTTCTTGCACCAAATGGAAACGTCGTTTCTATTGATCAAATCAACCCTGATTCTGATGGTTCATTCACTTCAACAATCGGTGTTGGTGGTCCAATGTGGAAACAAGACGGCATGTACGAAATTGCTGCACAGCAAGGTTCTGCCTCAATTAACAAAGCAACCGTTGAAGTAGAAATTGCTGATGGCGCAGTTGTTCCAGAATTTGGTACAATCGCATCCCTAGTACTTGTTGTTGCAATTTCTTCAATCGTAGTATTATCTGCAAAAGGCAGACTTAGTTTCACACCAAGAATCTAACTGTCCACTTTTCTTATTTTCTATTTTTCTTTAGATAGTGTATAAGCTTCTTAAGCTCCTTTTTTCAAGTAATTGTATAGTGGATGTTGAAAAATTTCAAGATGACGTATATGCTATAACTGAACTCTTGTCGAAGAATTTACCGCCTGAGTTATCTCCTAAATTGAATTTTGTTAGACAAAATCTAATTGAATATTACAAAAAAAATTTAGTAAAAATTAATCATTCAGTTCTTGAATTAATTTGTGCGGCCGAATTAATCTCTCACGGATTTACAGTGGATGTAGAAAAATCGATATCTGACATTTTGGTGTGTGATTTATTTGGAAAAAAAGGTGATGGAACAACAATTATTGAAATTGAGACTGGATTCACTCCTCCTGAGCATGCATTAGATACTGTAGATTACTATGCTGCAAGAATTGTTAGTAAGATTTCTCGATATAGCAAACATTGTACAAAATTCTCACTTGCTACTCCTGTAGTGAATATTTTACCAATGTCTGAACTATTTTTACTTCCACCAAATGTAAGAAATCTTGATGATGTAAAAAAACTTAAGAACTTATGTGACCGTTTTTATAAAAACCCTAAAATAAATTTGGAAGATATCCAAAATGCTCACATTCATTCTGTTTATCTGATAAACACTGACAAAGGATTTGCCAAAGAAATGGTTCCTGAATTATATCTGCAAATGACAAAACAATTGATGAAACAAAGTGAAATTGATCTTTAATTTTAGAAATGTGATCCTTGTTAACCAAAATTTCTCATAAGGTTTAATACACGATTATCTAGGATGATTGCCATATGACTAAATACAAGTCCACATCTGAAGTGATGAAAATTATCAGTGATAAGAATAAGATCCGAAATTTTGGTGTTATTGCACATGTGGATCATGGCAAAACTACTATGAGTGATAGTCTTTTGGCACACTCTGGAATTATTTCTCCATCCACTGCTGGAAGTGCTTTGGCAATGGACTCAATGAAGGCCGAACAAGAAAGAGGAATTACAATTGTTCAAGCTAATGTTACATTACATTATCAACAAGATGATGACGATTACGTCATTAACATGATTGATACTCCTGGTCACGTAGACTTTTCTGGTCGTGTAATTAGAAGTCTTAGGGCAATTGACGGTGCTGTGGTGGTATGCGATGCTGTAGAAGGTATCATGACTCAAACTGAAACTGTAACTAGAATGTCTCTTGAAGAACGTGTACGACCTGTTTTGTATATCAATAAAATTGATCGACTTATCAAAGAACTAAGATTAACTCCTGAAAAAATGCAAGAAACACTAGCTAGTGTTGTTGCAAACTTTAATGAATTAATTGATACTTATGCTGAAGATGAATACAAGGAGAAATGGAAAGTATCTATTCAAGATGGTAGCGTAACATTTGGTTCTGCAAAAGACAAATGGGCTATCAATGTCGACATAATGAAGAAAAAAGGTGTTACATTCAAAGATGTTATTGATGCATATTCGGATTCTGGTAAAGTTGAAGATTTAGTAGAAAAAGCACCACTAGCTGAAGGTGTACTTGGAATGGTAGTAAAACATCACCCGCCACCACATGTTGCACAAAAATATAGAATCCCAAAAATTTGGAAAGGTGATTTAGAATCTGATACCGGCAAAGCACTTCTTGCTTGTGATGATAATGGTCCTACAATTATGATGTGTGTAAATATGACAATTGATCCTGCAGCTGGTCCTGTAGCAATTGGACGATTATTCTCTGGAACCATAAAAGATGGTCAAACAATTAACATTATTGATACAAAACGTGAAGGCCGTGTACAATCTGTGAACTTTTTCATGTCAAATGTAAGGGAACAAGTAGGTGAATTGGGAGCTGGAAACATTCCTGCATTACTTGGATTAACTGATGTTCGTGCAGGTCAAACTCTTTCTACCGTAAAAGGTATTCCTGTGTTTGAAGCATCAAAATATGTTTCAGAACCTGTTGTACAAATGGCAATTGAACCTAAGCATCCAAAAGATTTACCAAAACTCGTAGAAGTTCTAAGAAAACTCACAATCGAAGATCCAAATCTTGTAATCAAAATAGATGAAGAAAGTGGTGAAACCATTATGGCGGGAATGGGTGTATTACACCTTGACGTAGCAGTTAATCTAATCAAAGATGCTAAAGTTGAGATTGTGACATCTGAACCATTAATCAATTACCGAGAAACAATTAACGGAGGATGTGAACCTGTTATGGCAAAATCTCCAAACCGTCACAATAAAATTTTCATGAAAGTTGAACCACTAGAGCCTGAAATTGCGGAGATGTGCAGAAATGGCACTCTTAGTGAAATGAAAGATAAAAAAGAAACTGCTCAAATATTACGTGACAAAGGTTGGTCTCCTGATGTCGCAAAGAAGGTAATGAGATTTGATTCTCGTGGAAATGTTATGATTAATGGAACAAAGGGTGTTCAATTTGTAGATGAATCTACTGATTCATTGCTATCCGGATTTGATGAGGTAATGAGTGAAGGTGGTCTAACAAAAGAACAGGTAAGAAACTGTAAATTCACATTTACACATTTTGTTCCACACGAAGACACTGCTCATAGAGGTCTATCTCAAATTGGCCCTGCATCAAGACGTGCATGTCTTGCAGCATTTTTATCTGCAGAACCTGTATTGCTAGAACCAATGCTTGCAATTGAGGTTCGTGTTCCAACTGATCTAATTGGAAATGTTTCCTCTGTACTTCAAGGAAAACGTGGAAAGGTTTTAGATATGCAGCAAAAAGGTGCAACCAGTATTGTAATTGGTGAAGTCCCTGCAGTTGAAACATTTGATATATCTGAAAAAATGCGTGGTCAAACTGCTGGTAAGGCAATGTGGAATACACACTTCAAAGCATGGACTCCAGTCCCAAAATCGATTGCTGCAACTTTAACTGAAGATATTAGAAAGAGAAAGGGATTAAGTCCAAATCCACCAGTACCAACTGAATTTATCGACAGAGACTAATGGTCAAAATAGAAACATTTGATGCAAATACCTTTTGGAATAAATCTTATGCACATCAACGCGGAAAGTTACTAAAACGGGTTCAAGTTCCTGATGATCAAATTAAACTCTTGGTAAACAAACCGTATCTGGAACTTCCAGCACCATTACGTTATGAAATAGAAACTAGTGGCATTACAAAAAAAGAATTTAACTAACTTTTTTCTATTTTTTGCCGTGTTGTAACATTAAAAGCTTCTTCATTTTTTACAACTTCGGACATTTTTGGGTTTGAGAATGATGCAATTTTTGCATCCTTTAGTTTTTTACAAAGATTTCGAATTGTAACGCTGCTGATATTTGCTGCTTTTGATACCTGTGTTTGGGAAACCTTTTCGGCATTTATTATTGAGGCAAGATAAACAACTGTTGCAGCCATTGCAACCGGATTTTTACCACTTGTAATCATTAACTCTTCAGCTTTAATCAAGAATTTTATGGCATCTCGCTTAGTTTTTTCAGATGCTCCTACTTCTGTTGTAATCCGTGTAATGAAGCTTACTGGATTGTATGTCTCAAGTGTCAAGTCCAAATCTCGTACCAGCATTCTGTAAATTCTATGTATGCTGGTTCTTCGTAGATTTGATGCATTTGCAACATCTTGTATAGTTCGCGGTGTGTTTGTGAATCTACATGATGCATATACGCAGGCACTTAGAATGACTGGTATGCTTCGCCCTCTTCCAATTTTTTTGGCCAAAGTTTTTCTGTAAATATATGCTGCTTGTTCAACTGCTGCATCAGTAAGTGTTAATTTTGCTTTTAGGCCTTCTAAAAGTGTGAAAGCTTTCTGCATGTTCCTGTGACCTGGAAGTGCTTTACTGTTTTTATCCCACATTCGTAAACGATAAAATGTTCTCTTCATTTCGCCACTCAAGTTTTTACCTGTTGCATCCTTGTCTGATTGTTGAATTACTGTAGATAACCCCATGTCATTGAATGCAAGCGTTGACTTTCTACCTGTTCTAGATTTTGACATATAATCTTCACCTGTTTGCATTGATTCTGGTCCGAGCTCTGCTTCATTTTGTGATATAACCTCTCCGCAAGATGAACACATTACCTCTCCTGTAGTGCTATCTGAGACTAGGAGTACATCCTTCCACTTGTTAATTTTACAAACGTGATCATTAGACTGAGAATCTGTTTTCAATACTCTACTGTACCATTTTGAATTAATTAGTAATGTCTTCTAGTGTCAACTTTTTCCCATTAGCACTATTAGTCTTCAGAGTTATTCTGATGATGTAGATTTACCATGATAAATGACATTTCTCTTAGAAATTCGTATTCACCATTTGACCAAGAATACTTGTTAGCATTATCCCAAAAATCTTGTCCTGGTTTAGATTCAAAATCTTCAGTTTGCATATACAGTGTTGTATTTTGATCTATAATACGCAAATTGCCTCTTCTGATTGACAAAGATGCTCAAAAAAATTGATCCATCTCTGACCGCAAATTGATTTTAGACTGAGTTAAGGTCAATCAAACCGTCACAGAATCACATTTACGCGCATATCTCTATGGAATCACATGAAAGCAAGATTTGATGGAAAATGCAAAAGCTGCGGCGATGATATCCGTAAAGGTAAGGAAATCGCCAAAAACGCAGATGAGGTTTGGGTTCACAAACACTGTGTTGAAGAATTAGTGGATTTACCTTAAATCATATATCCACGGTTTTTTTATTTTTAACATGTTGATTAATCCTGTAGATCTACTTCTATGGACATTTCGAAGAAATGAAAATGATGTTATAAAATTGTATAATGCACTATCCCCGATTATGGAGGTCTCTACTGGTGGAGATATGTTAAATTTTGGGTATTGGGATAATTCCACATCTCATCCTATCGATGCTCAAAAAAAATTGTGTAGTATGATTGGTGAAATGGCTGAAATTTCTTCTGCAGATATCATTGCTGATATTGGAAGTGGAATTTTGGGACCTGCAAAAATTTGGAATTCTGAATACCCTTCATTACAAATTTCATCTGTAAATGTAAATTTTTCACAATTAGCCTCAGTTAATTCTGGTAAAATCTCCAAACTAAACTCTACTGCAAGAATGCTTCCATTTTCAAATTCTTCACTAGATCGTGTAATTGCATTGGAGTCTGCACAGCACTTCAAACCTATTGGAGATTTCTTTTCTGAATCAAATCGTATTCTCAAAGATAATGGAGTTCTTACACTTGCAATACCTACTGCAACTGACGATTCAAGTTTGAGTAATCTTGGCATCTTAAAATTTACTTGGTCGTCAGAACATTATTCACAGAAAAATATTGCCGATGAACTTTTTAAAAATGGATTTGAAATTATAGAATCAAACGATATTGGAAAAAATGTTTATTCTCCTCTTGCCGAATATTATATTAACAATCGTTTTGAATTACAAAAAAAGATTCTTTCACGTTATTCTAAATATGTAGAAAAAATACTTTTTGAGTCTATGAAAAAAATGCAATCTGCATCTGAAAAAGGGCTGATCGGATATTTAATGCTAAAATGTAAAAGGTTAGCACTAGACTCACGCTAGTGCATAACTATTAAATATTATAATTCGGTGATATGTTCATGGGCGCATCATGTAAAGGAATATGCACACAGCACAAAGTAATGAAAGTTCCAAACTCTCAGAAATACCAATTTGGACTAAAACGTTGCAGTTGGTGCGAAGTATGGCTTGACACCGAATCAATTCGTTGCCCTTGTTGCAAAATGATTTTGAGAACTAAATCACGAAACAAGAAAAAAGTCATACCGGTCGATTCAACATCATCTGTTGCTGCGTAAAATGAATTCTGAAGATCACACTAAAGAGATTTCAAAAAACTCGTCGACTAAACCAGTCATCATAATCGGTGCTGGTGTCGGCGGTTTATCCATAGCAACTCTCCTGGTGAATGATGGACACAATGTTTCAGTTCACGAAAAATCTGAACGTGTAGGTGGACGAACCGCTTCCATGGAATTCAAAAATCACATTTTAGATAATGGCTTCCACATAATGCCGTTTTACAAAAAATCTGCAATATATGAAATTCTAAAAGATGTCAAAATAGAATCTAGACTTAAACTTGCAATTGTTGATAAAATTGCATTTTATGACAATGGATTTCACACGTATCCAAAAGGAATTTTAGATATTCTAAAAATGTCTTTAATTCCATTCAAGAGCCGAATATCATTATTGAAAATTCTACTTCCCATGGCTTTTACCAGTATGGAAAAAGCAGAAAAATTGGATTCCGTACCTTTAACACAGGTTACATCTAAACTTGATTTTCATTCTAAACAATTTTTTGATGCTGTATGCATGCTTGCATTTGCAGATACTCCTGAACATATCTCACTTGGTGAATTTGCAAGAACTATAATTCGTGCAAATCCCTTCAAAGGTGGAACCAGCGAATTCGCGTATCCTGACATGGGTGGATATGACCGAATTAGTGAGGTAATGGCAAATTATGTTAAAGAGAAAAATTCTCAAGTGAATCTTGGTTCTTCTATCAAAAAGGTGATTGTAAAAGACCACAATGTGACTGGGGTTGAACTATCAGATGGGAAAATAGTTGAAAGTGATTGTGTGATTATCTCATATCCTGCATACCATGCAATAAATCAATTATTTGATTCTGGAGTATTTGACAATGATTTTATTAAAAAAATAAATCGACTTAACAAAACTACTTCTGTAGTTGAAGTTCATTTTGCATTATCAAAAAGACTAGATGAACGGCAAGTTGTTTTTCCAGTAGGCGAAAATTATGTCTCTAAAGGGATTTTCTTCATATCTAATATTACTCCATCAGTATCCCCAAAAGGCGAACATCTCATTATAGTTGGCACTCCTGTAAAACCTGAAGAAACTGAGAATCCAACAAGAATTAAAGAAATTGTTTCAAAAATGAAGCAAGAATTATCTGAAATTTATCCTGAATTTGATGATTCATTATTGTGGGATAGACCTATGGCTTGGAAACTTGTAGAGGCTGTGGTAAAAGAACCTGGTTTAGTATGGAAACACAAAATGCCTCATTCTGTGTCACATGTTGATGGATTATTTTTTGTAGGTGATTCTACAATTAGTTATGGTATTGGAACTGACTCTGCAGCACACAGTGCTGTTTTGGCACACCCTTTGATACAAAAACATCTTTCCTCATTATGAGTGATCTTTTGCATACTTTGCAAATTCTTCTAAAACCGTCTTCATACTACTTTCTATCTTACTTTTAGCAAACATTCCTAAAATTTTCAGTCCACCTGATAATACAAAATTGACCTCAATTGTAACTTTTGTTTGGCCTCCCACTTTTTCATATTTTTCATCAAAGACTGTGCCTTTTGCTAGCCCATCTAGCATTCTGACAATATGTCTATCTGGTTTTTCTACAACATGTTCTGTAGTAACGTTGACTGTCTTTCCTAGAAATCTTAAGGTTTCAAAAACTGTTGTAACATTACCATTTGTTTCAACTATTTTTAATTCTAGAAAATATTCTGGAAGAATCTCTGTAAATTTCTCATAATCGGTACTGATTGCAAAAAATCTATCCCTATCAATGTCTACTAATTTTGTAAATGAAAATTTTGACATGAATTTCCATATCCATTATTGAATTAATACCTAAAGATCTGTAAAAGTTAGGCACTAGGCTCACCATAGGGCACTAGTCTTTAATACCATTAGCGTATGAGTTGTTTAATGAAAGCAATACTCGCGGGAATTGCAGGAGTTTTACTATTGACCTCTATGGTTGGTAGTGTAGACGCTGCTAATGTACCTGATTGGGTAAAAAATAACGCAGGATGGTGGGCAGAAGGCCAAATTGACAATACTGCATTTGTTTCTGGTGTTCAATACATGATTGAAAATGGAATAATCAATGTTCCATCAACTACCAGAAGTTCGGGAGCATCTGATACTATTCCATCTTGGGTAAAAAATAACGCAGGATGGTGGGCAGATGGCACACTAACTGAAAATGAGTTTGTCAATGCACTTCAATATTTGATAAAGATGGGAATCATGCAAGTCAGTCCAAGCGCTGTAAGTGATGATGGTGCATCAAAATCACAATATCAATCCCCTCCTAAAGAAACTACTAAATCACAATCATCTGGTAATGCAGATCTTGACGAAATGTTAGCAAAGTGTCAAGGTGGTGAAAATAAAAGAGAAATTCGTGAATGTGAAAAAGTAATCAAAGATGAATACAAATTAAAAACATACCAGAATAATGGTGAAAAATTCCAACTTGGTAATGTCGCATACTATTACGTTGCAGATTTCAAGGAGGAAACTCGAAAGGGAGTCAAAGAATACAATAACATTGCATACACTGCAACGGGACAACCTCTCCTAAACTTACAAATGATGGTTAAAAACACTGGTTCTTCAAACGAGACGCTAATGTGTACTAGCCCATCCATATGTAACTACACTGTATGGGATGGAGGAAAGAAATGGGTAAACTCTGGTTCTGACTTTACATCAGGTAATGTCGTACTAAAACCTGGACAATCTAAATTTGTTAATATCTTATGGGGACCTGCAATAGGTTATGGTAGTTATGAAAACTTTGAATATGATTCTGGTAAAGATTACTATTTGCGAATTGCAGAACCATTCGGTAAATTAGATCTTCCATTGAATCTCATAGTTGTACCATAACATCACTTTTTTTCTTATGATGTATGATGACTGATATAATATGGGGAACTGTAACAAAAATAATTTCAATAAATTCATTTGAGATGAATGTATCTCATCAAAAGGACACAAACAATGACAGCTATCAAGATGTAGAAAAAATTCATTTCACTGAAATTGATATTCCAAGTATTCCTGAAGATGAACAATCTCGAAATATTTCTCAAATTGAGCAAAGTCTCAACGATAAATTTGTAAAATGTGAAATCTCAGGCAGGAATTCTGAAAATAAACTTGTTTGTTTGGTCTCACATTCTGGTGCTGGCGGATACTGATGTGGATACCTCAAATCTTAGATAAAACATCATCATATGATGACTTAGTTACTGGGAAAATTCCTGCTCTAATAATTCCTGGGGTTTTATCAAAAATTGATTGTACTTCTACATGTAGTAAAATATTGAATATCTCTAAAATAAATAGAACTTCGATAAAATTTGGAACTTCTCTGAGTTCACACATATATGAAAAATCAAAATATTTTTCAAACGCACAAAAATCAAACAAAATTTTAAAAAATTTATTCTTAAATAATTTTTCACCACTAACACTCATGCGACAAAAAATATCAAAATTATCTGAAAAAAAAATATACACTGCAACTGAAAATGATAGGTTTTACTCAGATGCTGTAATTCGAATACATGGAAATGATAATTCTGTACATCTACATCGCGATAACTCCAATTTTGAGATGTGTGATTATAATGTGAGTCAGATTAAAAATCAATTGTCTGCAATTCTTTATCTTCAATCTCCAGTTAAGGGTGGTGAACTAACAATTTTTCATAAAATGTGGAATAAAAAAGATGAAATGATGAGGGACCCTGAATTCGGTTATTCTGCAGATTTGATTAAAGGTGTTTATCGGACTAAAATCGCACCTATTGCAGGCAATATGGTTATTTTAAATCCAAAATTTTACCATCAAATCGAATCTATACTTGGATTAAAATCTCGTATAACGTTGAGTTTTTTCTTTGGCGAGTCATCAAATGATTGTCTTTATTCTTGGACCTAGTTATTTAACAAATATTTCTATAGTGTCAAATTTATGTTGACTGTTTGAAATTTCAAAATGTATTATGTCTGAATCTATTTCTATCCATTTTGATTGTCCTTTGAATTTTACATGATCTTGAACATAAACTCCAGCTGGTCCTGATACTCTAACTAGTATATTATCGTCAGTTATACCTATTACCGGAAATGGAACTTTGATAATCTTTTCATTATTTTGTGCATGAATCTTGATAGGGTATTCTTTTTCATGAAATACTGCTTTTCCTTCAAAACTACCTTCAATTTTATTAAGATATTTTATTTTTAGTTTGAATGGTAGTTTTAGCTCCATGATAAATTTTACAACAACTGCATATTTAACAAACAAAAAAAAACTTATTGTTAGCACTAGTATTCATGCCTGTACTTGACCACTATGTGAATTGGTATTCATGCGTTAAATTCTCAAACATTGTTACATAGTTATGCGCAAAATTATCTTCATCGGCTTATTTTGTTTGTTGATGCTTCCAGCATCTGCATTTGGTCATAAACTAATTCCTACAGATGGAACAAACATTGATTATGAATCTGCATTAGAAATTCCAAACCCTGTAATTTCTTGGGCAATGTATGAAGAATTGGAAGAGAATGCATTGTTTTACAAATTTGATGCAAAAAAAGATGACAGGCTTTACAGTAGTATTGTTATACCTAAGTTAGATAATTTGGAAAAATTCACTCCTTCACTTGTATTGATAGGTCCATCAACGTTTCTTGATCTAGTGGATGAGCTTAAAGTGTTAGATGTTGACAAAAATTTTGATTACCCTATTCCTGAAGGCTATGACGCATATGTTTTTGATTATAATGGTTCAATTCCTTCCACGGAGTTCTATGAACCATTTGGGCAAATCACATATTGGGAACGTCAAGAAGTTGATCTTGAGTTAGAAGCGCCAGGCACATATTACATGGCGGTATTTGATAAAACCGGTTCATCTGGAAAATTGGCTCTTGCTATAGGATATGTAGAGGATTTCTCTGGAAATGATTTTGTAACCGTACTGCCAAACGCATGGCTTGAATCCAGATATTTCTCTGAAGATTTTACGCCCCTTTTCATATTTATTGGAATTATATCTGGTATCTTCGCTCTAATTGGTTTTTCAATATACAGAAAAATTAAACGAAAATAAATATTATCTAGGAAATAATCTTCTAATTAGTGGAAAACAAATTCCAAAAAATGTTAGAACAAGCATCCGATCTTGCAGAAGATCAAGAATATGAAGAGGCCATGCTTGTATATGCTAAAGTTCTTAATTCTGATCCAAAAAATATTCCTGCATTGTTAGACAAGGCTGCGACCTTACAAAGAATGGGGAAAAACTCACAATCGTTTCAGGTTTATAATTCTGTTTTAAAGGAAGATTCAAAAAATTTGGATGCATTAATTGGAAAAGGAACCTTACTTCATGCTAAATCTAAATTTTCAGATGCCATAGATTGTTATGATTCTGCATTAAAGATCAAACCTCTTTTCGCAATGGCGCTTGCATGCAAGGGCATGTCTTTGGGTGAGATGGGTGAACTTGATTATGCTCTGGTTTGCTTCAAAAAGGCGCTTACAATTGACAAGGACTATGATTTGGCAAATATGGGTAAACAAAAGGCGCTAGAACTACTAAAATCACAAAAATCTAAAAAATAGAGACATCGCCTGGTGCGGGACCTCTTTTCTTATCATGAAATTCAAAATAATCTTTGTGCTTTGTTTCCTGATGTTCTCGTAGATTATCATAGTCGTCAAATGTGTCGTGGCACAAAAAGCACTTTGGTTTATCCTCATCAACTAATGGTAATACCATACTAAAACTTGGGTTGCATTGTTTTATATTTTCACTGTTATCAAATGAATCATGTTAGAAGAGTTGGTTGGGACGTCAACAGCAATTGAACATGCCATAAATGGTGAAGAACTAACATTTGATGATGGTATGGAAATCCTAAATGATGATAATCTTCATGTTATTGGTGCAGCAGCTGATATTGTAAGGAAAAAACTTGTAGGAGATACCGTTTCATTTGCCGCTTCATACTACATGAATTATACAAATTTGTGTGCTGCTAGCTGTCAAATGTGTGCATTTTATCGTAAAGGTGATGAAGATGATGCTTACACACTAACTCCTGATCAAATAGAAAAAAGAGTTGCGGCTGCAAAAGATTTGGGTGCAACTGAAGTACATATTGTAGGAGGATTTCATCCTGATTTACAACTTGATTATTATGAGCAAATGATGTCTACAATAAAACAAAAACACCCTGATATGACAATTAAGGCATTTACTGCTGCAGAAATTTTCTTTCTCTCAAAATTAACAAAAAACTCTGTCACTGAAATTTTATCTAGACTAAAAGATGCTGGTCTTGATTCGATGCCTGGAGGTGGAGCTGAATTGTTCCATCCTGATGTTAGAACAAAAATTATTCGAGGAAAGTGTACTGGACAACAATGGCTTGATACAATTGAGGTTGCACATAACCTTGGAATTAAAAGCAATGTTACGATGCTCTATGGTCATATTGAAAAACCAGAACATATTGTTGATCATCTCATAAAGATTAGAGAGTTACAAAAAAAGACTAATGGATTTATTACTTTGATTCCACTAAAGTTCAGTTTAGATAATACTGAGCTTGAAAAAGAACACAAAGTAGAACATGAATCCTCTTCGATTTATGATCTGAAAATTATTGCACTGTCGAGACTAATGCTTGCACAGACGCTCAAGAACATTTCTGTATACTGGGTTGCTTATGGAACGAAACTTGCCCAGGTTGCATTATCTCATGGAGGAAATGATTTGGTGGGAACCGCATTTTCTGAGGAAATATATCGTGCAGCAGGTAAACCTACCAATTCTTCATTATTGGAATTAGCAACTCTGGCAAAAGAGATTGGTCGTATTCCTATTCAACGAAATACATTCTTTAAAACACTTCAAACCTTCACTTAGTTGCAGGTTTCTTTTCAGTTTTCTTTGCACCACTTTTTCTTTTTCTTCGTGCTCCAAAACTAATCAAAACTAATAAAAATCCAATACCGACCAAAATACCTGAAAGTGTTTTAAAATCTTCATTTTCTCTTTCATTAACCATGAACTCATACTTTTCTTCTTCAGTCATTCCTTCTCTTCCAATTGGTGTCATGTCTGTTAGTACTCCTGAAAGTATCATTCCGACGATAATCATTGACACACCTCCTGCTAAAATTCTTTTATCTACTAACATAGTTCATTTAGGAAATGTAGATTTAATATATAATTCTGAAAAACACATCATATGTCACAACTCCCACATTTCACAAGTAATGTATTTCTGGCTCCAATGGCGGGTGTAAGTGATCCTGCACTACGTATAATGTGTAAAAGGATGGGTGCAGGACTTGTTGTTACAGAATTAACCAGCGTAAATGCAATAGTTGCAAAACATGAACAATTAGAATCTGAATCCAAAAATATTACTGAATTTATTGAATTTTCTGAAAAAGAACGTCCGTTATCGGTTCAATTATTTGGCTCTGATATTTCTGCATTAGAAAAGGCTGCAAAAATTGTAGAGCCTCATTTTGACATGATTGATTACAATATGGGGTGTCCTGCTCCTCATATTACAAAACAAATGGCAGGTGGTGCATTATTACAAAACTCTGATTTAACTCGAGAAATATTTCGAACACTAGTAAATACTGTGAAAAAACCTATATCGCTAAAAATGAGAATGGGTGTCACTGAAGAAAACAAATCTCTTTTCCTAGAAATCTCAAAAATTGCAGAACAAGAAGGGATACAATTGATGACATTACATCCTCGAACTGTGTCTCAGGGATATTCTGGACATTCGGACTGGGATATGATTAAAAAACTTAAACAAAATGTTTCTGTTCCTGTAGTTGGAAATGGTGATATCACATCTCCTGAAATTGCAAAAAAGGTTCTTGATTATACGGGATGTGATTATTTGATGGTTGGAAGAGGTGCAATGGGTAACCCATTCATTTTTGAGCAGATTAATGATTATCTTGAACATGGTACATACAAACAGTATTCTCTCACAGACCGACTAGAGGCATTTGTTACATATCTTGAATTGACAGAAAAATACAATATTAGATTTGCAAATATCAAACAACAGGCTATTCGATTTACAAAGGGAACTGTTGGTGGAGGTCAACTTCGTAATAGACTAAGTGTTGCAAAAAATACCGATGATCTTAAAGAATTGCTATTACAGAAAGTTATAATCTAATTACTTGTAAAGGTCAAATTCTGGACTTCTTTGTTGACTTTTTACTTCTGACATTACTGCTTTAACAACTTCATTGTGATTGTATGTTAAATGTCTCAAGAATTTTGCTGATACGTCTGCTCTTGTTTCATCGTCTGCAAAAAGCATCTCTTCAGATGACAATTCAGTCATCATCTCTTTGCATTCAACACAAGGTTCAAAGTCTAAGTAAAGCTTCATGGACAGTTTCCGGCTCTGCATAATAAATACTAGATGTTGACTTGATAGGCTCAGAATTAGAATTCTTCGTCATCAATGAAAAGTCCAGAGTAATCATATGCTGAATCATTATTTGGATTTGTTTTCATAGATAGTCTAAGTGAATTTTGAATATAAGCAATATGAACAATTTATCTTTGATTCTTTTTTTCAGAAAATAATTGATACATATACAAAATCCTACTTGGTTTTTCATTGGAATCATTTTACTGATTCTAGGTTCATTCATTATTCTTTTTGATTATCCACAAATACAATATTTTGATAAGATTGAGCCTGAAATATATGCGACCTTGGAATCTGAACAAAAGGAAATTCATAATAGATTAAAAATTGAGTTCTCAATTGGAATTGTTATTCTATTTGCAGGTGGGGCGTTGTTTACCACGTCCTTTTTTAGAAATTCCAAAAAATAATCAAAGTGGTTTTGAAATTTTTAACTCAAATTCGGGAACAAGCCCCTTTTCTTTTGCCATTTTGAACATCAATTTTACAGCCTTTTCACCTGGTTCACCCATGTCCACTGTAACCTCATTAACATACATGAGTACAAATTTTTCAATTAACTCTCTTGATTTTCCTCTACTGTATTTCATTGCATAATCAATTCCATCTTTAATATTATTTCTTGCAAATTTGATGGATTCTTGTAAATACAAATCAAATTTGTTTATCAATTCTGGGCCGAGTTCTTCGTTCATCACATTAACTCCTAATGGAACTGGCAATCCTCCTGATTCTTTATCCCACCACTCACCTACATCTAGAATTTTTTGTATTCCTTCTTCTTCAAATGAAAGCTGTGTTTCATGAATCACTAATCCCACATCAACTTTACCACTTCTCACAGCTTCTGGAATATCACTAAAGTTCATTTCGACGTAATCGAATTTACCAATCATTAGTTGTAATAATAAATATGCAGAAGTCATCTCTCCTGGAATTGCAATCTTTGATTTTTTTATCTCTTCAATTGTCATAGGTTTTGTTGCAGTAACAATTGGCCCATAGTTAATTCCAAAACTTCCGCCACTTCTTAACATAACATAATTTGGAATGTGTGCACATGCATGAACTGAAACTGCGGTAACATCTAATTCGGGATTCTTTGCTTTTCTATTCAATTTTTCAATATCTTCTATAACATGTGTAACGCTGAAATCATCTGATTTCACTTTACCTGTAAACATTGCATAAAACATGAATGCGTCATCTGAATCTGGTGTATGTCCTACAGAAATATCCACAATTTTAAAGCATCTTTCTCGTAATAATAACCAAAGTTTTCGACAAATATTAATACAAAATTGTAATTATATAATCAATCATGATATGTTCTAGCTGTGAAAATCATAAACACTTTGAGTGCATTGATTGCCAAAATAATCATACTACTGAACTTTGTAGCTGTGATTGTCATTTGACAGCACACGAACATGACGATTAGTATAATTAGTTCAAAAAATAATTTTTTAATATGGACGATGATCCTCATTCAGATGAAGAAATTTTAGAAATTCTAAAGATGAAAAAGGTCGCTGTAGTGGGAATGTCAAAAAATCCCGACAAGGCTGCACACTATGTACCAAAATACTTACATGAAAACGGATATGATATTACTCCTGTAAATCCTAACGCCAAAATTATAATAAAAAAACAATGTTATGATAAAATTACCGATGTTCCGGATGAAATTGATATTGTAGATGTATTCAGACCCTCAGAACAGGTTTTACCAATCATTAAAGAAGCAATAAAGAAAAAACCCAAAGTCATCTGGCTTCAAGAAGGAATACACAACAAAGAGGCAGAACAATTGGCACGTGATACAGGGATTGATGTTGTATACAACAGATGTATGTTGGCAGAACATAGCAGGTTGTTATGATGTCTGATAATTCATTTCAGGCATTTTATGATGAGCTTCAACTTCTAGTAGAAAAATTTGAGAAAAAACAGACTCGGATAAAGATGGAATCTGATCTTGATTATGACTCTATCAAAATCTTTGGAGAACGGATGGATTCTGTTACAAGAGCAAAACTTGGAGTAGATGATGCAGCAGAATTGGCATACACCACTGCAGAACATCATCCATACTGGGCAGTTTTATACAATTGTACTGAAATTACAAAAACAATGCTTGAAAAATGGCATGATGAGATTACCACTGAACAATTAGATGAGATTAAATGGAATCTAAAAGAGATTCAAAATTCAATATCAAACATAGAAAACAAACTCAAAAAATAATCAGATAAATACAATAAAATAGAAAATAATTCATGACGATAAAGATTGGAATTATAGGTAAAACAAATACTGGAAAAACTACATTCTTCAACTCTGCAACATTAGCATCTACTGAAATCTCTACGTATCCATTTACAACAAAAAAACCACAAACTGGAACTGGTCAAGCAATTACTTTATGTGTTCACATGGAGTTTAACGTCCAAGATGAACCAAATAATTCAAAATGTGTTGATGGATGGCGATACATTCCTATTGAATTAATTGATTTACCTGGACTAATCAAAGATGCTTGGAAGGGAAAAGGATTGGGAAATCAATTTCTTTCTATAGCTGCACAATCTGATGCATTGCTACATGTTGTTGATTGCTCTGGAAGTATTGATGCGACGGGAAAAATCACAGAACCTGGTTCTGGTGATCCTGTATCTGACTTTGCTGACATTGAAGAAGAATTAGTAATGTGGTATCAAAAAATTCTTGAAGGAAATCGAGATAAACTTTCTAAAAATATTCGTGATGGCACAGACCAAATTGATGCATTAACTGAACTATACCAAGGAATTGGTGTTAAGAAATCACACGTGATTCAGGCACTAAAAACTACAAATTTGGAGGAAATTGTTTTTGATGACTTTGATATGAGTCAAACCAAAGAATTTGCAAAAATTTTACGTAAAATCTCAAAGCCTACTTTGATAGTTGCAAACAAAATTGATGTACCTGGCGCTGATAAAAATTTTAATCGTCTCCGTGAAAGATACAATGAAGTCATCACTGTTCCTGCTAGTGCAGATAGCGAATTGACTTTGAGACGTGCCGAACAACAGGATTTAATCAAATATTCGCCTGGCTCTGAACAGTTTGATATTGTAAAACCTGAGGACCTAAATGACAAACAAACTAACGCACTAAACTTCATCAAACAAGACATCATGGGAGAATACATGCGAACCGGTGTTCAATTTGCAATCAATGTCACAGTATTCAAATTACTGAAAATGAACGCGGTATATCCTGTGGCTGATGAAAATAAACTGTCTGACAAAAAAGGAAACATACTCCCTGATCTAATATTGCTCAAAAATGGAGCTACCGTAAAGGACTTGGCAAATGAAATTCATACAGGATTATCAAAAGGATTGTTGCATGCAAAAGATTTGAGATACAATCTACGTTTACCGACTCATTATCAATTGCGAGATAGGGATGTCATATCTCTTGTAAGCGCAACAAAGAAAGCCTCTGGATAAAACCAGTGATTATTCATGGAGTCTGTAAATTTTGTAATTTTAGGTGATCAATCCATAGCAACTGATTTTGGAAAAAAAGGAACCTCTACTGATTTAACATTATTTGACAGAAAAGAAGCCGAGAAAATTTACACCTTTGTTACACCTAATGGGTTTCCTGAAAAAATTCAGCCTCTATTTCAGGCAATTGCACTAGCAGAATATGTAATCTTTCATGTAAGTGCACTTGACAAGTTTACCGGAGAGCAAATTCTTGCACTGGATGCACTTGGAAAAAAAGAGGGAATTTTATCTCATTCATATGATGTTGATGAATCCAGATTAGATTTAATGATTAAAGGAACGGTGATTGAGGGGTACAAAAAAGTTGAACAAGACAAGATAAAAGAAGAATTAGCAAATTTTGCCACTGCAAAAAAAGATGGAAACACCAGTATCGTAATTGATCATACCTTTGATGTCAAAGGAGTGGGAACCGTAGCGCTAGGAAAGGTTCTTTCTGGTAAGGTCACCCAATATGATAAACTTCAGCATTATCCTTCTGAAATTGAGGCAATGATAAAATCAATTCAGATGCATGACGACGACGTAAAAGAGTCAATTTCTCCTGCTAGAGTTGGTCTATCTCTGAAAAATATCAAACATGATGAGATTACTCGTGGTGATATATTATCAAATGATACTTCAATCAAAACCGTAACTGAAATTACTATTGACTTTAAACAAAATCAATTCTTCAAGGCAACACTGACAGAAAATCAGATGTGTTTAGTAAGTGTAGGACTTCAGATAAAGGCTGCAAAATTTGCCTCTATATCTCCTATGAAACTGACATTTGAAAAGCCAGTTATTGTAATGCCTGGAGATGTCTGTGTATTACTAAAACCTGAATCAAATACCATCCGAATAATTGGAAGTGGTGCTCCACAATGAAACCTGCAAGAGCATGTCCAATATGTCCTGAATGTGGCTCTAAAAAATTTGAAAGACTAGAGGATGATGGAGTAAAGGTTCAATGTACAAGTTGTAAAAAAATTATCACAATCTGAAATCTACTTTAATAAAAAATTATGATATGAGCATCTGATAATTCTTTACCTATTATGGACCCTATCAAAATTGATACGTAAATCATTCCCCATAATGTGGATTCTATATTGACTGGTCTTTTAGCATCGGTAAATCAACTCATATCTTAACATTCTTTACAATCTTTATTTACACACACTGGATTATGATCTCCATCTCTTGTTGGTTTTTTTGTATTTCTTCTTCTTGAAGTTCTTGTCATGTCTTGTGTTAGAATTTCCTAAAATCCCCTTCTAGTAATCCCGGTCCTATGTGTATTCTGTCTATATGTGTAGAAAGATCACTTGTTTCTTCAAATTTTGAATTGCAATATGGACATTTGACATTTTTTTCACATTTACATTCTTTTTTTCCTTTTCCACATTCAATACATATCAAAAATTTCCCACGTGGCTCTCTTAGGAATCTATGTGGCTTGGTAACTTGTTCAGTAGACATGTGTGATTTACGTGATATTGAGATATAATGTGCAGGTATGCACTGTATACTCACATTTAAAATCTGAAATCATTACTTTATTCTCCTATGTCCCAAATACGAAAAACTCCTGGTCAAGATTTGGCTGGTAGAATTGCTATGGCTGGGGTTGCTGTGGCATTAGTTGGATTCCTTGCATGGAGTTTGGCTATGTATGGAACTGCGTCTGTAATACCATCGCTTCCATAACTCGATGCAAAAATTTTTTTTTTTTTGAAAAAGTAAGTAACTTAACAAGTTAGTATGCACTGCAATAATGAAAATCAACTCTGAAAATCTTCATCTATGATTTTTAATTACAAAGTCCTTATCTAATCGTGAAACCTTCAAAAGAAAAAAACTCTCTTTGCCTCATGGACAACACTTTGTGTTGTATACCTCCATTGATGTCGAGCTTTCATAATGATCTAGCGAAGTATTTTGAAGGTTTTCCAATCATCTCTCCATTTCCTTCTGTCATATCTACAACATGTGATATAATTGATGAAGGTGATCATCTTACAATCTACATTGATCTTCCTGGAATCTCAAAAAATGATATAGAACTTCATACAACTGAACACACTTTGGAAATATCTGCAAATCATTCACAAGACTCTAAAACTGATAAAAAAAACTACTTGAAAAAAGAAAGAACTAATTTTTCATATTATCGTGTAATTGACTTGCCTGTTCCTGTAAAAAGTAACAAAATTTCTGCAAAACTATCTGATGGGGTTCTTATTATCATCCTTCCAAAAATTTCTCCTAAATCTGAAAAAAAACAAAAAGTGCAAGTTGAGTGAAAAATCAAATCTCCCAGAGTTTTCATCATACTCTGCGAAAGGATATAGGCCTTCTTGATGACTCAAAAGATCTGCATTCGAAAAATTCTTGTTCCATTTGACAATTCCCAAAATTCACGTCGTGCATTAACCACTGGAATTTCTTTTGCAAAAACATTCAACTCAAAATTGGTTATTATTCATGTTGTATACATTCCGCCATATGGTGGATTTCAGGAAGGATTTAAGAGAAGTAACGCTGACAAAGTAAACGCAATGATGCATGTCAAAAAATTAATGTCATTTGCAACTACTCTTTGTAAAAAAAATGCTGTAACTTGTGAAAATGTAGTAAAATATGGTGACATTCCAGGAGATCTAATTGTAAAATTTATCAATAAATCTTCTAATAAAATTGATCTTGTTGTGATTGGTTCTCGCGGTAAGAGTTTAACTCATAGGATATTCTTTGGAAGTACGTCAAATCATGTATTACATAAAACAAAAAAACCTATTGTCATAGTAAAATGAGTTAATCTCATTTCTGACAATTGTATCTGGTCTTTTTTAATCATTTTTCCTTAAACAATATGCCGTATTTGACAACGTGATTGCATGATGGGATATGTCAGTTCCAAAGTGAGGGGCCATTGTCAAATTTTGAGGAAATAGACGTTTCAACATCTATGCCTTTCGAGCCCCTCACAAATTATCCTGATTTCATAGATGGTTTTTTCTGCTTTCCAATATCTCTTAGTTGTTCTGGTGTTAAATCCCCATGTGCATCTTTGATATGAGTCATAAATGACATGATATCCCAAAACTCTTCTGAACATACGGAACATTTTTTCGAAAAATTTGCCACAAAAAGTATTTTTGAATCTTCGATAAAACCCACTCTCTAATTCTCAACTGTAAAACTAACGTGATTCTCATTATTCAAAATCGACATTTGTTCTTAAATCCCAATTATGATTATTTTATTCATGTCTGAAGTTGAACAAGGCTATGATAAATTCATGACCTGGTTAAGAGAATCATCTTCCAAGGTTGATCCTGATTTACTTGTCAAAACAATGTATCTTGAAAGAAAATTTCCTGATGTTGAACCCAAAGTGGACCTTGACATTCACTTTAAACTGGGAACCAATATTCAAGAAAAACGTCTCCAAATCAGTGAAAAATTTGGTCTACAGACATCTGCTCATGGAAAAAACACTCTTCTTACATCTGGTCGTATGAATGCATCAAAAATTGTGCATATTGCTTCAAACGATCATGTCATAAATGTGACTGGAAATGCCACTGCTGCATCATATTAAGATACTGTGTAAAATCAAAAATGAAAATCTACATTTGATAATAAATTCTAAATTTGCACCTCGAAAATTATGGAACTTACAGTAAAACTGCTAGTCTTCTTCATTGCAGTTATGATAACTGTTCCTAGTGTATTTACACACAGTGTAGACGCAAGTGCAGTTCCTGATTGGATCAAAAATACTGCAAAATGGTACGGTGATGGTGATATCTCAGAAGATGATTTCCTAAATGCAATAAAATATCTAATTCAACAAAAAATCATCATAATCTCTGATGATGGTACCTCCACAAGACCTAACATTGTCATTCCAAACGGTAACTCTGAGAAGGGCAGTCATGGATTCTATGAGCCTATGCATCTTGATATTACAAAGGAAACGGTCGTGATTTGGGAAAATCAGGATGATTATGGACATACTGTTCAAAGCCAGGATGATACTGGTAATGTAATTCCTATTTTTAATAGTGATATTTTACTCACAGGACAAACGTTTGAGCATAAATTTACAGAAAATGGTGACTATCAATATTTCTGTACATTGCACCCTTGGCGAGTGGGTACCATCTCTGTCATTTGATTATCAGAACTGAAAATCGTCTTTTTTATTTTTAAGGATTAAAAAAAATCTTTTTTGATGGCAAAATGCAAAGAATGTGGAATGACTCTTAAAAATACAAATGCCACGCACTGTTCTGACGAATGTCTCTTCAAAGGAATTGAAAAAAGTAAATCTCTTGTACACGGTAATGATCTTGACGCACAAATCACAAAATCGACTGAAGAATAATTTTTTTAATTAACACTTTTCTGAAACATCATATACTGTGATGGTCTTTTTCTTCTTTTTCTTTAAACCCCATTCGTTTTCAGTATGTCCGAAATTATTTGACATATGATATATTTTCTAAAATTCTTAATAATTCTTCAGTCCACATTGTGTTGCACTGCATACTTGTTTGTTATATTTACTGAATTATTACATCATTCATGCAATCACTTGAAAATGGCACTTTTCTAGATAATGAAACTCAAAAAAATGATCTACTAAATGTGTTGGCTGATGATTATTCTCGAAACATACTAAATCGAATAATTGAAATTCCAAAATCAGGTGTTCAGCTTAGCAATGAAACTGGAATCCCAGCAAGTACTGTTTATAGAAAATTATCGAGAATGGCTGACTTGAAACTAATGAAAATAACTGGAATTATCAGTCCTGAAGGAAAGAAAATCTTTCTCTATCAGTCTAGAGTCAAATCTGTTTATGCCAAATTTGAAGGTGGATTCATCGATATGGAAATAATTCTAAACTCCATTCCATCCAATCTTTAATATCTTGGAAGAACATATTGGGGTTGTGGAAAGTATATCAAGAAAAAAACATGTTATTGAGAAAAAACCTACTCGCAGTACTAGTTACAGACTTCCTGAAGAAATTTTAAATGAATTACAAACTGAAGCTCAAGAAAAAAACATATCTGAAAATGTTTTGGTAAAACAAATTTTAGAAAAATATGTCAAATGGGATAGAATTGAAGAGGTGGTTGGAATGATTCCCGTACCACATGGCTTGTTAAAAATAATTGGAAAAGATATGACTGAAACCCAGGTAGATAATCTCGTTGATAAGCTATATCCAATCATAATGGATTCTACAATGTTTTCAAAAGGTGGAGATGATTTAGAACGAACAATCGAAATGCTTGAAGATTTCATGCGTGCATCAGGTCTAAAATCTGATCATAGAATTGAAGGTCAACTACATCACTTTATTATTCAACATGGATTGGGAATGACCTGGTCTGTTTTCATTGAAAAATTATTACGTAAAATTTTTGTAGAAAAAACTCCAAATTTGGAACCTACATGCCAACTAACCGACACTACTGTTGTCGCATCAATTCCTCTTGGCTCTGACTTTGACGAGCATTCTTATTAATTAAAAAATATGTTATTTGGATAGACACTCTGATAGCTTCTCATGAAATTTACTTGCCTGATAATCATTTAGAGTGTCATCTCTATCTTCTAATGCAAATTTCTCCATCTCGCTACATGTCCATCCCTCCCATATTCGAGGATTTGTAACATTTTTCTCATACATGTTAATTCCTATAATGCTGAGAGGAACAACAATTGCAAATACTATGATTATTAGTAATTTTACAAATTTTGGATTATCTGTAATCATGAATTTGATTATTGAATAGATTATATAGAATTGACTTTGAATTTTAGTATGGCAAAGACATGGAAAGACGCAGACATTAGTCTTGATCCTATCAAAGACCAAACTGTTGCAGTAATTGGATATGGTATCCAAGGTGATGCACAGGCAAACAATATGAAAGACTCAGGTCTCAAAGTTATTGTTGGTCTAAAAGAGGGTAGTCCAACATGGCAAAAAGCAAAAGATGATGGTCATGAAGTCATGTCAGTAGCTGATGCCACAAAAAAAGCAGACATCGTTCATATTTTAATTCCTGACATGGTTCAAGCCAAAGTGTACAAAGAAGAGATTGCCCCAAACCTGTCTGACGGAAAAGCATTATCATTTTCACATGCAGCCGCAATCTACTGGAAATGGATTGACGCACCAGAAAACGTTGATCTAATTATGGTTGCACCAAAAGGACCTGGTTCTAAAGTAAGAGAGACCTATCTACAAAACTTTGGAACTCCATCAATTGTTGCAGTAGAACAAGACAAAACAGGAAAAGCGTGGGATAGAACATTAGGAATTGCAAAAGCAATTGGTAGCGCACGTGCAGGATTAATCCAAACAACATTCAAAGAAGAAGTAGAAACCGACTGGTTTGGAGAACAAGCCGATTTGTGTGGAGGTTCTGCATCAATGGTAGTTAACGCATTTGAAACTTTAGTAGAAGCAGGATATCAACCAGAAATTGCATACTTTGAGGTATTACACGAATTAAAATTAATTGTAGACATGATTCAAAGATATGGAATTAATGGAATGTGGAGACGTGTTTCAGAAACTGCAAGATACGGTGGATTAACAAGAGGTCCAATGGTAATGACATCTGATACAAAAGCAAACATGAAAAAAGTTCTAACAATGATTCAAGATGGAACATTCAACAAAGAATGGATTGACAATTATCAAAATGAAGGAAAGGCTGCATTTGATAAATACATGAAAGACTTAGATGGTCATCAAATTGAAACTGTAGGAAAACAGATGAGAAAAATGATGTGGCCTGATTCTACTGAATAAACTTATAATTTTCTTAGTTTAGAAACGCCTTTTGTAATATGTTCGATTATCAAATCTAGTGATGTTCCTGGACCAAAGTTTCCTGTAACTCCTGATTTTTCTAATGCTTTTTTATCTTCTTCAGGAATAACTCCTCCACCAACAACTAACACGTCATTGATCTTTTTCTTTTTCAATTCTTTTACAACTCTTGGGAACAACGTTCCATGAGCTCCATTGAGCAAACTTAAGGCAACTGCATCTGCATCTTCATCTTCTACAATTTGTGCAATTCTGTCTGGTGTTGCAAATAATCCTGAATAGATTACCTCCATTCCTGCATCTCTAAATGCTCTACATAGAATTAACGCACCTCTATCATGACCATCTAGACCTAATTTTGCAACTAGAATTTTAACGCGTCGTGATTGTGCCTTTTGCTTCATGATTTAATTCTTAAAATTTGGCTTTAAAATCTTTCTTTACATCTAAGATTTTTAATCAAGGGATGAGACGGTTTTGTATGTCAATGCTTCCAGATTTAAAAAAAGGAAAGAGAGGTGCAATTGCAAAGGCTATCTCTATAATGGAAAATGACCCAAAAGAGGCACGCCAATTAATCAAAAAAATTTACAAAACCTCTGGTAAGGCAATTGTTATTGGAATTACCGGACCTGCAGGTGCTGGAAAATCATCTCTCATAAACAAACTATCGATGGAAATGAAAAAATTAAAACTAAAACCCGCTGTATTGGCAGTTGACCCTACTAGCCATGTTACAGGTGGTGCCATTTTAGGTGACCGTGTTAGAATGTCGGAATCAACTGATACTGGAACATACATTCGAAGTATTGCATCACGTGGTGCAACTGGAGCCATTGCACATTCTGTTAGAAACAGTTTACGTGTACTGGAATATGCCGGATTTAATCCAATCATAATTGAAAGTGTTGGTGCTGGACAAACGGAAGTTGATATTTCAAAAATTGCAGATATCACCGTTGTTACATTTAATCCACACACTGGAGATAGTATTCAAACCATTAAAGCAGGAATTACGGAAATTGGTGACATCTATTTGGTAAACAAGAGTGATCTTGATGGGGCAACACAACTGTTTCAGGCATTACAGGATTTCATTGGAACTGGAGAAGAAGAAGTTGTAATTCTCAAAACATCTGTAAAGAAAAATAAGGGAATCAAAGAATTAGCTTCAAAATTAAAAGAACTGATGAAACAAAAAATAAAGGATAAAAGGAGTTCTGAGGAAACTCGTTTAAAATCTGAATTAGAAGATATTATTTTAAATAACGTTAGACAGGAAATTTCAACAATGATTGGTAAAAACAAGTCATTTTCTTCTTATTTGAAAAAGGTACAAGAAAAAAAGATGGATCCATTTGAGGCGGCAGACAAGCTGACAAAAAAATTCATAAAGTGATTAAAATGGTAGCAAAAAAGAAAACAAAAACAGTGGAAAAACAATACGTTACAGATTCCAGTATTCCGATTAAACCATTTTATGTAAAATCCGCCAAAAAGAAAACAAAAGAAATTCCAGGAAAGTTTCCATACACAAGAGGTATTCATCAAGGAATGTATCGTGATAGATTTTGGACTATGCGTCAGTATGCTGGATTTGGTGATGCTGCACAAAGTAACAAGAGATACAAGTTCATGTTAGACAAGGGACAAACTGGAATTTCAATGGCATTTGACTTGCCAACACAGATTGGCCATGACCCAGATGCACCGCAAGCAGAAGGAGAGGTAGGAAAGGTCGGCGTATCAATTTCATCACTAAAAGACATGCAGACTGTATTTGATGGAATTGAATTAGGAAATGTCTCAACATCAATGACAATTAACGCAACCGCATCAACCTTATTGGCATACTATATTGCGGTGGGACAATCTCAAGGATTTTCAAGTAAACAATTGAGAGGAACTACGCAAAATGACATACTCAAGGAATACATTGCAAGAAATACGTACATTTATCCGCCTGAACCATCAATGCGTATAATTGGTGACATGATTGGATATTGTGCTACAGAGGTTCCACAATGGTATCCTGTTTCAATATCTGGCTATCACATCAGAGAAGCAGGATCAAATGCAGTACAAGAAATTGCATTTACTATAGCAAACGCAATTGAATACATTGAAACATGTATTGCACAGGGATTAAAAATTGATGAGTTTGCTCCAAGATTATCATTTTTCTTTTGTTGTACTATAGAGTTCTTTGAAGAAATCGCAAAGTTCAGAGTTGCAAGAAAAGTTTATGCGAAAATACTAAAAGAAAGATTCCATGCTAAAAATGAAAAATCTTTACAATTAAAATTCCATACTCAAACAAGTGGTGAATCACTTACTGCACAACAACCTGATAATAACATTGTTCGTGTTGCAATGCAAACAATGGCTGCCGTATTAGGTGGAACTCAATCTCTTCATACTAATTCAAGAGATGAGGCATTAGCACTTCCAACTGAAGAGTCTGCAAAAATTGCATTAAGAACACAACAAATTGTTGCATCTGAATCTGGTATTACAAAAACGGTGGACCCAATGGCTGGCTCTCATTATCTAGAAGAATTATGTGATGAAATTGAAGAACAAACTTGGGCTTATCTTAAAAGAATTGACAAAATGGGCGGCTCACTAAAAGCAATTGAAAAAGGGTTCTTCCAAGCAGAGATTAGACAAAATGCATACCGTATTAAGAGAGAGGTTGATGATTCTTCACGAGTTTTAGTTGGCGTCAACAAATTTGTAGATGAAGTTGAGGCAAAACAAAAACTACTACGAATTGACGATTCATTAGGTGCAAAACAAGAAAAGGCAATCAAAGCTTTACGAAAATCTAGAGATAATAAAAAAACCAGCACGGCATTATCAAAATTACAGGTGGCAGCCGAGACTGATAAAAATCTCATGCCATTCATACTGGATTCTGTAAAAACATATGCTACGACAGGTGAAATCAGTAACACATTACGAGAAGTGTTTGGTGAATATAGACCAAAGGAGATATTCTAGATGAAAATTGATCACATCGCAATTGCAGTAACTGATGTAGAAGCATCTGCAAAGGTATATCAAAAAGCACTTGGTATTGATGAAATTGAATTTGAAACAGTAGAATCTGAAGGTGTAAAGGTTGCAATTATTTCAATGGAGAATGGAAGAATTGAGTTGATGCAACCAACCAAAGATGATAGTCCAATCAAAAAATTTCTTGACAAAAAAGGTCCTGGTCTACATCATATGGCATTAGAAACTGACAACATTGAAGGTGAGGTAGAACGAATGGAAGGATGTGGTGTACAATTTTTGGGAAAGGTTCGTCCTGGTTCTGCTGGAACTAAAGTTACATTCATTCATCCAAAGTCATTAGAGGGAGTTTTGACTGAATTATGTTCTCATCCTGAAAAATAATTAAAAAATGGAATTGATATAGCAAATGGATACCTTTGATGCAATTAAAGCAAGACGTGCAATTAAAAAATTTGATAGCACTTACAAAATGACTGCTGAACAGGTTGAATCTTTGATGAAACTGACCTTACTTTCTCCAACTAGCTATAATCAACAAAACTGGAGATTTGTCACAGTAACTGATCAGCCAACAAAAGAAAAAATTCATGTGGCTGCTCGTAATCAGGCACAGCCATTAGATGGGTCTTTGGTAATTTTACTTTGTGGAAATATGAATGCCTGGAAAGACGATCCTATGAGATATTGGAAAAATCATCCTCTTGAAAAACAAGAACATGTCAAAGAAGCAATGCATAAAAAATATTCGGATAGTCCTCAAAATAGACGAGATGAGGCGATGCGTTCATGTGGATTTGCAGGTCAAACCATAATGCTCGCTGCAAAACAAATGGGTCTTGATTCTTGTCCGATGGTTGGTTTTGATTATGATGAAATGGCAAAAATCATCAATCTTCCTGAAGACCATCTAATTGTATTGATGATAGTTGTCGGAAAGGCAGTTTCTCCTGCAAATGAAAGAGGGGGACAATTAAGTTTGAAAGATGTAGTTTTTGAAAATAAATTTAATTAGTTTTTTGAATCATTCTATTCTGAATCATTAAATTGGTCATTTTTCTACATAAATTATGAATAACAGACAAACCATGGGTGTTGTAATCGTAATTTTTAGTATGATTGGTCTATTCGTAGCTGTTACCGGCTTCTTTGATTAATTTTGCAAATTGTTAAATTCTTCAAATAAACAAAAAATTACTTGAATCCATTTTTTATTGTACTATTTGTTCTCACATTAACTATTATTCCATCCGTTGCATTTGCTGAAACTGTGATGGACAAAGATATTTTTGCTCCTGGTGCTCAATTTGATTCTAAGCCCCTTGACGAGGCACAACAAGAAGATCAAGATTTAACTGATATTTGGACATATTCAATAATTATTGTGATTGTAGTAATTATTGCAAGAATTGTTTTACAAGTTGTGAAAAAACGAATGTCTAATGCTTAGTTAGTTTGTTAAAACAGTCTGCACATAAATCATCTCTGGTAGTCATTCCACGTGGTAATTTGAATTGAAATTTTCTAACATCCGAAACTGAAAACCTTTGCGTGAATCTTGTAAGCTCTTTTTTACATTTGTAACAAAGATGTTTTCCTTCCAAAAGAAATCTTAAATTCAATCTGCTTAAAGTTGGTAAATCTGTCACTTTAAAAAATACCATCATGTTTACCATGAATGGATTATCTTTAATCATCTGATCAAGTTGGTCTCTCTCTCCGGCAATTGCCAAATCAAGCATGTCTCTCCATTTTTTACGTAATATCTCAAGATATTCTTGAATTTTCTGTTCTCCTTTGTCTGTTAGATGAATGATTAATTTTTTCTGTCCTAACAGTCCTGTATCTGTTGTAGATCTTATCATTTCACTTTCATCTAAAATATCTAAAATTTTTACCAGCTCATCTTTTTTCAAATTCATCACATTTTTTATCCCTCCAAATGTTGTAAGGCCTTTTTTTACTGCCCCTAAAATCTTCAAATCATTCGTATCTAATTCCACAAAGAAATGAAATTCTACTATCTTAAAAATTGAGTTATTATTTCAATTTCTAATATTATCCTTCCAATTAATGAACCTATTAAAAATATCATAACATCCAAAGTGTTGGCTGAATATTGTATGATCTATCGCTCTATCAAAACATGACATACCTAAAAATTGGTAAATACTAAATTCAATCCAGAACTGATTTTTTTCATAGTGGAAACTTTTTTTCTAAAACTATAGTTTCCAATGTCCAAAATTAGCACTATATAACAATATATAATAATTCAACAATCGCCAAATTCTAGAACTCCTTATATCTCAGTTATTTGGCGTAATTCTGTTGAAACGTAATTTAGCAATACTATTGCCATTGTTTGCAATTTCGATCGCATCTCTAGGTCTAATGCCTGATGCAGATGCGGCAGGTGCAATCAGTGGTGAGTTTAAGCTAGGTGAAGTTTTAGATGAATCAATTGGTTGGTTCATCGTTGTAGGTCTTGGAATGGTCTTCGCAGGAATTATCTCTGCAGAGATTAAACTCGAAGAGAAATATCTTGGACATGTTCAAAGCTCTGAAGCATTTAACACTGCGGGAAGAGTTATCAAAACAGGTCTAACCGCAGCAGCAATTGTCTCAGCATGGACATGGGCTGCAACATTACTACAATCTTCTACAGTCGCATATCTTTACGGTGTAAGTGGTCCTTTCTGGTATGCCGCAGGTGCATCAATTCAGGTACTTTTATTCGGAATTCTAGCAATTGAACTAAAACGAAAGGCTCCTAATGCACACACATTTTTGGAAATTATTAGAGCACGATTTGGTGCTGGTACTCACAAAGTTTTCTTAGGTTTTGCATTAACATGTAACATGATTGTAACTGGTATGCTTCTACTTGGAGGCGCAGCAGTTGTAAACGGCTTAACTGGAATGGATATCTCTCTAGCAGCATTGTTGATTCCTATTGGAGTTATGATTTACACCCTAGTTGGTGGCCTAAAGGCTACGTTTGTGGCAGATTACATGCACACAGTCATTATCTTTATAGTAATTCTAACCTTCGTATCGATGGTATTCTTCATCAGCCCAATTACGGGTGGAGTTGAAGGAATGTATAATAAACTGGTCGAGGCGGCTTCACTAAATCCTGTCTTAGAACCAACTTTCACACCTGGTGAGCCTGGTAATGCAATGGGTGCATACCTAACAATGGCTTCTGCAGGAGGCTTAATCTTTGGAGTTATCAATATTGTAGGAAACTTTGGAACTGTATTTGTTGATCAGGCATACTGGCAACGTGCAATTGCTGCACAACCAAGTGCAACCGTAAAGGGTTTCTTACTTGGAGGAATGTGCTGGTTCGCAATTCCATTTACACTAGCAACTACTATGGGACTGACGGCGGTGGCGCTTGATGTGGCGCTTACACCTGAACAGGTGCAGCTCGGACTTGTAGTTCCAGCAGCAGCATCCGTACTAATGGGTGAGATAGGTGCCGTACTGGTACTAGTCATGCTCTTCATGGCTGTAACATCTGCAGGATCTGCTGAACTAATCGCAGTATCCTCTTTGATTACTTACGATGTTTACCGAACTTACAAGAATCCAAAGGCTACAGGCAAACAGCTACTAAAGGTGAGTCGTGGTGTTATAGTCGCGTTTGGACTTGGAATGGGTATGCTTGCGGTCGTACTATTAGGAATGGGATTAAGCTTAGGATTTGTATACTTGGCAATGGGAATATTGATTGGCTCTGCCGTCATCCCGATTGCATTAACGATTACTTGGAGCAGAACAACCCGCAGTGGTGCGGTTGCCGGTGCAATAATCGGTGTAATGCTATCATTACTAACTTGGACTAGTGTAGCATCTGCTGAATCTGGCGGAGTTATAGATATCGCCTCACTTGGTGGAGCGTTCCCAATGCTTTATGGAAATGTTGTTGCAATATTATCATCTGGATTAATCTGTGTAGTCATTAGTTTGGCACAAAACAAGAAGTACGACTGGAAAGAGTTGGACCAACACTTGTCACTTGTCACTGATGACATGTCTGGTGATGCAGCAGCAGAATTAGTAAAACGTGAACAAGACGAAGTACAACTAAAGAAAGCCTTCAAGTTCAGTCTTAAAGGTGGAGGCATACTCACTTTGATAGTTATTATATTCTGGCCAATGCCTTTGTACTTCTCAGGATACGTCTTCGACTTAGGATTCTACGGATTATGGGTCGGAATCGCAATCACATGGGTCAGTATAGCCTCAGCATTCATCATAGGACTTCCAATCGTGGAATCAAGAAAAGGTTTCGCAAAAGCCTTCTCAGGCAAGAAAGAATCTGCCTAGAGAATTATCTATTTCATTATGAACTCACTTACATCTAACTTTTGTTTTCCTCCAATATTCTTTTTAATGCGGGATATGGTGCTTTAATATGGCATCTTGTACTGGCTGTGGCGTTCCTCTCGGTCTTAAAAAATATAAATTTAATAAATTCTGGAGAGTTCCTGGAAGTTTCTGTAAACCTTGTATGCTGAAAATAGGTCAGGATTGGGAGAAAAACGGCAAAGTGACATTACCAATGAAACCATGTGATTTGTGTCAAACTGAATTTTTCTTCCTAAACACAGCATGGCAAGGAAAAAAACAAAAGCACTTTTGTGATGTTTGTCATAAGGTAGCTGCTAGTGGAGTATTGCCTGACAAAAGTCGTGGTGAAATGAAACAAAAGATCCCTATTCCAATGCTCATAATTGGTGGACTTGGAGCAGTAATGATGGTACTAGGAATGGTCTTTACATTAACTGGACCAAAAGATCCTGAAGGTGAGATGAGTATTGTGAATATCTTATTTGGTGCATTTACAACGGCTGCTGGCTTTATGTTGGTACGACGTACAATAAACAATAGAAAATTACTATTAGGTAATGTCTAGAATAAACTATACAAACGTCCTAGTGATACTTCTGTTGTAGGATCTACTGTAGCTATTTCTCCATCAACTTTTACTTCATATGTTTCAGGATCAATTTCAATTTTTGGTGTAGCATCATTATACACCATATCTTTTTTTCCAATATTTCGACAGTTCTTTACGGCAAGTAGTTTTTTCTCAATTTTTATTTTCTCTTCCAAGCCATTATCAAGTGCAAGTTGTGATGTGAATGTAACTGATGTAGTTTTCTTTGCTTTTCCTAATGCCCCGAACATTGGTCTATAATAGATTGGTTCTGTTGTTGGAATTGATGCGTTAGGGTCTCCCATCAATGCATATGCAATGAAGCCACCCTTTATGATTAATTTTGGTTTTATTCCAAAAAATTGCGGCATCCATACAACAATGTCTGCAATCTTTCCAGGTTCCAACGAACCAACATAGTCTGATATGCCATGTGTGATTGCAGGATTAATTGTAATTTTTGAAATGTAACGTTTTATTCTAAAATTATCATTTTCTTCACTGTCTTCTGTTAGCGGACCTTTCATCTTTCTCATCTTATCAGCTGTTTGCCAATTTCGTGTTGTTACTTCTCCTACTCTTCCCATTGCTTGACTGTCTGAAGACATCATGCTGATTGCTCCCACATCATGAAGAATATCTTCTGCTGCAATTGTTTCGGCTCTAATTCTTGATTCTGCAAATGAAATATCTTCTGGAACTGATGGATTCAAGTGATGGCATACCATCATCATATCCAGATGTTCTTCTAGCGTATTTGTTGTAAATGGTCTTGTAGGGTTTGTCGATGACGGCAAAATGTTTGGCTCTGATGCTATTTTCATGATATCTGGAGCATGACCTCCTCCGGCTCCCTCTGTATGATATGTGTGAATTACTCTACCATTGATTGCTGCAATTGTATCGTCTACGTAGCCACATTCGTTTAGAGTATCTGTATGTATTGCAACTTGGGTGTCAGTTTTATCAGCCACATTTAGTGCTGAATTTATGGTGGCTGGAGTTGTTCCCCAATCTTCATGCAGTTTTAGACCGCAAGCTCCTGCCTTCACTTGCTCCATCAAAGATTCTTCTCTTGAATCATTTCCTTTACACAAAAATCCAAAATTCATTGGGAACTCTTCTACTGCCTCTATCATTTTGTGAATGTTAAATTCTCCTGGAGTGCATGTTGTTGCATTTGTTCCATCTGCTGGACCTGTACCGCCCCCAATCATTGTAGTAGTTCCATTACAAATTGCATCAATTGATTGTTGAGGTGATATAAAGTGGATGTGACTATCTATCGTACCTGGTGTGCAAATTGTATGTTCACCTGAAATAATTTCTGTATTGGATGAAACTACAATGTCAATGTCATCCATCACGTCTGGATTTCCTGCATTTCCAACTCCAAGAATTTTTCCGTCCTTAATTCCAATGTCGGCTTTAATTATTCCAAGTTTTGGATCAATGATCATTGCATTAGTGATTACCAAATCTGCAGAGTCTTCACGTAAGACACCGCTTGCTTGTCCAAGCCCATCTCTTGCACTTTTCCCTCCTCCGAATACTAACTCATCTCCATATTTTATGAGATCTTTTTCAATCTCCATCACTAAGTCGGTATCTGCTAATCTGACTCTGTCTCCTGTGGTAGGTCCAAATAATTCTACATATCTATTTCGTGGAATCTCAAGTGAACTTGATTCGTTTTCTGTATTTTCTAAAACATTCTTGAAACCTTTTTCACGAATGTTCTTTTTTGCATCTTCTCTTTTTGATTCTAAATCTCCACTTACAAGTCCGCTAAATCCAAATATTATCCCCTTTCCACCAAACTCTACTACCTCTACATGTTTTGATTCTCCAGGTTCAAATCTAATAGATGTGCCAGACGAAATGTTTAGATGAAATCCAAGTGCTTTCTCTCTATCAAATTCTAACGCCTTATTTGCTTCAGCAAAATGTGTGTGTGATCCAACCTGTATTGGTCTATCCCCTGTGTTTGAAACATTCAGTTTGAATGTTTTTTTTGATTCATTGGCAATTATGTTTCCTTCTGCAGGCATATACTCTCCAATATGTGGTACTCTGGAACGCCATCTAGATATCATATCTATCACACTATGGGGTCGTGAATGGTCACGAGTTTTGTTCCGTCATTAAAGGTGGCTTCAACTTGAATTGTATGAATAATATCTATGACTCCTGGCAAAACATCTTCTTTTGTTAAGACATTTTTGCCAGAACTCATTAGCTCTGAAACTGATTTTCCATCTCTTGCTCCTTCTAAAATATGGTCTGCAATAATTGCAACAGATTCTGGGTGGTTTAATTTCACTCCCCTCTCTTTTCTTCTTATTGCAACTTGTGCTGCGGTAAAAATTTGTAATTTATCAATCTCTCTTGGAGTTAAAAACATGAATAAATTTGATTTTTGGTGTATTTAAAAATTGAAATATCTAAAAATTTAACTTTGGCAAATTCCAATACTCTACATGTTGCTGATTAATTCAATTCTAGGTAATGCATACCTTGATAGTAATTTAAAGGAAAAAATTGAAAACGCAACACAAAATCGCACCATAAAACAACTCTCTTTGTCTAGAAGTGATATGGAAAAATCTAGGTTACGTACCAAAACTGATGATGGGACTGAAATTGGACTATCCCTTGAACCTGGAATAACTTTACAAAATGGGGATGTATTGGAAATTAATTCTAATTTAATTATAACTCATCAATTGCCTGAAAAAATAATGTCTGTTAAAGTAACTGATGATCATCACTCTTCTTCTATACGTGTACAACTTGGCCATATCATAGGAAATAGGCATCGTCCATTATCCATTACGTCTGATGGCTCTGTATTATTTCCAATTCACGATGAAAATGAAGTAGAGTTATTTGAGAAACTATTCTCTGAAATCATTCATCACATCTCAATGACTGTTGAAGATAAAATTTTTGTGCCAAATCAAGGAATGAATGTTCATGAACACTGATTTTTCTGAACTTACATTGATGCAGCTTTCAGATTCTTTTTTTCCTTCTGGTCTTTATACATTGTCAAATGGACTCGAAACAATATTTGATGAAAAACGTGCATCATCTGAAGGTGATGTTTATGATTTTCTTGAAGTTACATTGGAACAACAACTTGGCCCTGCAGATTCTGTAGCATTATCAAATGCGTATGACTGTGCTAAAAGTAAAGATATTTCGGGAATAATTAGGTGTGATAATGTTCTTTATTCGATGAAATTAATTCAAGAATCTCGTGCGGCATCATGTAGGGCAGGCTCACAAATGCTCAAATGCATCGTCGCAATATCTTCTGACAGTTTTCTCAAATCATACTCTGAAAAAATATCTAAAAATGATTCGCCTGGAACACATCCTGTTGTTGCAGGTGTGTGCAGTTTTGCAATGGGTATAAAAAAAGAACAGGCAAGACAGATGATGATGTATGGTTTTTGTGTTAGCACTACTGGCGCTGCATTAAGATTGGGAATGATTGATCATATCCAAAGCCAAAAAATTTTACATAAAATTAAACCAAAAATTCAGCAAACTTTAGAAAAATTTGTAGATACAAAAATTAATGATTGCTGGCAATTTTCTCCACAATATGACCTTATTCAAATGACTCATGAAAACAAATTTTCTAAAATGTTTATTACATAAAGAGAAATTTTTTGGTTATGACTAGAATTCTTCGTATAGGTATTGGAGGTCCTGTAGGTGCTGGTAAAAGTATGCTAATTGAAAGGGTCGTTCCATTTCTTGCAAAAAAAAATTATCGTGTATGTATAATATCAAATGATGTAATCTCAAAAGAAGACGCTGATAGAATTCGAAAAAATTTGGCAACAGACCAAGGTTTACTTCCTGAAAATATGGTGATTGGTCTAGCAACTGGTGGATGTCCTCATACTGCTGTAAGAGAGGATCCATCAATCAATCTTGCAGTAATTGAAGAAATTGAAGCAAAATATGATGATTTGGATTTAATAATTATTGAAAGTGGTGGAGATAATGTCACTACTACCTTTAGTCCTGCACTTGCAGATTATACAATATACATTGTAGATGTTTCTGGGGGCGACAAATATCCTAGAAAAGGTGGACTTGGAATTGAAACAAGTGATCTTTTGGTAATTAACAAAATTGATCTTGCTCCATCAATTGGTGCTGATCTAAATGTGATGGAACGTGATGCAAAAATTGTTAGAAAAAATAAGCCACACGTCTTGGTAAATTGTAAGACTGATCAAGGTATTGAGCAGGTGGCACGACACCTTATTCATGATGTTTTGTTTGATGAACCCCCAAAAAATATGATTACTCAGGTGAAATCATGAGTTTAGAACACTGTACTCCTTCTGATATCCCACAAGAAATTTCACAATACGATGGTGATGTTGCACAAATGAATGTGGGTAAATCTGGAAAGATTGGTTATCTACAATTAGAGTTACAGAATGATTCTGACAAACAAAAAACCATCATTACAAAAAAACGAACTCAGGTTCCACTATATGTGCAAAAGGCACTACATTATGATTTGGATTACCCTTCTATGGCTCATGTGTTTGTTTTATCTCCTTCAGGTGGAATTTTACAAGGAGATCGTTACAGGATGGATGTCGAACTAAAAAATAATGCCATATCTCATCTTACAACTCAAGGTGCAACTAGAATTTACAAAATGGACTCAAACTATGCAACACATATGGTGACTCTTAACTTGAAAGATAATTCATATCTTGAATTTATACCTGAACAAATTATTCCATACAAAAATTCACGTTTTTACCAAAAAACAAATCTGGAGATAGATGATTCCTCTACCGTTGTTTATTCTGAGACAATTGTACCTGGAAGAATTGCAATGGGTGAGATGTTTGATTTTGATGTATGTTATCTGAAAACTGAAGGAAAAATAAATGGAAAAATAAAATTTAGAGATACATCACTTTTAACTCCAAAAACACAAAAAATTCAAGCACTTACGATGTTTGATGATAAAACAATTCTTACCTCTGTCTATGTATTAACAAAAAAAGATGTAACAAAAATTAATGATTTGATTAATGAACTATTTTCTCATACACAAAACATGTCTGGTGGGTCTAGTGTAATGCCTAATAATTCTGGAATTTCAATTAGAATTTTAGGAAATTCTTCAGAAGATCAAAAGATAACCATCTATGAAATTCTAAAAATTATTAGAAAAGAAATCTTGCCTGATTATCTCTAATCTATTCTATCATCTTCAATGTATCTGATGCAGTTATTATCCCGATAATTTTGGTTCCTTTTCTAACTAAGATACATTTTGAATATTTTATGAGTGGCGCTAATGTGTTTGCAGGTGTTTCATTATCTACTATTGGAGGGGTTGATTCCATTATATCTTGAATTTTGATCTTTTTTGAGACTCCCACGCTCATGTGACTAATTATTCCTGAATCTGAAATTACTCCTACTGGTATATTGTCATCAAAAATTGGAATTTGACTAATTTTTTCTTTATCCATTTTTGACATTGCCTCTCCAAGTGTGTTTGTTGGTTTTAGTTTTACAATTTTTTGACTACATAATTCTCCTGCATTATGTGTGGATGCCTCTATTTCTTGTCTTTCTAATACTTCAAAAATTTTTTTTGCTGTATTATAACTTGGAGCACTTCGACCCGATTCTATTTGATTGATCATTGATGTGCTTACTCCTACTGCTCTGGCAAGCTCTTTTTGAGTCATATTGATCTTGAGTCGCTGTTGTTTTATACTCTCAATTGATGGTAACATGTTAGATTCTAAGTCCTGTTACTTTTCTAGTTTTTCTAATAATGCCTTGTACATGAATGGAAAAACAGTTGTAATCTCTGCATGGATGGTTGTTTCTGTTGCATCCTTTGTTACTTTGCCCCATGATATTGCCTCTCTTACTAGCGCACCGCTTAAACTTCCATCAAATTCTTGTGCTGTTGTAACATACACTGCATAGTCTAATCCTTCTCTGTATTGGTTCCACCACAATGTATGATGTTTTGGAACGCCTCCTCCTAACATTAATGCTCCTGATTTTTCTGCTTTGAATACTAACCCTGAAAGAAAATTTGCATCTTCAATTATGTTTAATTTAAAATCTGAATGTTTTTGTGAAAACATCCATACTTGACTTCCTACTGCTCCGTCCATGATTCCTGGAACCACTACTGGAATCTCATTTTTGTATGCCCAATACAAAAATGAATCTTCACCCATGGATTTTCCAATTTCTCTGTTAATGTCTATGGTGGACATTTCTTTTTTACCTTCATTGTATGCTTTTTCTAAAATTGCTTGAACCTTTTCTTCAATTAATGGTCCATAACTTTCCATTGGAACTAGAACATTTCCTAATCTGTGGATATTCTGATCTGCTAATTCTCTATCATCCATTGTAAATGATCCTTCTTTGTATTCTGAAAAATGTCTTGCAATGTCGTGGTCTAAGGCACCACATGTAGTGATTACAACATCACACCATTTTTTCTTTATCATATCTCGTATAATTCCTCTAAATCCTGTTGAAACAATTGCTCCAATAAAGGACAGAAATTTTGTACATTTTTCATCACTAATCATATTGTATAGAATATCGACTCCTTCGGCTACATTTCTTGCCTCAAATCCTCCTGACTGTCCTAATTCATTGAATATGTCATCTGTATTGGAATCTCTAGTAATTTCAACATCTTTGACAGGACGTCCTGGTGTAATCATGATATTTTGAAAAAACACCTTGGTTAGATATTCTTATGCTTTTTTTACTATACGTTATTAATTCGGAACACAAATCCCTGTACATGAAAAGAATTTTAGTATTAGGTGGTGGTTTTGCAGGGGTGGAATGCTGTTTAAAACTTGAATCTTACTTTGGAATCAATTCTGAAATTGAGATTACATTGGTTAGTGAAGACAATTTCATTCTTTTTACTCCAATGTTGCCTCAAGTTGCTTCTGGCACAATTGAGACAAGGCACATAGTTACTCCCATTAGAACATTAATCAAAAAAATAAAATTCTATGAAGGAAAAATCAAGTACGTCGATCCTCATGGTAAATCTGTTGCATTGTACGGAACAAATGAAAATAGAGGAATGCTAATTCATTATGATTTTCTTGTTGTTGCATTAGGTAGTAAGACTAATTTTTTTGGGATGAAAAATGTTGAAGAAAATTCATATCAAATGAGTACTATCAATGATGCTATTTTGCTCAGAAATAGAATTATTGATTTACTGGAGCAGGCAGAAAATGAAACTGATCCTATACTTCGAAAAGCTTTGTTACGAATTGTAATTGTTGGTGGTGGTTTTGCAGGAGTTGAAACTGCAGGCGAATTAAATGACTTTATTTCTGATGTATCTGAATATTATCCTAGCATATCTGAAAATGATGTAAAAGTAACTCTCATTGAAGCTACCACTGAAATTCTAAATGGTTTTCCACAAAAACTTGCTAATTTTGCAAAGGAGAAACTAGTAGAACGAGGGATTAATGTAATTCTTGATGCTGGTGTAACTTCGTTTGATGGAAAAGAGGTTTTACTGAAAAGTAGTTCAAAATCAAACAAAGTTTTACTGAGTGATTCTTCTCAACAAAAAGGCCACTCCAGATTAGTAGAAATTAACTCTATTTCTTCTCGTACTCTTGTCTGGACTGCAGGAGTCACACCTATTGATCTAGTAAAAGAATCTCTATTTCGAACTCATAAAGGTAGAATTCTAGTTAATGAGTATCTTCAAGTCCCTCAATTTCCTGAGGTATTCGCAATCGGTGATTGCTCTACATTTGATCCTGCATTATCCATGAAGCCTTTTCCTCCTACTGCACAAATTGCTGAGGCCCATGCAAAAATTGCTGCAAATAATCTGAAAGAATTAGTATGTGGGGGCAAGATGACCAAATTTGATTATTCTTGGAAAGGCCAAAGTGCAATCATAGGAAAACGAACGGGAATCGCCTCATTTTTTGGAATTAATATTTCAGGGTTTCTCGCATATCTTTTATGGAGAAATCTATATCTTTCCAAGATTAGAAGCTCTGACAAAAAATTTCGTGTATGGCTTGATTGGACCCTTGATCTATTCTTTAAACGAGACATATCTCGTCTGAAAATCATCAAAAAGGATCCTCCTCGTGATTACAAAGAATTAGATGAAGTTGACGATGTTTGGTAATTAGTAATTTTTCACAAAAATCATACTTTTATCGTCCAATTACATATTCTAATAATTGAATGAAAAAACCATTGAGATTGATGGTAATTCGATCCGATACATTGAGGAAGGAACCTCTAAAGAAAATCTTTTATTGATTCATGGCTTGGGTGCATCTGCTGAAAGATGGGAACACGTGATCCCACAATTTGCAAAAAATTATCGGGTGTTGGTACCTGATCTAATTGGCTTTGGTCTTAGTGATAAGCCAGTAGTTGATTACACCACTGATTATCTATCTGCTTTCATAAGAAAATTTCTTAAAAAACTCAATATTGATTCTGTGAGTATACTCGGTTCTTCGCTTGGAGGTCAGATTGGAGCTGAATTCACATATCAAAATAATTCCATGGTTGACAAACTAGTTCTTATCTCTCCTTCTGGAATAATGAAACACTCAACTCCTGCTTTGGATGCTTATGTTATGGCTGCATTATACCCAAGTGATTCTAGTGCATCTAATGCATTTCAAATTATGTCCGGAAGTAAAAATATTGATAAAAAAACCATCAAAGGATTTGTACAGCGAATGAAGCTTCCGAATGCAAAGATGGCATTCATGTCTACGTTATTGGGATTAAAAGACGCTGAAATAATTTCTGAAAAACTCATTTCCATAAAATCTCCAACATTAATTATTTGGGGCGAAAATGACCCTGTCATTCCTATCAAATATGCTCAATCATTTGTCTCTGAAATTGATGATTGTAGATTTGTGAAAATGGAAAACTGTGGTCATACGCCTTATGTTGAATCTCCTGATAAATTTTACAAAATTGTGTCGGATTTTCTAAAATAGCGATCATTTATTTATGCATATTTCCATTGGTATCCAATGACAGGCAAAAAAAACCAATTTGATCCTTCTGAGATGTATAAGCAATGGCTTGACAATATGTCAAATGCTCAAAATTTCATGAATCAATCTCAGTCTAATGTGCAAAATCCATTTACTAACATGCAAAATATGATGCCAAATTTTCTGTTATGGGGTGCATTCAAAACCACTGTTGGAAGTAATGGCAGAATCTCCATTCCTGAAGCAGAACGAGATGCTCTTGGAATTGAAGAAGGCGACTTGGTTCAAATAATCATCACTCCTATCAAACCTAACAATTAATTTCCATAGGTTGGTAATGATTGGTAACAGTTACCAATAGCTATATATACTAACACCATTTGTATACAACCATGAGTAATCAAAACAACGTAAAATCTGGTAACCACGGTAACCATGAAAACACATCTACAAAAGATGTATTTTCAAGTTGGAAACAAACAAGCGACAAATATTTTGACGCAGTTGAGAAATCAATTCCAAGTTATCACCAATCCGTTACCAGTTTACAACAAGAGTATCTCCAAGCATGCGATGATGCTATTGAATCCACAATTGAGTTTCAAAGAAAATTTGCAACCAAAGCAGGAATCAATACCAAAGTCCCAGAAGCAACATTGAAAGCAGTTCATGAAACAAGTGAACAAGTAGTCAAATCTTTTGATGTCCAAAACAAAATGGCACTTGCAACAGTTGATGCAGCACGTCAAAATGTAAAGACATTCACAAACAATGCAAAAGCATTTGGTGACCTAAATAACAATGTATTACAATCTTGGGTATCTGCATTCACACCAACAAGAAACTAGTGTGAATTTCTTTTTTTTCTATTTTTTTCTATTTTTTTCTATTTTTTTCTATTTTTTTCTATTTTTTTCTATTTTTTTCTTAATTTTTCTCATTTGCATGATGTATTTTTGGATACATTCATACGTTAATATTTAAGAATGAACTCGCTAAATTATGACAACTAATTGCTTCAATTGTAATGAAGAATTTGAAAATCATGATTCACAAAAAATGATTGTCTGTTTAACTGCTCTATCTAAAAAAATGGAATCTATCCAAAAAAATTTGGATGCACAACAAACGCTTCTCAGAGTTCCAAACGATGATGAAGCACTTGAGCACTTTGCAAAAACAAAAACTGGTGAACCAAGTAGAATGGGTTCAAACTAATTACTGCATTTTAATCTGATCTTGTTTTAATCCATTTAGTTAATGTTGGTAAAATATTTTTTTGGCTATAAGAACTAGCAATCATTCCTACATGTCCTGTAGGATAAATCTCCAAATTTTTATCATTTGAGCCTACTGCATAATGTAATGGCATACTGCATTCTGGTGATACCAAATGGTCCCCAACGGCCACTTGAGTGAAAACTGGCATTGTAATATTTTTTAAAGATACATGTTGATTTCCTATAAACATTTTATCTTGTACAAGAAGGTTTTCTTGATAAATTCCTTTAATCCATTGTTTGAATAATTCTCCTGGTATAGGGGGTGTTTCTGCAAGCCATTTCTCAATTTTTAAGAAACTATTCACATATTTTTCATTCTCTAAATTCTGGAAAAATTTTAAATATTTCTCAATTCCCTGCTCAAATGGCTTTAGAATTGAAAAGCAATAGTAGATGAATTCAGGTGGCATATTTCCTATCACCTCTACCATTTTGTCAACGTCAAAATTTTTTGCAATATTGCTGATGACCGTTGTATCTTTCCATCCGTCTATGATTGGTGCAGTCGCAATAAGATTTTTCACTTTTTCTGGATGTAATGCAGAATATACTGCTGCCAATGTGCCTCCTGTACAATATCCTTGCAATGAAACTTTGTTTACACCTGATCTGTCACATACATTCTCAATACAATTATCTAGATAGTCGTTTACATATTCATCAAATCCTAAAAATTTATCCATTTTGCTAGGTGTTCCCCAATCAATCATGTATACATCAATTCCACTCTCAAGTAAGTTTCGAATCCAACTCTTCTTAGAATCTATGTCAAAAATATGATATCTATTTACAATTGCATATGAAATTACTAAAGGTGTTTTAATTTGCTTTGATGTAAGTGGTTTGTAATGTAGCATTCTAATTCGATCTTCTTTATAGACCACGTCATATTCACATGTGTCCATTTTTACCTCGTGAGGAACTGAAATTCTTGATGGTATCTCTGCAATATTTCTGTTAAAATTCAGAAAATCTCCTATGATTGATTCGTTTACACTAGTCTCAAGAGTCACTTTCTACATCTCTTCTCTTTTTTAATGAATCTAATTTTTTGACCCGCTTCTTTAGGTTGAACAATTCCTGATAAATCTCATCAATTTCTTCCTTTGTTGGCATATTTGCTGATTTGAGCATTATATCCATGATTGTATTCCATCTCTTGAGCAATTGCATTTCTGTTGAAACTAATTTATTATAATTTTTGGAAAAACTCTCTGTATCGAATAACTGAGTAAAATCATTTTCAAACATATCAATCCAAATTCTCTTGTACGCCTCCGTTGATTCTGTGTCCTGTGGAATTTCTGAAATTTTTGACATGACTTTTTTTTGTGAATCTGCCCATGTTTCTCCTAACTGTTTGTAATATTCCATAAGGTATGTGTTAAAATCTACAATTTCTTGATTTGACTCTATTAATTCTTGAGAAATTTTCTTTATGTTTTCTGTAAAATTTCTTAGTGGTCCTACAGCTGTTAGTGATGCTGGTTTTGATGACATCATAGATATCATATCGTTCCAAAACATCGATGTATGTTTGTAATAATCAAACATGTTATCAAGTGGTCTTTCCATGAAGAATACCTAGAAAACCGATCGCAATAAATAGTTCTATTAGCATACTCTATTGGTAATGGAAAATGACGAATTATGTGTCAAAATCGCCAAAATTGCCCCTAAAATTCGGTTTTCGGGTCTCATAAATCATCGTGGGCGCCTTATTGCTGGAGGTATGGTTACAAAAATCAAATCACTAGAAGATGAGAAAAAGGATGAAATGCTATACATGGAACTTGCATTGCGTGTAAAAATGAGACAGGAATTTGATGCTGATTTTGGACATGTACACTTTAGTCTCTCGTATCGTGAAAAACTAATTGTAATGAGTTTTCCAATGGGAAAAAATGTCTTATTGGTATCGATGGATAAAAGAAAATCTTTTGATGAAATCCCTTTCAAAATAGTTAAAATAATTGAAAAATTCACTTCTTCATGATTTTATATTTATCATTCAAATATGATTGAGAAAACTCCAAACAAAAGTACAAAAAGTCCTCCTAGTATGATTGCTTTAGATAATAGGCCCATTAATTGATCTACATATTTTGAAAAATTTAAAGTAGTAGTATTATGACATATTTATGTGAAAAATCTAGTTTTGCTAGCAATTTTAACTATAGGTATATTCTCTTTAGGATTTACTTCTGTCGCTGAGGCTCATCCACACATTACAATTGATCTAATGAATACGCATTCTCACGATATCTACACTAGCGAAGATTTTGTAATTCATACATTTGAGCATGTAGTATTGTTTGTAGAACAAATCCAAAATATTATCTTTGGCTAAATCTATTTTTTTGATTTTCTTTTAGGCTTTAATTTTTTTATATTTTCTTGCTCAATTACTGCTTGTGCGGCTGCAACTATTGCAATAGGAATTCTGTGTGGGGATGCACTAACATACGTTAATCCTTCTCCGTGACAGAATTTAATTGAACTTGGATCTCCTCCATGTTCTCCGCATATCCCAACTTCCATATTTTTTCTAATTCCACGACCTGCTGTAATTCCGATTTTAATTAAATTACCTACTCCATTAACATCGATTGATTGAAATGGATTTCTTTCTAGTAATTCTTTTTCCATGTACTCTGGTAAGAATTTACCTTCAACGTCTTCTCTACTGAAACTAAACGTACCTTGAGTTAGATCATTTGTTCCAAAACTAAAGAATTCAGCAGTTTTTGCAAGTTCATTTGCAGTTAATGCTGCTCTCACAACTTCAATCATGGTTCCAAAGTTTATTTTTAATTTCATTTTATGTTTCAATTCTGTTTCTTTCTTAATTCTATCATAGATTTTTTTGATATGATTTAATTCTGCAATGCTGCTAATCTGTGGAATCATAATTTGTGGATGTGCTTTAACTTTTTTCTTAGTTAATTCCACTAATGCTTCAAATACTGATTTAATTTGCATTTCATATATTTCTGGGTATGTAATGCCTACTCTAACTCCTCTATGGCCCATCATTGGATTGATTTCTGCAAGCTCTCTTGCTCTTTTTAGAACTACTTTTGCTTTGGTGATTTCTTTTGTTTTTCCACTTGATTCTAATTTTTGTATTTTCTCAACTAATTCTTCAGGATTTGGTAAGAATTCATGTAATGGTGGATCTAATAATCTGATTGTTACTTCATATCCTTCCATTGCTTTTAGTATTTCAATAAAGTCACTCTTTTGTAATTTGCCGAGTTTTGTTAATATTTTATTTCTCTGTTCAATATTTTCTGCCATTATCATTTCGACAAATAAATTAATTCTATCACTTCCGTTAAACATTCTTTCTGTTCTACACAATCCAATTCCTTGACCCCCAAACTTTCTTGCTAATTTTGCCATTTCCGGAGTATCTGCATTTGCTCTAATTCCAAGTGTTTTTGTTTTCTGTGACCATTGCAAAATTTGTTCAAAGTCTTTAGTTACTTTTGGTTCAACAGTTGGTATATCTCCAATAAACACAGTACCTTCGCTTCCATCAATAGTAATTGTTTCACCTTCTTTGATTTTGATTCCGTTTGCAGTTGCTACGTTGGTATCATAATCGATTTTTAATTCTGAACACCCAACAATGCATGATTTGCCCATTCCTCTTGAAACAATTGCTGCATGAGATGATTTTCCTCCTTGACTAGTCAAAATTCCTTCTGATGAAAAGAATGCTGGAACGTCTTCTGGTTTTGTATCTTTTCTTACTAAGATGACCTTCTTTCCATCATCCCCTAATTGTATTGCTTTTTTAACGTCAAATACTACTATTCCACTTGCAGCACCTGGAGATGCTCCAATTCCTTTTGCTAGTTGTTTATAATTTTTAATTTTTGATTCATCCATTGTTCTGTGTAGTAATGCTTCTAATTGTTGGGCTGGAATTCTTGTGAGTGCCCTATTTTTATCAATTAATTTTTCTTTAACCATATCTACTGATGTTTTTACTAATGCAGCTGCGGTCATTTTTGCAGTTCTTGTTTGCAATAGATAGAATTTTCCTTGTTCAATTGTAAATTCAATATCTTGCGGTTCACTGAAATGTTTTTCTAATTTTATACATGCATTGCTTAATTCCTTATGTGATCTTGGCATCTCTTTTTTCAATAAATCTATATTTTTTCCTGTTCTAACTCCTGCAACTACATCTTCACCTTGAGCATTAATTAGATATTCTCCTTCCATCTCTTTTTTACCGTTAGAACCATTTCTTGTAAAAACAACTCCTGTTGCACTGTCGTCACCCATATTTCCAAATACCATTGTGACCACATTAACTGCAGTTCCATTTGCAATATCTTTTGTAATGTTATTTTTTTCACGATAAACTATTGCTCTTTCACCCATCCAACTTTTGAATACTGCTTCAATCGCTAATCCTAGTTGTTCATTAGGTGTGTCTGGAAATTTTCTTTTTGTATGCTTTTCACAAATTTTCTTATATTCTGCAACAATTTTCTTCAAAGATTCTACGTTAAGTTTGCTATCATCTTTAACACCTTGTTTTTTCTTTGCAGAATCTAAAACATGATCAAATTTTTCATCGTTTACACCAAATACGACTTTACCAAATAATTGAATAAATCTCCTGTATGAATCCCATGAGAATCTGGGATTTTTTGTTTGTTGTGCAAAACCTTCCACCGTTTTTTCATTTAATCCTAAATTCAAAATTGTATCCATCATTCCTGGCATTGAGATTGCAGCTCCAGAACGAACTGAAACCAAAAGTGGGTTTTTTGTAGAGTTCCATTTTTTTCCTGTCTTTTTCTCCATCTTTACAATATTTTTCATTACTAGTGGCATGACATCTTTTGGAAGTTTTTTGCCATTGTCATAGTAGTTGTTACAAACTTCTGTCGTAATCGTAAATCCTGGAGGTACTGGAAGTTTTAGGCGCGTCATTTCGCTTAATCCTGCACCTTTTCCACCTAGCAACATTCTGTTTTTACTATCTGCTTCTTCAAATGCATAAACTGGCTTGTTTTTTACCATGCAGAATTTTGTCGATTTACTGGCTTTTTAAACCCTTACAAAATTCTGAGATTATTTTTTCCCAATTTTTTGCTTTGATGATTCCGCTTGCAACCAGGATTCCATTTGAGCCAAGATCTTTTGCTTTTGCAACATCTTGACCTGAAACAATTCCTGCCCCGCACAAAAGTTTTGTAGAATTTTTAGCAGACTTAACTGCTTGTACTGCATTTGTGATTAATCCTGGTTTCTCTGTAGAAATTGCTCTTCCAGTCCCAATTAATTCTGGTGGTTCAATTGCAATAAATGTTGGATTTAATTTTGCATATTTTTTTACCTCGTTAATATTTTTTACACACAATATTGTTTTCAGTTTAAGTTTTGTTAAGCGTTTGACTAATGATGTTATTTCTTTTTCAGAAATTCTATGTTCGCTATGATTTATTATTGATCCATTAATTTTTGATTTTTTAAGAATTTCTGGCACCATGAACCCTGTAGTGCTTCCAACTTTTTTATCATCCACATGTTGTGCCAAAACTATAATCTTGAATTTTATAATTAATGGAATTAGATGATATGGTGGTGCAATTGCAATTGGTACTTTGTATTTTTTTGAAATCTTTTCTGCAATTTTTGCAATTTTAATAATTTTATCTCCTGCTATTTCGTCATAGTTTTTACAATTTATGATAAACATTTTATTTCCTAATTGATTCGAAGGCTTTCTCATATTTTAGCTTCATTATGAGAACTGTCATTGTTAGAAACATAGCTGCTACGTTGACTCCTATTATGTATCTGTCATCAATTTCAATTCCATAGACAAGCCACAATGAGGCTCCTACAAATATGGATATAACTAAATATTTTGAAACATCTTCAAGCTTTTTTGTTTTATATCCTTGAATTATTTGTGGAACCCATCCTATTAGGATGAAAATTCCTGCCAATATTGCAACTATGCCTAGTGTAATTTCATCTAACATGTCTAATTCCAGAAAAATTGATCCAAGCCTGTTTGTTTTGGTTTACCAAGAATCGTATCGAAATCTAGATCCATGGATGATGTAATTTGCTCTAATGTACTTTCCATAAACTCCATGTATTTTCCGGAGTCAATTTCATCTTGTCTTGCTAGTTCCACTGGTTTTACGCCCGGTTTATTGAGTATTTTAACATATGATATGATGTCTCCTTTTTTTATTTCTCTAGTTGTTTCAAGTTGTTTTGCGGCTCGTATGTGTTGTGGAATTGTTTTTACATACTCTGATAGAGCCTTACTGAGTGTTACATTAAATGTTAATTCTTTCAATGGAATACTTTTGTCTTGAACTTTTTTTGCATATATTGCAATTTTATCGCTGACTTTTTTCTTTGCATTTTCGAATTCTTGTTCATTTTGAACTTCTGCAAGTATGTCTAATAATTCATAAAATAATGTTTTGATGAATGGTGGTGTGTGTGATTTTTTACCTGTTAATCCTTTAACATCGACTTTTCCATTTTTTGTAACCCCAAAATAATTTTTTTTCCTATTACTCAATACTACATATCTGTACTCTTTGTCAATTTCTAACTCGACACCATGATCTTTTTTGGCTAACTTGATGACATCTTCAACTTGTTGTTGAGTTGGATTTTTTACAAAAAGTGAATCTGTATCTCCATAAAGTACCTCTAATTGTATGCCCTTGCATTTTTCAATTGTATCCATAATGATGTGTCTTCCTAATGCTGTAGTTGCTTCTGCTGCTGGAAGAAAATACAATGGAAATATTTCTGCACCCATTACGCCATAACTTGCATTAAGAATAACTTTCAAAGCTTGGCTTACTACTGTATACAATTGTTTTTGTTCATCTGTTATATTTTCTTTTTTTGAAAGACTTTTGTAATAATTTACACGTAAATCTCGCAATGAACCTATAATTAATGACGTCAATCCATTTTTTTTTGTACATCTCCAATGAGATGTTCCAGGTATTGCATTTTTCTTACATTCTTCATGTGGGCATCTGACTGTTTCATATGAAAGATTGTTCACTTTGATTATGCTTGGATATAGACTTGCAAAGTCCATCACTGTTACATCAAAATGAACTCCTTCTACTGGTTCTATAACTAATCCTCCTCGATATTTTTTATCTTTGATGACTGCATCATTTGCCATTCCGGATGATTTTTCTTCAATTTCATTTCGTCTTGGAATAAGAAAATTATTTTTTCTATGTTCATAATATAGGAGACTACGAATCCATTGTGAAACGCCCATTCTTGAAATGTCGTCAATTGGCATTCTTGCAATTCTTGTAATTACAACTAGAAGATTCATGAGTAAATCTTCATTGAAACTTGTTAGCTTGAATGTTAGATATGCATCATTTTGACAATATTTGGCAATTTGGTAATATGTCATATTGCCAATTTCTATACCATAATCCATTTTCTGCTCTCCCAAAACTCCTTTTGAAACACTATTGAGAGAAAAGTCACTATATTTTTGTGAAAATACGTAAATCTGAAATGCTTTGTTTGAAAATGTTCTATACAAATCCAGATGTACACCTTTTGTTAGCGTTGCAGAATCTCTCATCATGTATAATGGGTTTATTTCATCAGAAATTCCTAGTCTTTTTGCACGGTTATACAAGTAAAGAAGATCAAATTGATCACCATTGTATGTGATTAGTACTGGATATTTTTTTACCAATCCAAATGCATCCTCAATTAATTTTTTTTCTTGATCTTTTTCGTAAAATATCACTTCAATATTTTTATCTAAATCATTAACTCCTTCTTCAATTCCATCTCTTCTTAACACAAAAACTCGCTTCATTCCGTCACTTGCTTCAAATCCTACTGCTGTAACTTTTTTATCTGCAATTTTTACATCTGGAAATACTTTTCCATCTGTTTCTACCTCTATATCCAAACTCATTCTTTTAATTTTGGGGACAGGCTGATCAAGAAGTTCTGCCCAATTTGAAACCTCTTCTTGAAACTGATTTGTATCTATCATTCCTGTATTTCCTAATTTATCAAAAAGCATTGTTTTCATTGTTAAATCTGTCTCATCTGACATTTCAAAGTCATGTGGAATTATCTTATCATTTTCGATTCTGTAGTATTTTCCAATAATTAATGAATTATCATATAGATATGTTTCATAATATTTGATATCTGATTCCCATGCTTCTACTACATTTCTAATACTCTGTGTTGTTTGTGTACCACCAATTGCCAACGGATCTGTCACAATAATTTTTGAAACTTCTATTTCTTTGTCTTTTAATGTATCAATTTTCTTCACGGTTTTGATTTCTACTACGTCATCTCTTTCTGACAAAAATCCTAAATCTTCAGGTGCCATTTTTGAAAAACAATATGGCTGATGACCTGTTTTGTCCTCCCACAGATAGATTTTTTCTGATTCTGGATTATAGAATTTAAGAATAACTTTCTTTGTTTTTCCATTATATGCGGCAGAAATTAATAATGAATTTGGTATATTTGCTACTTCATCTTGTTTGAAATCTTCTACTGCTTCCATATCTACTTCTTTGAGGATATCATACTTCCTGCCCATTTTTCAATATTATCTTTATTCAAAATTTCAATTTCAACTCCTGCCTCTTTAATTAAATCATAATCTGTTTCTGGATATTCATCAAGACACACAAATTTTCGAATCCCTATTGTTATTGCCATTTTTGTACATTCTAAACAAGGAACAAATGTGGAATACAATATAGCTCCTTTTGTTCCAGCTTCTATGCCTAAAATGGCACAATGCATGATTGCGTTGGCTTCGGCATGATTGCATAAACATCTTCCAAGACCTTCTCCTGATTTTATTTTCCCATCCATCCTGTCTTTGCATCTTTGGCAGCCCCCTTCAAAACAATTCTTTATTCCTGGGGGAGTTCCATTATACCCTGTTGCAAGCTGTCGATGGTCTCTGACTATCACTGCTCCCACACTTCTTGTCATACAATTTGATCTTAATGCTGCAAGTTTTGCCTGAAGCATAAAATATTCATCCCATCCAGGTCTTTCAAAACTATTAGACATGGAAATTATTTAATTTGCCAACATATAACCTCTAAGTGACTTTCAATCAATTGTAAACCATAAATGATATGCTTCTCTGTTCTCATTTTATGGGATCAGGATATTATGAGCATAAATTGATTAAACCAGACTCTATTGAGTTACGTGATTATCAGACCAACCTTGCTAATGATGCAAAAAATGAAAACTCTTTAGTTGTTTTACCTACGGGTCTTGGTAAAACTACCATTGCTTTACAACTCATGGCTCATGTATTGTCGCAAAATAAGGGGGGTGTCTTACTTTTAGCTCCAACTCGTGTACTTGTCAACCAACATTTTGATTTTCTTAAAGAAAATTTACTCTTAGATGATATTGGAATTGTAACTGGTGAGGATTTGATTAACAAACGAAAAAAATTGTGGATGAATAGTGTGATATGCGCAACGCCTGAAATTACTCGTAACGATTTACAACGAAATATGATTGATACTCAACAGTTTAGTCTTGTGATATTTGATGAGGCACATAGGGCTGTTGGTGACTATGCGTATACGAGCATTGCAAATCATTTCAAAGAAAAATCACTCATACTTGGTATGACTGCAACACTTCCAAGTGAGAAAGCAAAGGCTACTGAAATTATTGTATCTCTTGGAATACAGAATATTTTACAACGAACTGATGAAAGTCCTGATGTTCAACCGTATATTCAAAAAACAAATACTGAATGGGTTATGGTTGATTTACCGCCTGAGATGAAAGCAATTCAAAAATGTCTTCAACTTGCATTAGATGAACGTTATATCACTTTACGAAAAAATGGAATTCAAATTGGCCAAAATAAGTCTCTGTCCACCTTACTTCGAATTCGTCAGTACGTGTTAACACAAAATCGTATTTCTGCAAAGCCACTATTCACTGCAATTAGAATTACATATGCACTAAACATCTTTGAGGCTCATGGCATTACATCATTTCTAAAATTTTGTGATAGAACTAAAGCAAAAAAAGGTGTTGGAATTAAAGATCTTTTTGAAAAAGATCCTAATTTTATGCGCGCCATTGAATTAGCCAATTTTGCAAAATCTCAAGGAATTGAACATTCAAAACTTCCAAAATTAAAAGAAGTTATTGCTTCTGTTAAAGATAAGGTTCTAATTTTTACAAGTTATCGTGATTCTGTAAATGTGATAAATGAAACACTACAAAAAATGGGAATCAATTCTGAAATTTTAATTGGAAAAGCAGGGGATACTGGACTAAAACAAGAAAAACAAATTGAAACTGTTCAACGATTCCGGGATGGATTAACTCAGGTTCTTGTTGCAACTCGTGTTGGTGAAGAAGGGCTGGATATTTCTGAAGTAAATTTAGTAATTTTTTATGATAATGTTCCAAGCTCAATTCGTTTTGTACAAAGAAAGGGTAGAACCGGAAGAAAGACAGAAGGACGGTTAGTCGTTTTGATTGCAAAAGATACAATTGATCAAGTATACTATCACATCGGTCAAAGAAAAATTAAATCTGCTAAACTGATGGGTGATAAATTGGCAAAAAAACTTGAAAATAATGAATTATCTTCTACTGAATCTCTAGATAGTTTTCTCTAAGGCTTATCTTTCTTATCATCATCTGAGGTTTTCTTATCTCCTCCGGGTCCTAACATTTCTTCTGGTTTCACATCATTATCCCATGTACCTCTAATTCCTTTGATTAGCGCAATTCCACCTGCAGCCAAAATACCGATAACTCCTACAAACATCAAATTCCTATCTTGTAATCGTTCTTCACAATCAATTTTGACTGGAACATTTTCATCTGTATAATCATAACATTCTGAAAACTCATTTGTCTGAATTGTAATGTCTTGATATTGAGTTCCAAACACAGCCATTACAATAAATCCTATCGATAACACCGCTACACCGATCATCACAAAACGTATGTCACTCATTGCTAAATCTAGACATAAACAATATTTTAAGGAATTTGTAAAATCCGCTATACATTTCTAGAAAAAGCGTATATTGCACTTGACGAGTATTACTACAAATGACAAAGTGGGCGGATTTTGTAGTTAGCGCAATCAAAAAAGGATCTGGGCTTTCAAACATTTCCCATGTGCAAATACATGAAGATCTGGAACATGGTTTTGGTCGTCCTGAATTAATTGATAAATATCAATTATCATCAAAAATACAAAATGGCATATCATTTGTTACCGTCCATAAAAAAAATGAAAATGAATGGACTATAGGAAAAACTATTCGAACATATGTCAAAAATGGTGAGGCATACATACGTACTGATGATAACAAAGTTGATGGTGATAATCTTGGTCACATGCCATTAGTTGATGAATTAGAGATAGTCTTTGCAGAGGTAAAAAAAGAAGAACCTGCACCTACTCCTCCTCCAAAACCAGAACCAGAACCAGAACCCGAACCAGAGCCCGAACCTGTTAAAGAAGAACCAATATCAAAAATAAATAAAAATGATGGCGATTATGAATATGAAGATTCAAGACGAGAAGAACTAGCAAAAGAGGCACAGAAAGCTAATTCAAAAAAATCTATGCCTGAAAATTGGACTGACAAACCAAAAGAAGTTTCACATTGGAACGAAGATGGCACATTCAATAGTTCTTTCAAAAAAGAACAAAAGAAAGAATTTCTTGAATATGAGAAAGAGTATCTCGAACAATTTGAAAAAGGTAAATCTAAAAGTAAAAAATTAAAAGAAAAATTAAAAGAAACTGAACAAGAACAACATGATGCTAGAATCTCTAGACGTTTAGAGCTTGAAAAAGCATCTGGAAAAGATTATAAAAAATTATTATCTGAAATAAAACCTAAAATACCTGACATTGAACCTAAACCAAAGATCACTTCTAAGACTCCTGAGAAGAAGAGTAAATCTAAATCAAAACCCTCTGTAGAAAGTCGTATTTCTGGTATGATTAAACGTGTAACTTCTACTAATGAAACTTCTACAAAAATTGCAGATGACACAAGAAATTTCATTAGGAAAAAACGTACAACTGCTGAATCAGAAACACTTACTCAATCAGAAGTAAAATCTGAACCAAAAGTGGAATCAAAACCTAAAGCAAAATCACAACCTACATCTGATAATGTTACTGAGAATGCAAAACGAGAAGAACTAGCAAAAGAGGCATTAGCAACACGTTCTAACAAAACTTTACCAAAAGGATTCAATGAAGAATCCTCTTCTGGTGGTCCACATACTCATGATGAAAAATCTGAGATGGCAGAAGTGAAAACTAAAGATGATTCAAAAGATGAAAAAATTAAAAAAGAATTAGCTATAGTGAAAGCCGAAAAAGATGAGGCTATAAGACAAGAACGGAAACAACATGAAAAAGAAATTGAAGAATTAAAGATCCAAATTATGGCAGAAGCGAAAAAACAAGCCGAAGAAGAGGCTCAATCAATGCGTGATAACTTACAAAAAGAAATTGACGCTGCAAATGCTGCACAAGAAAAACTTCGTAAAGAAGTTGAAGAAATTAAACTTATAAAAGAAGAATTGGAGAAAATACAACAAAAATCAAATACTGAATCTTCACAAGTGCAACTTCAAAAAGAACTCGCAGCAGCTAAAGCAGAAAAAGAACAACTAGAGCGTGAAGAGGCTGAAGAGAAGGCAGCATCTGAGGCACAAGCTGCAGCAGAATCAAAACGAGAAGAACTGGCAAAAGAAGCATTGGCGACACGTTCTAACAAAACTTTACCAAAAGGATTCAATGAAGAATCCGCTTCAGGAGGTCCACATACTCATGATGAAAAACCTACCGAATCTCAAACTAATTCTAAAGATGAGGAAGAGCAACTTCAAAAAGAACTCGCAGCAGCTAAAGCAGAAAAAGAACAACTAGAGCGTGAAGAGGCTGAAGCCAAAGCAGCAGAAGCCAAAGCAGCAGCAGAAGCAGAGCAACTTCAAAAAGAACTCGCAGCAGCTAAAGCAGAAAAAGAACAACTAGAGCGTGAAGAGGCTGAAGCCAAAGCAGCAGAAGCCAAAGCAGCAGCAGAAGCAGAGCAACTTCAAAAAGAACTCGCAGCAGCTAAAGCAGAAAAAGAACAACTAGAGCGTGAAGAGGCTGAAGCCAAAGCAGCAGAAGCAGATCAACTTCAAAAAGAACTCGCAGCAGCTAAAGCAGAAAAAGAACAACTAGAGCGTGAAGAGGCTGAAGCCAAAGCAGCAGAAGCAGAGCAACTTCAAAAAGAACTCGCAGCAGCTAAAGCAGAAAAAGAACAACTAGAGCGTGAAGAAGAATCTTCTCAAACTGAAGAATCTGATATTGCAACTGAACTTAAAAATGAATTAGAAAATTTGCGTAAAGAACTTGAATCTGTTGATGATGAAGATTCAGATTCAACTGATAATGCTAATCCTGAAAATATCAAAGAAGAATATGCTGCAGAAATGGCAAAGAAAGGTGCCACTCTACCAAAAGGGTTCATTAAAGATGCAAAAACAAATACTGGACATTAGTCACTAGTTCAAAAATCTATCAAAAATTATATACTCATTTCAAGTTTCTAGGAGTATGAGTAAATGGGCAGACTTTGTAGTCAGTGGAATGAAGAAAGGTCCTGGTCTTGCAAACATAACCCATGTCCAAGTACATGAGGATTATGGAAATGAATTTGGTAAACCCGAAATCATTGACAAGAAAACTTTGGCATCTCATATCAAAAAAGGAAAAAAACACCTGACTATATACAAAAAAAATGAAACTGATTGGGAACCTGGTGAAATTATTCATACATATGTCCTAAATGGTGAAACGCATATTCGAACTGATAACAACAAGGTAGAAGGAGATAGCTTAGGAACCTTGCCTGAAATTGAATCTTAATCTTTAGCCTGTCAAACGTTTTTGTTAGATTATCGACTGACTTACAAACAGAATGGTGAATCAAACTTTAGATAAGCCATTTTTTTCAAGTAACATAATGGGAATATCTGAAATAAATTATGATATCCAATTTGAGCCTATTTTCTCAAATTTTACATTCAAAGGAATAGAAATCCTATCCTTCAAAACAACCTCTTCAAACAAATTTGTATTACATTGTGCTGAAATTAAAATACAAAAATGCTACATACTTTCAAAAAGTAAAACAATTGAAGTAAAATTCAAACTTGATGCAAAAAATGAATCTCTTTCTATTACTTCAGGAAAAAAGGTCTCAGGAAAAATTAAACTTTGTATCGAATACACTGGAATCTTAAATGATCGTCTTTTAGGATTTTATCGAAGTAAATACACTGATCCTGCTGGTAAAACCAAATACATGGCTACTACTCAATTTGAGGCAGCAGATGCAAGAAGGGCATTTCCATGTTGGGATGAACCATCTACGAAAGCAACTTTTGATGTATCTCTTCTAGTGGAGAAAAATTACATGGCAATATCAAATATGCCTGTCAGAAAAAAACAAAACTTTGGTTCAAAAATAATATATGAATTTGAACGCACTCCGATCATGTCAACTTATCTTCTCTATCTTGGAGTTGGTGAATTTGAGTATTTAGAAACCAAATTGAGGAATATACAAATTCGTGTTTTAACAACAAAAGGAAATAAAAACAAAGCAAAATTATCCTTAGAATTAACAAAAAAATTCCTTGGTGAATATGAGAACTATTTTGGAATAAAATACCCTCTCCCAAAACTTGACATGCTTGCAATTCCTGATTTTGCTGCAGGTGCAATGGAGAATTGGGGTGCAATTACTTTCCGTGAAACCATACTATTGTATGATCCAAAAACATCTTCCACTAGAACCAAGCAATTCATAGCTGAGGTAATTTCTCATGAAATAGCTCATCAATGGTTTGGTAATTTAGTCACAATGAAATGGTGGAATGATTTGTGGTTAAATGAGAGTTTTGCTACATTCATGGCAACAAAAATCGTGGACAAATTCTATCCTGAATGGGATTTGTGGGACCAATTTTTAGAAGACGCAATGAATACTGCAATGTCACTTGATGCCTTGAAAACTTCTCATCCTATAGATGTCAAGGTAAATCATCCTTCCGAGATTAGGGAAATCTTTGATTCTATCTCTTATGATAAAGGAGGCTGTGTCTTACGAATGTTGGAACATTTTGTAACTGACAAAAACTTCCAAAAAGGCTTACAAAAATATCTCAAAAAACATGCATACTCTAATGCTGAAGGTCATGATTTATGGAAATCAATAGGTGCAGTTGCAAAAAAACCAATTGATAAAATGATGGATAGTTGGATCAATCAGGTTGGTTTTCCTATCGTATCTGTAAATCGAAAAGGCTCTCAAATTTCATTAAAACAAACTCGTTATCTGTTGGAAGAAACAAAGTCAAGTAAAAAGGGAATTTGGAAAATCCCTCTAATTATCGATGAAGGAGATGTCACTACATCTCATATCATGGATAAAAAATCTCAATCGATAAAACTAAAAAATAAAGAAAGAAATTTCATTATTAATTCAGGCCGAACTGGATTTTATAGAATGGATTATGATTCTGAAACATTAGATAATCTTTCTCTTCTAATTGACGAAAAAGTGCTAAATTATGTAGATAGATGGAGTATCCAAAATGACTATTATTCACAATGCGTGACTGGAAAGAAAAAGTTACAGGATTATCTTGACTTTACAAATGCATATTTTGATGAAGATAATTATATTTCATCTCTAAACTTAGCTCAACATCTATACTCGTTATACTCTTTAACGCATAAGGAAAAATTCTCAGATGAAATTAAACAATATGCTTTTAATTTCCTTAGAACCATTTATGACCGACTAGGCTGGGATGCAAAAAAGAATGAACCTCACACTAATGCTCTCTTGAGAAGCTTTGCAATTTCTGGATTAGGTAAACTTGGAGATGAAGAAATATTGAAAGAATCAAAGAAACGATTTGATAAATTTTTGAAGAATCAAAATAGTTTATCTGCAGATTTACAAGAAACGGTTTTTGTTCTGGTTGCATGGAGTGGCAATGAATCCACTTATAAAAAATTCATGTCATTATACAAAAAGGCAAAATCTCAAGAACAAAAACTCCGATTCTTAGCTGCGCTGTGTAGTTTCCAACAGAAGAATCTCTTACTAAAAACCTTGGAATTTACCTTGGGTCCTGATGTTCGTTCTCAAAATATTCAAATGCCAATCATGAGAATTGCTGTAAATCTATATGGTAAAGAATTCTTGTGGGGATGGCTCAAAAAGAACTGGAAAAAAATTGTCAAAAAGGCTGGAATTGGTAATCCATTATTGAATAGAGTCGTTGCAAGTATTGGTCAAGTTGTTGATGCAAAACAAGAAAAAGAAATACGCAAATTCTTTAAAGCAAATCCTTTACGAGGTACTGAAATGACTTTGGAACAAACCATGGAACGTGTCCGTGTTTCATCAAAATTCCTAAATTCAATTAAAAAAGAGTTTTCATAATTGATTGCACCAAAAAATTTTATAATTATTTTAATTGCAACTATTTCAGTCAGTACTGTAATAATCTTGAATCCTCTTTCTGAAAATACCGATTTTAGTAATTTTACATTTGATGCTGTATATCAAAAAGATAGTAATTCTGTATCAATTACTTTTGTTGACACAAATAAAAAATCATCATTTGTTGTGTTAGAAATTTTAGGTATGGAGAATACTTTTCATGAAGAATTTGAGATTTACGATTCAAAATTTACTAAATTAGTACCACTTGACAAAGTTCCAAAATATGGGTGGAAAACCACTCCTGTTACGTTAGAAATAACTTATGATGAATCTATTGTATACATGAAAACTGAAATTCATAATGAGAATCAAATCTCCCCTGTTGTGATTTTTGGCAAGAGTGATTAGTTTTTACCACCAGTTATCCAAATTAGCATTAGTTTTATACTCAGTTGTTGTCAAAACATTATGCAAAATTTAGGGGTTGTATTGATGATTCTTTCTATATCTCTAGCATTCGCTGCAATTGGTTCTGAAAGCGCATTTGCTGAAGTGATAAAAATTGAAAATGCACGTGGCTCATCGGAGCAAGGATGTGAAGTAACAAATCTTTGTTTTGTACCTTCATATGCAACTGCACACGTAGGGGACACTATAATTTTCCTTAACGGTGATGATGCATCACATACTTCTACTAGTGGCACTCCTATGACCGGACCTGATGGTGTTTGGGATAGTGGATTACAACAATCTGGCGTTGATTATGAATTAATACTTGATACTGCTGGAACTTTTGATTATTTCTGTATGGTTCATCCATGGATGGCTGGACAATTACAAATATTACCTGAAGGTGCAAAAATTACGGATGATACCGCATCTAACTATGGAACAACAGTTGATGAATTAGAATCCATAATCTACGGTGACAACACTCCTGAAGTATCTGATAAAGATCCTGGAGTTATCAGCCAAGTATTTGCAAATATTGTTACAAATGATGGAACAAAAGATTCTCCATTGATAGTTGAGGTTGAATTTATGGAATCAGATGGATTTGTAATTAATCATGTAAACTATGATATCAAGATATCACAAAATGAACAAGTAATATTTGCTGAAGAAGATGCACATCGTCATTTATTCAAATATCCTGTTCATACTACTGCGCCATTGGAATATGATCCTAAAGATTATCCTGTAGATATTGATGTAACCTTTCAAGGAATCGGACACTTTATTGGAACTTTAAATGAAGATGCAATACTTGGAGTTCATGGCCCTGTAGGTCAAACGTCTACGTTCCAAGTGGTTCCTGAATTTGGTGTGGTTGCCTCATTAGTACTTGTAATATCCATTGTAGCAGTAATTGGATTTTCTGCAAAAACAAGATTAATTCAAAAATTCTAAAATTCTTTTTTTAGATTTTTCAAAGATTGAACATAAAAATTAGATAAAAATTTAACAAATTCCTCAAATTCTTTCTTTGTTGATTTTGATGCAAAGTATGATTCCCATGTAATTTTTACTGATTTCAGTTTATTTTTTTCAATGGATATTGTAGCATGATATGCATCCAATGGAAGTCCTGAAACTGCAATATATGAAAAATATTCTTTTGTTTTCCATCCTACCATATGCTCCTCTACGTCCGATCCATCTTTAAATGAGATTAAGCGTTTAGCCCCAACTCCAATTTTTCTCTCTCCTAAAAATTTCGTTGATTTCTGACCTTCAAGCCAATGTAATTTTGTAATTTTACTGATTTTTGACCATACTTTTTCTATATCTGAATCAATTATCACCGATTTCTTTACTGAACCTGAATTCATATTGTAGCGCAACACTTCTCAAATTTATATAATTCAACTATTGATCCTTTGATTATGGTTTTTGGTTGGGGTAAAAAAAAGAAAGTTGAATACGATGAACCTGTAGAAAATTTTACCTCGTCATCTCAAACTATCACATTAGATGAAATTCCAAAAATTATGGAAGATATGGTGGTTCTCAGAAAAGGAACCCTTGCAGCAGAAATAAAATCATACCGAAATAGAATTGATCCTCAAAGAGAGGTTTTACTAAAAATTGCAAATGAGTTATCCGAAGATGAATTGGATCCTGATAAACTTGACCCACATTTTCAAATAATGGTAAATCGCGGAAAAAAAGAAGTTATTTCTGCAATAAAAAAAGAATTTGCAAATTCGTTTCCTGAAATCAATTCTCCAGATGATGTGATACGATTCAAAAAAGTAGCTACTGCAGGAATAAACAAAGTGGGTGACATGTTGGGAAAACATTCTAGAGTAATTCATACGTTTGCAGAAAAATATTCAAAAAAACTTACAAATGATCTTAAGGATCTAACTGATAATCTAAAACAAGTGGATGAATTAATTGATAATTTTGCTGCCACTGAAAATTCTGTTCAAACTATTAATCAATTATTGTCTTCTAGAGAAAAAACACTAGAAAAAATATCTAAACAAAATTTACGTATAGATGAATTAAAATTTATGATAAATGAAAAAAATGAAAAAATCTTAAAACTTAAAAATGAAATAAATGAAATTCAAAATTCTTCTAGATACAAATCACACGTTGATATAAAATCTCAATTATCCAATTATGATTCTGAGGAAATTAAAATTCGTCATAATATTGATGATGAGTTCACTAAAATTTCTAGACCACTTGGAAAATTTGTTCATATCTCTTCTCATGATAAAGAATTGAAAGATTTGACTGCAAAATTAGCATCTACACCTTATGATGTATTGGATATTGATAATATTTCTGGAATTAAAAATATACTTGATTCTATTGTTACAGGGATTGATTCTGGATCTGTATCTGTAAAGGATACTTCAAAATCAAAAGATAGTGTTGCTGAAATAAAAAATCTAATTCCATCATTAATTACTACCAAAGAAAAATTTGAAACTAAAAAACTTGAATTACATAAAAAACTTGAAGATTTTGATTCTAAATCTCTTCAAACTGCTGAAAATAATCTAAAACGAGATGAATCAGATATTTTGGATGCTTCATCAAAACTGAAAGTATTTGAAGATGAAACTCTTGATCTTACTCATTCTTTACCTACAATACTACACCAAATAGAAACAAATCTCAAGGATGTCACTTCCACATCTTATACAATTTCGACAGATAGTCAATGATTTTTAAAACAAAAAAACTAGATCGTAGTCTTGTGTTTCTTAATGAAACTCGTGATGGAATTATTTCATATTGTAAAATAACTCATCCTAATGAAATGATTTTGATTCTTAAAGGTCATTCAAAAAAAGGTAAAATGTTTATTGAAAGCTTAGTGGTTCCACCATTTCATGAAACTGGTCCAACTTTTGCAGGATTCCCTGCCAATCAACTTCCATTTGATTCTGATTACATCGGGATGGTTCATTCACACCCTGTAGGAACTGCCGAACCTTCTTCTGAAGATTTACATAATTTTTTTGGTTTAGTTTCAGTAATTGTAAAATCTCCTTATAATGATCAAGATATCTTTGCGTGGGATAGTTCTGGAAATCCAATTCCAATACTTGATGAATAATAATTGCTAATTACTCAATAAGCCTTATATTTGAAATTATGATAATTTTCTTATCATGATTAACTACAAATCATATTTGATTTTTCTATTTGCATCTCTTGCTGTAAGTATTGGTTTACAAATGATTCTTCCATTTCCATATGGCTTGGGTGCAGCATTAGCTCTCTTCATTGCATTCCCATTAATCTTAAGACGAAGAATGATGAGTAGAATGCGAGGTGGTTTTGGTTCTGGTTCTAGTTCCGGTAGTTCTGGTGGATTTGGTGGTGGTTTATTTGGTCAAAATACCGTTAAACCTGGAATAAAATATGAATGTCTTGTATGTCACAAGGTCTATAATGCAAGAGAATGTCCACGATGCGGTTCTAGTATGAAGCGCGCGATGTTTTAGGATTAAAAATATGTCTCAAACAGATTTAGCATTAGATGTAATTAGAAAAAAAGTTTTCTTTCATAATTCTGTTGATGTTTGGATATCTGCATGTGATGAAAAAAATATTGAATGGAATAGTACTGAAAACTATAAAAAATTCATATCATATCTATTAAAGAATAATCTTCAACTCAAAGCATTCAATTTATGTGCTCATGAGGCTGGTGCAGTTGAAGAAGAAAAAACAAAATTCACTGAACTGTTGGCAGAAGAAAAAAACACAAATCCAAAC
>Ga0209252_1000070_pt1 | contig 80150 bp, 112 predicted proteins | sample SaaInlV_135m_DNA_3_FD_184673 | JGI IMG/M metagenome (GOLD analysis project Ga0209252, IMG submission 184673) | Marine microbial communities from expanding oxygen minimum zones in the Saanich Inlet - Saanich Inlet SI074_LV_100m_DNA (SPAdes) (version 2) | ecosystem: Environmental > Aquatic >... | reverse complement strand
TGAGTCAGTTGTCCACAGCCAAATCGAACAACTTGAAAGAATGGCTGAACGGGTTCGTGAGTTGTCGAACGAGATTTGCAAGATGGGTGTGTAGCGTGGTATACTTTTACATCTCTTGAAAGGAGATTGAGGAATGAAGATCTTTAAGATTCAAACTACTAGAATCGTTAACAGTGCTATTTCACAGGATTTCTGGGTTGAGGCTGCTGATGAGGATGAGGCTCGTGAGAAACTTCAAGACTCGGGCTTCTCGGGGTACTCTCCAGTTGATGGGATCGAAGAAGGTGACGAGGATCGGTATGACGACGAGCAAACTCTCAGTATTGAGATTGATAGTGTTACCGAGGAGGACGAATGATTGTAAATAGGACGGTCCTACTGACTGAAGTTTACTGGGACACTAACTGCGACATGGAAACACCGGAAGATCGCCTAAAAGCAAACTCTCTTCCAACTACTGTGAGAATGGACAGTGCTGACTTCTTCAGGGGTCAGGTGGCACAAGACCAAGATCCGGCCAACTTGTCAGAAGACCTTTACGAGTCATTCCTTGACATGGCCATGGACCACGCTTCGCAACTGTACGGATACTGCCTTGAAGGATGTGTCATCTCAGTGCGATAACCAACTATGCTCCTTTCATCGCCTCGGTCGATCCTTCACTGGATCCCGGGGCTTTTTTCATGACCAGATCCGGGCGTAGAAATCGGCAATTATTACCGTACAGCTCTTAGACAGTTGCACGATGTCAATTTTCGTGGTATACTTAAGCATCTCTTGAAAGGAGATAACAATGTTAAACGACGACCAACAGGATGCCCTAAACAGAATCGAAAGCGAACTGGAAACACTCCAGTGTCAAAGCGAGGACTGCATCCTCATTGACGATGCTAACGACCTCATGGATGCGTTAAATGAACAGGTGGAGGAGATGGACTCTATCATGGACTTCACCAGCATCTTTTGCGTCCGGGCCGACACAATCGAACATGAAATAGGACTATCACGAAAAATTAATACCATTATAAACAACCTTCAATCAGTGCTGGACAAGGATAAGGAATAATCATGGCATTTCCAGAACGGGCAACCCCTAGCCCCTGTGGACAACTGACGCAGATAGAACTTCAACTACCTTGCGGGACATACGATGTCGAGTGGGATACCGGGGATGAGTTTACTGCCTCAAGAGTCCACAGTGGATTCGTTATTGCACAGTGTGATATCATCGACATCATGTGCTATGACATCATGGACTTTACCGATGGTGAGAAACTGGAAACAGGACAGACCATCGAACTGTCAACGAACTCAACCGCTCTCCCAACGCCCATCGACTTCAGTATCAGGCGTACTGCATAACCTAGCCTCCTTTCACTGCCCCGGTCGATCCTTCAGTGGATCCTGGGGCTTTTTTCGTTCGCATCCGGGCGTAAAACTCGGTAATTTTTACCGTCTAAGCTCTGGACGGGTTGCACGATGTCAGATATTGTGGTATAGTTATATATGAATGGAGACCACAATGTTCTTGACAATCAATGATGACGGAACTAGAAGTATCGAGACTACCACATACACCTTCACGACAATCGAAGGGTTTGAGGGACCAGCCATCTACCGTGTCGGTGGTATTGATCGTGTTCTGCACTACTCTCCAGTTGATGGAGAATACTACGACCAGAGCGTGGATTTGTTTGTCGAGATCTCATAACTGTGGTACACTATAGTATCTCTTGAAAGGAGACACCTTGAAGAACCTGATCCAAACCAACAACAAGACCTTGGACATCTATGTGCCAGAGGTTCTTAGGACTAGCAAAGAAGACTGGATTCATCAGAGTGCTGCCGAAGCCGAGACTACCGCTCTTGAGGTTGCCTCTTACTACTTCAGGATTGCCCAGCACAAATGGGGGCACCACCTTGGAAGCCGTGAAGACTATCAGGCAAGTCAGGCAAGACAGGGAAGCCGGTATCGCCGATACCATTCCTCCCGTAATGTCTACGAGAATGAGTTCCTCTGTGGGTTGGTTGTTAGCAAACTTCCAAGAAATACTGTCGGACTGGCTCGTAACGATAACGAGATCGCACTCAACCAAAGGCATCTCAACTGTGAGGACCACCAGTGGTCAGTGCTTACCGAAACGGTTCCACATGAGGTTGCTCATGTCGTATTCAACACATTGTACCTGTTCTCCGAACTTCCAGACAATACCCGTCTGTTCGGTAAAGAGCGTATCCCACACCACGGCAAACTCTGGAAGAGTCTCTTCTGTGGCCTGACTGGATTCGCTAAGATCAAGAACCGCTTCTACAATCAGATTGTGAGGTGAGAAATGATTATCCTAAAGGTACTAACCTTCGCCGCACTAATGCTCCTACTAAGGGCTACAGTAAAGAAACTTAGAAATGACCTTAATAGCCTACCACCACGACATCGGTAAGTTTGAGCTGATTTGGCTTGGGGCAATATTAACTACAACATGTAAAGGGGGCCACTATCCTAGGCCGTCTATTGCAATGGTGGAGAGATCTGCCGCAAGGTAACGAGCATATTCAAGATGTGTGGAACCTTGAGATTGCAGAGATTGAAGAATAATGGTATACTTATCTATCTCTTGAAGGGAGATTAAGATGGAACAGTTGAACGCAGAAGACCTAGAGGCTGTTACGGACCTAGTGGTCGGAATGAAACAAGATGACTATCAGGAGAAGAGCCTAGTGCTTAGACTTATCATCGCTCTATCCGATGACGATGATACAGACACTGCTATGGACGGTATAAGGAACTACCTTGGAAATGACCTTTCCACTGGTGCCTTGCCGGGTGATGAGGAGTCGTCCAATGGATAACGATGCCTTCAACAATATCATCGGAAGGACACACGACTCCAGTGGGCCGAGGGATCTCCTCACGGTCGATCAGGCCAAGGAGAACATCATAGATTACCTCTGGGAGCGGGAAATGGATGACTTCATCGAGTATGTCAAAGACGGTGGAGAACCGACAGACCACATCTTCTGGGACTGCCTAGTGGCAACTACCCACGACCCACATCGCTGGCTCGACGATAACAACCTCAACGCCGACTAAACAAGATTACCCCCGTATGTTGCACGATATGAGATTGTGTGGTATACTTATTTATCTTCAAGAAAGGAGATAATCATGTCGAACAAGAGCGAACGTCCAGTCAGTACCGCAAGGATCGAGTTGCTCTGCACTCTGGTCACAGAGATCGAGGGAGAGTTGGCCGAGGTCTACAGTGATCTCAACCTGCCCGATGGCTCCCCTTCGGACATTGCCCAAGACAAGGCAAAGATCGAGGATCTACAGTTCCGCAGAAATGCCGTTCTCAACTCTATCGCCGACGAGGCGAACCGAGACACCTACGCCGGAACCAGTTGGGATAGCCTTACCCGGAGTCAAGCGGCAAAGATCGTGGACAACCACATCGACCAACGATAATAGAAACATCGGCGTACATATAGCCCTGGGGTTTATCCCTGGGGCTATTTTTTGTACCTAGATCCGGGCGTAAAAACCGGTAAACTTTACCGACCAACTCCTAGACAGTTTGCACGGATCACGATTGTGTGGTATATTCATATAACTCTTGAAAGGAGTTTACAGAATGACCAGAAACGATCTGAACACGATACAGGAACTACTCGTACTGGACAATGACGATCCCGTCATGGACTTGCTACGCTGTTTTCATGATCCCGTCTCTGAGGGTCTAGAGAACAGACAGATTCGACCTGATGAGGAGTGGAACGAACCTGCGTGGTGCGAGAAGTATGCCCGTTGCATGGCGGAGGTTGAGCGTAAACTCTACAGCAAGCGTAAAGCGGACTTCGGCGGAGTTCTTCGCTTTGATGGCGTTGACCTCAGCATGGGTGGATGCGGACCGTATACCAGCGATATCTAACCTAAACTTTGCACGGTTCGCAATAATATGTTATACTATTATAACTCTTGAAAGGAGTTTACAATGTTACAGATCGAAGATAAAGGATTCAGTTACCCGTATGCCAGTATCAATACTGAGAAGTGGGTAGATGCCATTCTTGAGCAAGGGGAAGAGTTGCACCTGGGGTTGTCCGGTTCCTGGATGACTGAGGATGCCGCTATCCTGGAAGCACTGACACAACACTTCGTGAGTGAGGGACTGAGCGAGAAGTCCGATGAGGATATCGCCGATGCCCTGGAAGTCGTTGCAAAGTTTGCTGGGGAGAACCCCGATGGGACTGCGAGCGACTTCGGTAGCCTGTTGTCGGAGATCCTGGTTGATGATGCTGTTTCAGTGTCTGAACACCTTGCCGAACTCTTGTCTATGGCTCAACAGGGTAACACTTACAATCAAGAATCAGATCTCGACGGTGCGGTCAACTACACTATCGTCCCGACATCTGTTGATAATGCTGACTGCTACGACCAGTGTATCCTTCTCTGCGAGATATCTCATGGTGATCCCCGAGGTGGCTACGGTGTGGGTCGTGCGTCTGTGATCGACAGTCTGCCTGACACTTGCTTCTACTCTCCCTGCCTGGACTGTTACGGCACTTACGCTGATGATAGTCAGGACTACTGTATCGAGTTGGAAGAATGCGGACCCGGATACCACGGTGGCTCTGCTTTCCATCATCTCGTCGATGGCAACCCTGATGGTATTAAGGTTCTCAAGGATGAGGACGACTGCCCCGTGTTCGACGGTGACAATCTCATCGTCGTGAGCGACGAGGGCCGCAAGATCAAAGTATCATTCCATGTTCAAGGAGAATAGGATTAAGTTGCACAGATTAGGATAGTCTGTTAAACTATAGTAACTCTTGAAAGGAGTTCATAATGTCAGAAGTAACTCAAGTGTCCATCTGGGGAGACCGAACTTTTCACATTGACTGTGTTGACTGCACAGTTGACCTCGGCACAGTTAATGACAACTTTGAAGGAGTCATCATTAAGGCATCCTTCTATGATGTCACTGAGCAAGGAACTGCGAACGGTAAACTCGTCCGGACCGACAATGCCATCATTCAGAAGTACATTGACGACCTACCGGTTGACCAGTACACCTCCGAGGATGAGTTGTTCTACGAAGCCTTCATTGAGGCTGTTACCGATATGTGCGACTCGATTGGCCCATGCGTCACGGTTGGCCCGATTGATGGCCCTTCCTCTTGCCGTCATCACCCCTAGAATATATACCGGTTGTAAGTGTCTTATAATATAAAGTGTTCGCCCTGGGGGAAACCCTGGGGCTATTTTTTTGCACTAACAGCTAGGTAAAACTTACTGCATCCGGGCGAATTTTGGGCAAACATCCTCTATCTCAGTGTAACAAAGTATACCACACAACTTCAATCTGTGCAACATTTCTTTAATCCCACTCGGTAATAGTTACCGGCAGCTCTTCCATAGTGGATATGACAATAGTTGCACGATTCTATTCCATATGATATACTTCCTTGACTCTTGAAAGGAGTTTACCATGTCCTACCCCCTGAACACCTACCGTCCGAATGCCATGATTGGCCGTGACGCTAACAATGAGGTTATCTTGCCCGAGTGCTTCACTGCTGAGGCTCTGGCTTCCCGCACTGATAACCAAGTGGCTGCTGACGACCTGGCCCTGTATGTCCTCGTAGCGTGTACTGAGGGATCATACGCCAACTCCCCCGGAGTCGGAACCACTGAGCAGATCGAAGCCAGACACACGACCGACAGCGTTGGGGACAGAAACTTCCAAAAGGGACTCAAGATGCTCAAGGGCATCATGGAAGACGGGGGCAAACTCTGGAACTAGAAGGGAGCCTTATTGCTCCGACGATTATTTAAGTGGTGGCAAAATTTGCCGCAAGGGAACGAACACATCCAGGATGTCTGGAATATCTGAACCGGGGCCGATCCTGTGGAGGGGTTGGCCCTTTTTTTCCACCCGGCAATATCTACCGACCCGGCAATCCTACCCGGCAATATTTCCCGAGCTTGACTATCTTTTTTTTACTACTTCCGGGCCCATTGAAAGTGGTTTTCAAGAAAAACGGCGGATTTTAAATTTGATTTCCAATATATACGGGCATATTGAAAGTGGTTTTCAGCTAAGTCGGGAACTATTTCCTTCTCTAACTATCAATAGCATACTTACGGGCATATTGAAAGTGGTTTTCGTCTAAAACGGCAAATTCATGGTGGGGCATGAGGGAGTCGAACCCTCCACATCTGACATATAAGATCAGCGTGACCAACCAGATCACCTATGCCCTATTCCTATGAATCATACTACAGTATACCACACATAGGGGAGATGTGCAAAGAAAGATAGCGCAAATAAACATTGCACGGGGTCTGTAATCGTGATATGCTATACTGTAAGGGTATATCTACATATTTGACTGCATAACAGGCTTCCTCCTCTCTCTCAGCTTCAATATCCCCTATAGGAGTAGTAAGTGTGTCCCCCCTATGGTAAAAACGGCACTTTTTGCTCTCAGAGGCCATATATGGGGGTTTACAGAGCGTGTCGATGCGGAAAATGACCAATATGCGGCAAAAATAGGCCAATCGAGGCTAAAATGAAGCGAAAACACGCAAAAGTAGGCCAAATACAGGTCTCGTACAAGCCGATTCCTCCTCATATTTAACCACTCCACTATACCATATAGACTAGTAAGAGTATCCATAGGGGTAGTAACAGAGGGGTACAGGAGGTGCCAGAGGGGGTCTAGAAGGGCTCAAATGGACGAATAGAGCACATATAAGAAAGTTGGGTTGTGGGTGAGTCGGTATCTAACATCCCCCCTTAACAAACAATTCAACCAATGCCTCTATCTTCTCTCGCTGCTCTGATCTCCACTCTATCGTTATGGTACTATGGTTATAGAGACAGTTAGCAAATCGGGGAGGAGGGCAACCAGACACCTTCTCGCCTCAACCAGTGCAGCCATGCTAGGCCCAATAAGTAACACTAAAGGCACAACATTAACACACCACATACCCCCCACAGTACACCACCAAGCACCACTCTTACCTATTAAAGTACAACTCTGTTGCAAAACGCATAGAACAGTGCTATACTGTTATGTACCTCGTTTGTATCGGGGTTAAGCTGTGTCCTTAGCACAAGGAGGGAGTAGTAGTTGTCACGCCAACGACGAGAAAAGACATCCGAGGGTCACCGTGCTGAAAAGAAGAAGCAACAGGCCAAAAAGCGACGGGCAGAGAGACGAGCATATGTCCTGTCTATCTGTGGGATAAAGTGCCAGTTCTGTGGAAACAAGAACAGCCTGGAGTTCCATCACCTAGATGAAGAAGATCGTGAGTTCGCACTGGCGAGTAACATGGACAGAAAGCTAAGTGTGCTAGAGGAAGAAGCCGAGAAGTGTATAACGCTTTGCCGGGAGTGCCATATCGAGGAACACAGAAGACTTAGAAGTGAAAAACAATAGGTTAGTTTAACCATAGAATAGAGGACATAATGAATGAAAATGACATGAGTCAAGAGGATCTAGGAAATGAGGCCCTCTCTAGAGAAGAAGCAACAGTAGAGCAAGTATACCGACTGGTCAGTATAGGTGAAGGAACAGGATTCCTTGCCGGAGCAGCCTCTGTACATAATAACGAGAAGTTGTGTAAACTTGTAGCAGGTGGAGCCTTTGAAGGCGCAGCATTCTTCGAGGAAGAGTACCACGGAGACAGGAAGCAGACAGTAGTGGCGCTGGCTAGGCATCTTAGGTGGGTAGCCGAGGAGTTGGAAGAGTTGACTAACTCTGATGACGAATTCGGCACACACGTACTGACCTGTTCCTTCGTGGAGGGTGTCCTCAAGGCCAACGACGACATCGAAACCGTTCTGGGGGAGAGTCGATTCCAGAAAGACTGTCCCGATTCAGGCTGTTCAGGTTGCACAGGTTGCTAATCGTGTGTTACACTATACCATAGCGAAATAAAAACATACCTTTTGAAAGAGGAAAAATGATTACTCACATGAGTGCCGAAGAGACCTTTACGAAGTTCTTCACAGTTGCCGAAGAAGGAAAAATCGTTTCTTATGTCAGAGTTGACCTTGGTGTTTCCCACTCTCCGGTCCCGACCAACGAGAACGATATCTGGAAATTCCTGGCCAAAAATAAACACTTGACCAAGAAGACCATCGACTCAACCAAGACGGGTGACACCTTCGGCTTTAGGACCATCGGAGACCTTGGAGAGACCATTCAGGTCCAGCCTCATGTCCGGATCAACCACTAAGATGGCTATCAAGTCTAAAAAAGTGGACAATGGGGTCTACAATCTCCTCAATGACGGGGAGATCCTGTTTGAGTTAAGGAAGTCAGATATCGGCATAAAAGGCTGGACCCTGACCAACGAAGAGGGTGAAGGTGCCTTCTTTCATACTCAAAAGGCTGCAAAAGCCTACGCTCAGGCTACTGTTGACGGAGAATCAGCTGATATCATCCTAGTTCGCAATCCCAACTGTCCCACCATGCACTGTCGTAGGTGCGGAGAGCAGTCCAAGCACCCAGCCTACTGCACAGAGTGCCATAATCGTGGCTAAACCGCCATTCTATAGGCAAACTCTCACCCGGATGTATTCTTTACGTATAATAGTCTATTAAAGGACTACTGAAAAGAAAGAGTACGAGATGAATATATTTGCATTCATATCTGGAATCTTCTCCCCAGCGGCAAAGCTAGTGGACGACCTTCACACCTCAGAAGAAGAGAAGTTGGCCCTAAGAAACGAATTAGCCAACATAGAGGCAGGAGTTACATCCAAAGCCATAGAGCTAGAGAAGGCTCAGGCGGAGGCTAAGGCAAGCGTAATGGTTGCAGAAGCCACCTCAGATGGGTTTATAACTAGGTCATGGCGACCAATCATAATGCTAGGGCTGTTCGGCCTAGTAATACTAGACCACTTCAGAATCGGAACAGTAGGTCAAATGAACCCTGAGCTTTTCGAGATCTTCAAATATGGAGTTATCGGAATCGGCGGAGGCCGAAGTGCCGAGAAGATCGCAAAGATCGTAAAAGGAAAGGTGTAAGAAGATGGCAAGCAAAGAAGCTACAAGAAAGTGCGAGTGGTGCGAGAATGAGTACGAATCTACCAACGTTAGGCAGAAGTTCTGCACTAGATCGTGCTACAGGTCTCACCACAGCAAGAGGACGGGGACTAGAAACAATAAACAAAGAAGCGAGTCAGGTAGATATGTCTATAGGCATATCAATGATCGCTGTAACAATCCCAAGGTAAAATCCTACGCTCATTACGGGGCTATGGGTATCAAATGCGAATTCAGTGGGCCGAAAGAGTTCTCTGAATGGTATAACAAAAGCGATAAATGTAAGAATTGCGGCGTCGAAACAGACGTAAAGAATAAGCATGCCAGCAATGGCAAGCAGGTTGATAGAATAGATGCTTCAGGACCATACTCGAAGCATAACTGCAGAATACTCTGTAGGACATGCAATCTATTCTTGGCTCACAGACGAAGGTAGTATATTATATGTAGGCTCGGAGTCTTCGCTACCGAGACTAAAGCCCATTATATGGTGCATTAGTCTACCTACAAGCCGTTTCATGGCACTGACCTTTGGTCATTAGGCCTCCTAGGGAAACCACGGAGGTCTTTTTTTATTGCAAAGCTTGCCCATATAGTGCTACTATATAGTGTAAGACAATATGACTCATTAGAGTCTGGAAGAGAGTGACACATGTACGACCTAGTAGAAATTGGACTAATCATATTCGGAGCACTGCTAGTTGGCAGAATCGCAGGATGCCTGCTCTGTAAATACTGTGATTGCAACAAGAAGGACGACGAAACTCCTTCCACCTGAGGAATCTGACTTCTTCAGTTTGAAGACTTAAACTTAAAATCGGAGGCCGGTGAATGGCCCGAAAGTCCCTTAGGCCAAAAAAACAACCAGGACTAACAAGTCCACATAAATGCCTAAAACTTCGGGCCATATATTTTAGAACCAGCGTGGCAATCTTGGTCGTGTTGCATCTCCACAGTGCAACGATAGAGCGACCACTAGGGAAGGACTTTCCTCAAACCCCCTCTCAGGGACGGTCCTTCCCACTTTTTTACTCGGAGATAAGAATGGCAGATGACATACTCCTAGACATGACCAAGAAGAATGCTATAGTTCTTGAGTCAGTATGTATGAATGCCGCAGAGATGGTGGTCCTAGCAGAGTTCACCATAAATGGTGACACTGGCGAGCTAAGGACACTGAGAGAAAGCTTTGAGGAGCTTGCATACGGGCTTAGGGTAAGAGTCCAGGCTGTAAACATGGATGGCAGCAGTGAATATCTTCCAATTCGATGCAGGATAAAGAAGTCGTTCGCATACCACTTAGTATCAGCAATAAGAGAGTTCGAGGAGACCAGACTAAACGGCGTAATAACGCAGGTCCTAGTCGGCATGATGGGCTAGTGCCCACCACCCTCTCCATGTGTCAACGCCCATATCATGCCAAAGTTAGCTATCCCATAAGAAGCCCACATTATAGCAAGCCCGTAGTTCTTCTTGATTGCATGTGCAGCAGCTATTGTCAGGTATAGGAATGCGATACCTAGAGGTAGCCAGAAGACGCACATCTGCAGGAATCTATCTATCATGACTAACCTCACTACATAAAACTTACCAAGAATCAATAAAATATTATACGATAGTATGCTAGTTATATGATAGATAGGATCCATAATGCAGCAAGATATCAGAGTTTTACCAGCGGACATAAGAAGGTTCAAGGCCTACCACACCGCCGTATCAGTTAAAAACACTGATGCTGGCAGAACCAAGGGCTTCCAGGATGTACTACCGGTAGACGCCACCATGCCTATTTTAATGACATGGAACACTGCGGAGATTAGGATCCTCCATAATGACAAGGTTCTATTTGACGTAGATGCATACGTGATAGACCACAAGGGATATGTCCAGCAGCATATCATACTAAAGGCAGGGGACTCATCACAGAGCATGACCTCCCCATGCCGTGCAATACTTGAGATACCAGAGTTCCTTGAGGGGATAACGGTTCAAAACGGAGACAAGATACTTTTTTAAAACATGGTCACCTAGAGGATAAGACGTTGAGGCAGCGCATGTGCGGGTCGGACTGCACTGTTGTTTCCTAACAGCCTCGCCGTCCCCTTTTGGGTGGCCACCTAAATACACAGGAGCCAAGATGAACCTTACCAAGTTCTATATTTTGTGGGACGCACCAGAAGGTGTTGATACACCGCATGTATTACCGTTGTCAATATGTCAGTCTGAGTACAAGACACAAGACGAGTTCGAGGCAGATGTATTCAAGAGACTAGAGGCCCTCGGAGGATATCCAGTAGTAGGATTCATGGAAGTTGAGTCTAACAAGTCGTCTCCCCATTCTCAGATTATAGACATAGAGGTAAATGAGAGTGAGAAGAAGTAATGTCAGACGGACTTCTTATTATCTCACTGCTACCAGCTATGGTTGCATACTTCGCAGGACTATCCTTGTTCTTCATGCTAAAGGATAAGTTCACCTCTCGCAACAAAGACTAATGCAGAACCCCAGTCTATCCTACCCCCTGATCGCAGATCAGCGATTCCTAGCCTTCGATGTAGATGGAACCTTAACTCCCTCCAGGGGAGAAATGGATCCAGAGTTCAAGGCATGGTTCCTAGAGAATGTACCCATGGACCGAGTGATCCTTATTACTGGATCAGATCAGGTTAAGACAGTGGAGCAACTAGGTGAGGACTTCTACAGCCAAGTGCCTATCTCTTTACAGTGTTGCGGAAACAGCATTTGGAAACTAGGGAAGCACAGATGGGACAGAGACTGGTCGCCGAGCGAACTACTACTGCTAATCCTCAACAAAGAACTAGAGGCATCAGAGTATTGCGAAAGATGTGGCAATCATATCGAGACACGAGTAGGGATGGTAAACTTCTCCATAGTCGGAAGAGGTGCCGTGGGAGAGCAAAGAGAGCGGTACGCAGCCTACGATAGATCAACGGGCGAGAGAGCGGCTATAGCGGCAAGGATCGCCAAGGCAACAGGTCTTGAGGCCGTATGCGGTGGCGACACCGGGATCGACATCTTCCCAAAGGGGAGGGATAAGAGCCAACTCCTAGATCACGCCTACAAGAATATCAGCTTCTTCGGAGATGCTACCCATGAGGGAGGGAACGACTTTGCACTTGCAGAGGCACTGAGGACCGATGACAGATGTAGATCCTCTCATGAGGTCTATCAGGTGTCAGGCCCAGTAGAGACCAGACTTCATCTAGAAGCACTCCTACAGCGAATTACTGATTCCTTTCAGTAAAAGTTGCACATCCCTATAAAACATGGTATGCTTTTATGTAACCAAGAAAGAAGGAACAATGCTACGGAATCAAAAAGTCTTAACCTTTACGTCAGAAAGTGGAGAGAGTCTCGTGTGTGAAGTTGCTATCGTCGATGTGGATGGAGACAAGTCCGATGAAAAGCACCCCTTCAAGAAGAGGATCTGGTCTGGGATCTTTGAAGACCTCTTGCCCAAATTCAGCTCCATCCCCACGCTTGTCTCAAAGCTTGATACAATGAGGAGAAAAGATATATTCGAATGCAAGGGCAGCTATCCCGCATGCGAGATTGATCTGGGTAAAATGACTGCCTACACTTCGAACTATCGGGCAATCAGTTACACCATTGTCGTAAGGGAAGCATACCTCAACGCTGTCACACAGTTCGATCTGACAGGAAACAAGTCAGGAACATACAAGGAAAACCAATTAGCAAGTGGACCTCCAACCGCAAAGGACCAGCCAAGTGTATAAGTCAATAGCACTCATCGCAGTCCTCCTTGCCTCAACAGGATGCAGCATGCATCCAACAAGACAGGTCACAGAGCTAGGATTCATCGACGCATCCATGTTGAGCGATAGTGCCCTTGAGGGCAACTTAAAGATGAACAATGCCGTAAGGGCAAGGTACGGAGTTGAGTGGACTCTGTTTGATGTAAGCGATGTTGCATTCGATTTCGGACTTGGCGGACACGCTATCGTTGACTCAGAGATGCCAGGGGGCATCATAGGGGTAGATACAACCTACAAGCTTACATTTGGAACAAGTAACAAAACTCGCCCATATGCTATATTCTCCGCATCCTTTGATAAGTTCACTGAAAAATGGGAACCGGCAACAGTTGACTACGGATTCACCAATACATTCGGATTCGGAATCTTTCATGATCTTAGCGAGACAAAGCAGAGTAAACTACAGCATGGAATCTATGCAGACTATCGTTGGCTGCACAACTCAAATGGATCAACCTTCCACAATGACTCCTTCCGGGACTTCTTCGGACTAGACAAAGACCAGGGACCAAACCCAGGGTACGAAGGCGGAATGCTCACCATAGGGTACTCAGTAGACTTCTAGGATAAAAGTTGCAGACTATCTGGAAAGATGGTATCCTATTGTAGAAAGAAGGCAATCATGTCAGAGAAACTTACAATGAGACAAGTCATAGAGACCAATGGAGTCGAGACTGTGGTGGCAGACCGATACATGTACCACGAGGACAGCGATAAAGCCATAGATGGCGATGGTACAAACTTCATCTTTAGAGTCATGAGACTTCCAAACGGAGACTTCTACGCACTGTGCGATGTTCCAATCTCTAGCCCAGAGGACCTCGAATACGAAGCAATCGGCCCCTTCGAGACTAAAAGAGAAGCTGTCGGGAAATTCTACTCCTATCACAGTTAAATCCAATAAAAAGTTGCTGATAGTTGAAATATATGCTATCATATATTAGAAAGAAGGTTTGCCATGTCCATTGATTGGACCACCGTAAAAGACTGGGACCGTGAGGCTCGTAGGCTTGAAGTAGCCAATGCGTCCGGTGTTCCGCTGGAAGATGTCCATTTTCCAGGGGACAATGATCCAGATCTGAATATAATCCTTCGCAATCAAATGCTCGCTAACGAAGATGAGGCAGTAAGCCATGCACAGGCTGAGGGGTGGAGCGACACCAGAGTGAGCGGAGGGGGAGCGGGAGGCGATGGCCTTCCAAGTCTCGATGACATGCTTCTCTTCGATGCCCTTGACGGAAACATTGACGCAAGCTGGGACATCTTGAACTGATGGCAAATAATCAAGAGATAGATGCCATCTCTGTTGGGAAATGGAAGGTGGGACAGGTCGCACACTTCAGGCCGAAGCTTTATGGATACCGTATCTGGACAACGGGAAAGATCTGGGGATTCGTCGGAGACACTGCAATGATGACACCATTCGGAAAAGGATGGGGTCCAAAGACTGCCACCGGATCAACTTGGTGCATAGACGTTGAGTTCCTTCATAAGAAAGAAATCAAGACCGACGACAAGAGAGCAAAGAAGCAGGAACTTTACACCACAAAGAGAAAAAAACGAAGGAAGACCAATAAAAAACGATGAAAAAGACTCTAAAGACAGCAGCAGTATTATTCGCACTCCCACTTGTAGGGATAGTGTATCTGGCTAAAGAACTATCCAAGACAGGGCAGGGTCAGTTGGCTATTATCATACTACTTGGATGTATTGTTGTATTTCACATGGCAACTATGACAAAGGATAAAAAATGAACAGCATGATACTCCCACTAATTGCACTCCTTGTAGCTATGTCATCATTCTTAATAAGTTTGTTCGCCTATTACCAGGCGAGGAACAATCTTAAGAATGCCACCGCTTGGCAGGATTTGAAAGTTGTCGGCTTTGCCTCTGAACTTAAGAAAAACATGGCAACTAAGAAAAACATGGCAACTATGACAAAGGATAAAAAATGAACAGCATGACACTCCCACTACTTGCACTCCTTATAGTTTTGATCATGCATTACTCGACGAGGAACAATCTTAAGAATGCCAAGCGACGACTGACAATTGAGAGGAACAATTTTAAGAAAATTGCGAGGAACAATTACATGACGAGGAACAATCTTAATACAATTAAGAAAATTGAGACAATTGCTCAGCATAGAACTAATCGAGATTATTACACACGGGGGCGAGAGAATCTTCATTATGAAGCAAGGCCCAGTGCCGACTCTCCCCCGACGATCACAAAGGGAAGGCGTTATCCAGATCATAAATTTTACGAATATGAAATTTCTGATACAGAGCTTGATCCTTCTTATATAGAAGTAGTTAGGGATAAGCTAGAAGATCAGGATAGGCGATTTAAAGAGATCAATGAGCGTCTTCTTCTCCTAGACGGCTATTCAGTACATTCGGAAGAGGGCCATGATGTTACTTTTCCCGTTATCGCAGTAGACAAAATCATGTCGTACATCCTAGACTACGAACACCCAGGAGCGTTCCCCTATCGTGTCTTCCAAACGGCTGCTGGGGATACCTATTGCAAAGCAGAGCATGCAATTAATTACGGAGAAGATAAGATCGGGAGAATGCTAGAAGTCGCCCATTCTCTTGAGATAGAAGTAAACGAACCTTTTCTCTGTAATAAGAAAAACAACAAATGAGTATACAGCCTAAGGACACCAGCAGAGGACACTTTATCGTAAGCCTCATCAAGAGTGCATTTAGAATCTGGGCTGGAGCATGCCTCATTCAGGGGGACTTCATTGCAGCCGGTGGATTACTTATCTGTGCAGAGGCTCTAGGGATTATAGAGGAGATTGTTTGATGAAAGACTATAGCGACCTAGTACAGCACATCTTAGATACGGGCGTTAAGTCTGAAGATAGGACGGGGGTTGGCACACTGTCAGTGTTCGGATCACAGATGAGGTTCGATCTCAGAGAAGGGTTTCCTCTTCTGACTCTCAAGAGAACATTCTGGAAGGGTGTTGTGTCGGAGCTTTTCTGGATGCTGTCTGGGAGCACTAATGCATACGACTTACCAGAGAATATTCAAAAGTGGTGGACACCGTGGGCAGATGAAGACGGGAGTCTTGGCCCAACATATGGTAAGCAGTTCAGAAACAGTGGGGGAGTCGACCAACTTGAGAGAGTAATCGAAAGCCTGAAGCTGGATCCCAATAGTCGGAGACACAACATTGCACTATGGAACCCATCCGAAGTGCCAATGATGAACCTACCACCCTGCCATGGAAATCTAATACAGTTCTACCTAAGAGACAACACTCTATCGTGTCACATGGTGCAGAGATCGGGAGACATGTTTCTCGGAGTGCCTGTGAACATCGCATTCTACTCCCTGCTTACCCACTTGATTGCAAAAGATGGCGGATACGATGTCGGAGACTTCATCCATTCCATTGGAGATGCTCACATTTACAGCAACCATGTCGACCAGTGCAAGGAGATGTTAACAAGGGACCACAAGAGCCTTCCAACTCTTGAGATCTTTAACATGGGAAGTCTCTTAAACTTCGTCAACTGGGAGTATGAGAAACTGTCTTGGGGAGACATTAGGTCCCAGGTCATATGCTTATCAGGGTATAATCCTCATCCAGGAATAAAAGGAGAGGTTGCAATCTAATGGAATTAAATCTAATTGTAGCCATGGATCTAAACAATGGCATAGGAATGAATGGAGAGCTCCCCTGGGACGCTCCAGCAGATATCGCATACTTCAAGAAGCAAACATACGGATGCACTGTTATAATGGGAAGAAAGACCCATGACTCAATCGTGAACGCCCGTGGGGGAGGTCTGGCAGGCAGAAGGTCAATTGTAGTTACGAGAAATCCAGATAGGGTGACGAGCGGAGCAATGACTGTTGAGGATCCATATGCTGCACTAACACAGATTCAAAGAGATAGCACCGCCTGGATAATAGGGGGAGGGCAGATATATCGTGCACTGCTGCCAATATGTGACAACCTATTTGTAACCGTAATCCGACAGGAGTTTGAATGCGATACGTTCTTTCCTGAGATAGATCCAAAAGTATGGCGGAAGGATCATGTATCCAAGAGAATGTCAGATGAAAAGAACCCAACGATGTGCTTCAGGGTATACAGCAACGAACTAAAGAGAAAGTCCCGAAAAGGCGCAAATAATTGGTAAATATTGTTGCATACGAAGGCTGATTTGTGCTAGAGTATAGGGTAGAGTAACCAACAATAAGGTACAACAGCCTTTAACCAGAGAGAAGGACGTCATCGCAAGACCAGGATTTGGAAACCCAAAGAAAAGCAAGGCAGAGCCATTCGCCTGTCCAAAATGTAAACAAGAGCTTGAGCTGACAAAATCCAATGGTACAATGGTTCTAGTGTGCTTCAAAAGCCCTAAGCCTGTCACTGAGTACAAGGACAACGCCTTTGCCACTGGACCATTTGGAAAAGGTCACAGCAACTTCGATGCAGGGTGTGATATCACAATCTTGCCGTCAGAGGCTAAGAAGACTTTGAAAAGATTAAAAATTAAGCCAAAGACAGAATGAAAAAAGACTCATTGAACAGAATCGGAGAGATCTTTGCAATTGCATCAATGATCCCTCTATTAGGATTCTTCCTATTCTCTGGGTACTATGTTATGTCATCATTCTTAATAAGACTGTGGCAGTATCTGACACATGTACATGTATGCCTGTGCCAATAGCAGGCAAGATTGAGAGACTACAATGACTGACAATACAGAAGCTGCAGGGCTAGACATTCTGAGGGACTCATCCAGGAAACAAGTCAGACTAGTAGCAGGATTTATGCTAGGGGCAGTATTATCAGGAGCAAACCTCCCCACCGCAACACTAGTGGCAGCTCTCACAATGACAGCTAACTTGCTGTGGTATACTCAGATAACAGGCTCATGGAGCTGTGGGGCAGGCCACTGGATGCGTAGAACAGTATCGTCAATGGTGATACTACATACGACACTCATAGCACTACCATGTTTATTGCTCGATGAGAGCGTCCTATGGTATGATAGACCAACAATGTTCTTGGGGATAATGATTCTATGGACGGCATCATTATTTATTCTCCCAGGAATGCTCGACAGGCTAAAAAAGGAATCACCCGTAACTGGGTAGACAGTGGAGTCTAATATGTTAGAATTAGGAAGCTTGGACATTCTGGCACCAATCTTTGCAGGTGTTGGGGCAGTATTCGGAGTCGCCATTGGGATCTCAGGAATCGCCAAAGGGACAATGAAAGGGATCTCTATCACAAAAGATCTAGAGGTTCGCAAGCAAATAACTCAGGTTACCATCTTGACATCAGCCCTAGTAGAAGGTGTTGCCTTGTTTGCAACAGTCGCTATCGTAGGAGTGATATTCAACCTTGATAAGTTCATGGGCTAGGGGGTATCCAGTGTCAACCAAGAGAAAGCTAGTAATAGTAAGCGGAGGATTTGATCCTCTGCACAAGGGGCACATTCAATACATTGAGGCTGCAAAAAAGCTCGCCGGAGAAGACGGAGAGCTAATTGTGGGTGTAAACAGCGATGAATGGCTTCGTAGGAAGAAGGGCGCAGAGTTCTTAAAGGCCGAGGATCGTGAGGCTATTATTGGCGCATTGGGTGCCGTAGATCACTGCTGGGACTTTGACGACAGTGACGAGACAGCAGTACAGTTGATTGAGGCTGCAATCGATTACGCAGGTAGGCACTATGATATCATCTTTGCCAACGGAGGAGACAGATCTTCCCGTGGGGTAACTCCAGAGTCAGAATTCTGTAACGAGAACGGCGTTCATTGTGAATATGGTGTCGGGGGATCGGACAAGGCGAATAGTTCGTCATGGATCCTAAACAAGTGGAAAGATCGACGCAACTGTGGAAACAGTGGACAATACCAGTGAAGAACTTTCTATTCCATATAAAAGACAGAATCCAAGGGAAAGCCACCAAGGGTCAGAGAAGATCAGGGAAGTGGTCTGGGGTTAGAAGAGAACACCTAGAGGGACACTCTGAATGTTTCGTATGCGGGGAGCGAGCTAATTTAGAAGTTCACCACGTCATACCTTTTAGCGTGGCACCAGACCTTGAGTTAGATCCAGGAAACCTAGTGTCCCTGTGCGAGAATAAGAAGTACGGCATCAACTGTCATCTACTTATCGGACACCTGGGAAACTACAGAAGGACAAATGTGTCGTTCTGGACGGATGCAATAACGTGGGCAATGAAGCTGGGTAAAGCAGATCTGTCCAAGGACATTAACGGGATATAAATGATTAATTGCGGCCACTGGGACTTCTTGCAGATTGACAAAATATTAGTTGGAAATGCCGGTGTAGCTCAGGGGTAGAGCAATCGCCTTGTAAGCGATAGGTCGTGAGTTCAAATCTCACCTCCGGCTCCAACATTGAAGAAAGACAGAATGATGAATGAAAGACAATGGATCGAGAGTGCTGACTCAGTTGCCAAGGGCTTCTCAGACAGCCATGAAGAAACGTGCGAAGAGCTGGGAATAGACACCTCTTCCACGATCAAAGAAGAAGCCTTAGCAGACGTGTGGTACGTACCCCAAGAAGGGACCGAGCAGTACCTTGGAACGCTAGACCTTATCAATCCAAATGAGTTCCGTGATGCACACCTTGATGAAATGCAGCTCCATCACTTCCGTCAAAAGAATCCGCCCATATGGCTTTACTCGCCCAACTTTGGCCAGCAACTAATAAGCTGGGATGATTTGAAAATAGTACGTCTACAGAATACTAACATGCCACAAGACGGAGACGACGACGAACTCCTGGACGACATCAGATAATGACCACAATACTTATCACACTTTTAATATTCATATTGGCAGTTAACCTGTTTACTCAGGATTATAATAAGCATCTACTTGACGTTGGAGAAACGTACTTTAGGCACATGAGGGTAGCACTGGTTGCAGCAGCAGTTGCAGCGGTTGCGGTTCCCGTCTTAATAATACACGGACTGTGGCCCACTTGCTTTCCAAAGCTTGGGGGAGAACTCTTAAAGGGTTCGGCAGGAATAGCAAAGAGGTGGAATCGATGAACGAGTTTACAGATACCGCATGGGGAGCCTACGAGATACTATCAGAAGGAGACAATTTTCAAGTCAAGAGACTTCGAATAGACCCATGGTGTTGCATGAGCTACCAAAGGCACTGGGGACGTAGTGAGAACTGGAATGTTGTAAAGGGAACCCTTGGCTTCTGCCTGGAGGGAGGAGACTATGATTTGGAATCTGGAGACTTTCTTGAAGTAAGCACAGGTTCGTGGCATGCAGCATACAATATGACGACTTCTCCCGTGGAAGTTATCGAGGTTTGGGTCGGTGGAGATCTAAGAGAAGATGACATTGAAAGAAAGCCATATACGGGTGTTCTTTTGTCTCACAATTGGAAATATGGTAGAAATGACAGTAATTAATAAATATGGCTATTAAAGATGAAACCACTGGATCAGACGTTATCAAAGTGTCGGGCAAGATCGCCAGAGGCATGAGACAGGCTATTCGCTCCGCACTTCTTTCAAATGGGAAGCAACGTGTTGGAGCTGCCGTGTATGTTGGATCAAGATGTGTATCAACTGCATCCAATAGCATGACAAAGACCGACCCCAAGGCATGCGACCACTACCAGTGGCCGTTCCCCCACGCAGAATTCAATGCTGTCAAGAAAGTTGACAAGAGGCATAGTCTATCAGAGTCCACCATCTACATAGTGAGGCTCTTAAAAAATGGAGAGATCTCCAACTCTAAGCCATGCTCCGAATGCGCCAAGATGCTAAAGATCAAGGGTGTAGATTCAGTTTACTACTCGGGAGACAATGGGGAAGTAAGAAAACTAAATTAAGTTGCAGAGCGCACAGACTATGTGCTATATTGACACAGTTAGAAACATTCGCCCATTATTTGGGCACAAACAAGGAAGGAGGGTTTAAGTGATTATTCCAAGCGTTATTACCAAGCAGATTGACGGTTCAGAGCGTCAGTTCGATATCTACAGTCGCCTACTTAACGAGAACCTTGTGTTCTTGAATGGCCAAGTAAATGATGAGAGTGCGGCAAGTATCGTTGCTCAAATCATGCATATCGCTGCTGAAAAGAAGAACGCTAAGATTTCTCTATATGTCAATAGTCCAGGAGGATCAGTAACAGCAGGTCTTGCAATTATCGATGCCATGAACTTGGTCCCCAATAAGATCGAGACAGTTGTAATCGGACAGGCTTGCTCCATGGGAGCAGTCATTCTGGCCAACGGATCTCCTGGCTGTCGAATTGCCCTTGAGAACTCACGAGTGATGATTCACCAACCATCCGGCGGAGTGCAGGGCACCGCTGCAGACATCCAGACTAACTTTGAAGAGATGAACCGTCTCAAGGATATTTTGTACACCATCCTCGCAAAACGCTCCGGACAGGAGTTCGACAAAGTAGCCGAGGACTGCTTGAAAGACTTCTTCATGAGTCCCGACGAAGCCCTAGAATACGGTCTCGTTGACTCGGTTAGAAAGTCCGACTAGTATCATGAACATAAAGTCAATGATAGCTGAGATATACAGAAGTGGAGACTTCTTACTAGGCTCGATACTCTCCACGGCAAGACAGATCTCAACCAAGCAGATCCCCACAGCGGCTGTTGGCCTATGCCCCAGCAAGAGGAATATCTGCCTCTATTACAATGACGACTTTCTAAAGTCTCTCTCAAAAGAAGAGTGTCTAGATGTACTCAGACACGAGGCCATGCACGTAGCACAGTGTCACCTGACACGCATTGGTGACCGCAATCCCAAGAGGTGGAATGTGGCATGCGACATGAATATAAATCAATTTCTGTCCAACTTGCCAGACAACTGCATAAAGCTGAGGCTGGGATTTCCACCCAAGAAATCATCGGACGTTTACTTTGACTTAGTTGGAAAAGAAGAAGAAGAGCATTGGTGTGACATGGAGTTTGACCCTCATGGAATGTGGGGGGAGATTCAAGAAGACTCAGCGATCTCTAGAAAGATAGAGTCTGACACAGAGGGAAAGGTTCGTATTGCAGCATCAGCCGGAGACCAAACGGCAAGAGCCCTCCTGACACTCTTTGCGGGACCACCCACCAAGAGGTGGGTATCTGACATCAGGAAAATGTTTGAGCCATCTAAGCCAGAGGTTAGCTACAAGAGCAATAGGTTTGACAGACGTAGGACGTACCCAAACGGCGATGAGATGATACCCGCCAGGATTACGAGACCAGAGAAGCCCAAGGTATTCGTGGCCATCGACACATCGGCCTCGATAACTGAGGAGCAGATCTCAAAGTTTCTTGGAGAAATAGATAAGATGTCTGACTGTGCTGAAATAATTGCACTAATCTTTGATACAGAAATACACCAGGAGATAAAGTGGAAGAAGATAGGAGACAGATCTATGGACATCGAAGGACGTGGAGGCACTGACTTCCAGCCCTTGTTCGACAGGGTTTGCCAAGAGTCGCAAGACCGTAATCTGATTATACTTACGGACGGATATGCCGCCGAGCCTGTTCCTAGCAAGAAGACAAAGACACTATGGGCGCTAACCGCAGGTTCGAGTGAAAACTTCTCATTCGATGGACACAAGACTCGCTTACAATTTTAATTGCACAAAACTGTTATAACGTGATATATTTCATTTCATAAGGAATAGGAAAAAAATGAAGCACAATACATTTCAAAGCTTTCTATCGTTTCTGAACTCAGAGACAGAACACGGAAACAGGATCGCCCCCATCGTTTGGGGATCAACCGGAGTCGGCAAGACACAGGCTGTTGAGCGGTTCGCTAGGTCCATACAGGCAGAGTGTGTCGTTCTTCACCTCGCATCCCAAGATCCAGGGGATCTGCTAGGGTTGCCGACTAGAGACGAAGAGAACGGTACGACTAAGTGGCTCAGGCCCGAATGGATGCCCAAAGAGGACGATCCAGGCAAGTACGTTATCTTTCTAGATGAGTTCAATAGGGCGAACAAGTACGTCCTAGATGTGATGCTTCCATTCCTTCTCGATGGAACCCTTGGAACGCACAAGGTTCCAACAAATACATTCATCGTTGCGGCAGCAAACCCTGGGGGAACCGAGGAGTACAACGTAACAGACATCGATGACAGGGCCATGCTATCTAGGTTGTGCCATGTCACGCTGGATGCATCGTTTTCAGACTGGGCCTCTCATGTCGGGGACGATGTTCACCCGGCTATGATTGAGGCAACTAGAGAGATCGTATCATTCGGAAAGTGCGATATGCCGATAGATGTGAAGCCGGATCCGAGGTCTATGCACCTGTCTGGGATTGCTCTAAAGCACCTGTCAGAAGATGACTACCTTAGCTTCGGATGGGAGTTCCTATACGGCATGATTGGAAACACCGCAAGTGCTGTGACGGCATATATCGACTCAGAAGGATTGAGCCAAGGCGTGGGAGCCGAGTCAATTCTCCGGACCTACAACGAGGTTAGGCCAGCAGTGCTATCTGCAATGGATGATCCAGATGCAGCTAACAGAATGTCAAACTCCGTGCTAGACAAGCTATATGAGATTAAGACAATCTCAGACAAAGAGAAGTCCAACGTAGTAGCGTTCCTAATGGACCTACAGGAGGACGTCTTCATGGGCTTCATGTCAAGAATCGGAAGATCCGGGCAGGATAGTAAAGAAAGAGACAAGAGTATGATTATATCATGCTACGTTTCCACCAAGGCAGTAATACAGAAACTGCAGGACTGTGGCTCAAAAGGAGTTCAAGCAAGTGACTGATCCAATGAAACTCCAAGGAACGTATGTGTCAGGCTCCGAAGACGACCACAGGACTGACAATATAGTGCCACCAACACCACATGATTTCAACAAAGAGCTTGGCTTCGTCAGTAGGAAGTGGAAGCTGCTTCTTGAATCGATGGGCGAGGTTGGTGAAATAAAGTCCCGAGGAGGCCACACCTGGATCCCAAAGGTCCTTGACCTTGGTCCGATACAGGCTGTTAGAGGTTGCACCAGTAACGTATTCAACAAGGGGGAGAAGAGCCTTTCTCATCGCATCATACCCACCAGCTCCCATAGGCTAGGTTGCGAACAAGTAATAGCGTCGAACCTTGACATGACATCTCACGGCGATGATACGCTGAGGGACGCTGTGCATGACTACAAGCATATAATGTGGGGGAGACTTGCGGCACCATGGGGGAAAGATCCGGTTTTCGAGGGGCTCAAAAGTGAGATCAGTCCTGTAACATACAGCGAGGGCTACGGTGAGACCTATGGAAAACTTACGTCTCATCTCACGGTGTCATCGAAAGCTAAAGGTGAGCCAGTTCTAAAGACTTCCTTCCTAAGGAATAGAAAGTCCCCTACTAGAATATTAGACATATGCGAAGAGGGATACAACTTATCCTCATTCATTGGAGAGGCAGGGGGAGTGGTTTCAATATCTTCAAAAGAAAGCAAGTTCGACTCCTCAACATACAGTCTAGACACGGGACTTTGGGGGCTGTTCTCCGACTCCTTTGGACGCCCATCCACCATAAGAACGATAGATGGCAGCAGCATTGCCCTGGTTGAGTGGGACATTTACCCGCCAGGGGGAGCAAAGACCCATCCTGCGAGCCGTGGAACCATGACACTGGACTATAACACTGGAGATATTCATGACTTCGGGATTAGCGTTGGTCAAAAGGACCAGTGGAGGTGGTCAGGAAGTAAGAGCATAATAAACAATTGTGATAAAGCAATAGAGGCAGGACTTGCGCCAGATGAAGGGTATCAACCACTTCCACTTGTAAACGATGGAGAGCTGTCGTCCGGCATCATAATGGCAACCGGCTATGGAATATTCTCAAGTGGCAAAGGATCATCAAACAATATTTCAGGGTGGAATATCCCAGGTGGTGTTGCAAACTTGGTAGACGATCTTAAAAAAGTAATGAATAGTGAGGCTTATCATGAGGCTAGAATCAATCCAAAATCGTTTATCAGAGCTGCGTTCCTTTCTGAAAGAAGTGTCAGGGAGCTCCTGGAATCTTCTTGAAGAGAACTGCTATGTCGCCGGAGGCTTCGTTAGGGATGCGATCCTAGGGGCGCCATTTAGCGATATCGATATCTTCGTCAAAGGAGATATGGATCAGGTTAAAGAGATAGTTCAATCATTACAGACTTCACTTGTTGACTACAACTGCGAAACTGAAACATTCGCAGCAGGCAATTCAACACACTTCAACCCCAAGATGTCATTAAGGGAAACAGGCGCATTCCCAGAAAACCTACTGAAGGCTCCAATACAGTTAGTCAACACAAGCCATGGAAGAATAACTGAAGTGATGGAGAGCTTCGACTACGGAGTGAACAAGGTGGCATACGACCTAAAAACTGGAAACGTTATCTTCGGAAGAGATTGCGAACTGCATTCTCTAATGTCGACAGACTATAGCCTTAGAGACTACAAGCATAGGCCAAAAATAGAAGACATCTCAAACGGTCTAAGGATCGAGGGAATCAATGCGAATCTAAACTGGGATCTGCTTGATGAGATGAAATTTAAAGAGGACTGCACAATGGAGGATGCTTCAGATGTGATACGGAGAACTGGACTGATGATAACCAGATGCTCAAGACTCGGCAACGAGCTTGGGGGATACGGAGTATCGTTCGACGGGGCTGTTGAGCAGCTTACTGCTAAATTGCTAGACTTAACTGTAGAGTTTATGTCAAAAAACAGGGGTTATGAAGAGGAATCTTATAATATCAAAGACCTAATGAACGTGTCTCACATCTCTGGAGGGCTGGACATAGGTAAGAATACAGCATATCACGAACTAACCGACAGCCAGTGCAATGCGATTGTAAAGAATGTCTTGCTGAGCAGGGTGGCATCAACGATAAGACTGGGAGAATCAATGGATTACTAGGAATTTATGATAAATCCTTGAAATACCATGATAATAGTGTACTAAACATGCTAGTAGATGGTAAGAATTGCTGCAATGAGAAAGGCATGCCATACTATGAGTAAGAACAGTGTAACCAGCGGAAGAGACTGGGAAGAGGGTCGAAGGGGTCGTGACATGAGAAAGTCACGCCTAGACCAACAAGCCGATGAGTACGACAAGGACCCCTTTTTAGCGGTATTCAAGTGTTCAATCTGTTTAAAATTTTTAGACATGTGGATGGCCTTAGAAGAGGGCTCCGAAATTTGCCACCTATGCGTGGATAAGAAAGAAGCTGAAGATGACAAAGTGTAGCCCTTACAGAAAAGTAATAGCGTTTGGCCTAGGATTCCTTTCGGTAGTGACGTTGCTGCTAGCCGTTGGCTGTAAGCCCGGTTCTGTCCATCCACAGGCAGGACTAATCACTGCTGACGACATCGGTGGCCCCGATGGGACAGCCCCCATTGGCATTGAGAACGTGTGTGATATTGACATCACCCTTGGAGAAGACTGCAATGAGAACGGCATTGATGACCTTTGTGAAGATGATCTAGACCTGGACGACATTATCGATGACTGTGACGACGATATTGACGGTGATGGAATCGACAATGAGTGCGACATCGACTTAACTTTAGGAGAAGACTGCAATGAGAATGGCGTAGACGATCTATGTGAAATAGACTCAAACGACAATGGCACCATTGACGATTGCGAGCCAGATCACGAAGAGTGCGAAGATCATGACGACGACTGCGACGATGATTGTGACGACGACTGCCACGAGGACGACTGTGACGACGAGGATGACTGTGACGACGACTGCTACGATGACTATGGTCACAAGGTCTTCATCTGTCACAATGGAAGAACGCTACATGTTAATCGACATGCAGTAAGGGCACACATTCGTCACGGCGACCAACTTGGAACATGTGAGGATTAATATGACTAGCAAACAAGACAGCGGAATGTTTGAGAAAGAACAGAACGACATATTGGAACAGCGCAAAGAGATCGAAGAGTGTATGCGTAATGTAAAGCGTGACCTTAAGGTTTTAAAGGACATCGTGTCTGACGGACTTGAGACTGACGGACTTGAGGAAGAGCTGGTAGAGACAGTGATTGAGGCTCTCGAAGAAGTGGCAGCTCCTGTCGTTACTGAGGAGAACGTCGTCGAGGAAGTCGAGCCTAAGGAAGCAAGTCCAGAGCCATCCCTTACGCCAGAGGATCTGGGCCTAGTCACCAGTGAGCCAGATACTACCGAGGATGCCAAATTCTCCCCGGAAGATCTAGGGCTGTCTACCGAAAAAGAAGAGTCCGTGGGAGACCAGAAGTCCAACCAGTCATAATAAAGTTAGGTCGGAGAGTTTAAAATGAGCAACGGAAAAACGACCTGGACACTTGGTCTTCGCAAAACCTTTGACCTAGAGGGTCTATCCATGTCAGAAGTCATTGGAGGGCTAGACGTAGTAGAGTCCGGAACCTGGGAGAAAGAAGGGTTTCAGCCTGTCATATTTGCAGTGATAGTATCAAACGGTCTATCAGTAATTGTAAATGCGATACCAGAAAACGTTACAAGAATGCATCTGCCCTTTACATACACAATGACTACCCTATTCGGAGTTAGCAAGCCCAGTGTGGCAGACTTTAAGAAAAGAATGCTAAATCAAGTCATAAACAAGACAATCAATACCAACGGACGAAAGATAACTTGGGACGGAATGGCAAAAGGGGTGAAGATCGAGTCTTGCTTTAGTCTATTGTATGGACCAGGGCCAGTATACGAGCTAGACAATGATGCTATGACAGCTATCATTCCAATAACACTAAGCATCGAGCCAAGTTCGTATGTTAGCATACAGTCTAAGTGCAATGGTACAGACCTAGAGAATGTCCTAGTAGAGGATCTTGTGCAGTTTGCGACAGACGACTCCAACAATCTGGAGGAGTTCAGTATGGCAATCCTAAATGATATAATCACAGGAAACATCCTGTTGCCACCTGAGCCTGATATGTCAAGTCTAGACTGGCCAGAGTGGAAAGACTAATGAAGACTATTTCCTGGGACGAATGTTTTATGACCATGGCAGAAACTGTGTCCATGCGGTCAAAGGACATGACAACGAAAGTTGGAGTGATAATAGTATCAGAGGAAAAGAATCATGTCGCAATAGGATACAACGGATTCCCTACTGGAATGAGCGAGAATCAATCCCGATGGGATAACAAGAGCAGTTACGTGGTTCATGCAGAACTTAATGCAGTAATAAATGCTAAGACAGACATATCAGGGTGGACAGTGTACACAACAATGTTCCCCTGCACAGAGTGCACAAAGATGCTGCTCCAGACCGGAGTAAGCAGGGTCGTTTATAAGGACAGATCTTCGGCAAGTGTCGAGGATAGTTGGAAATTTTCTAAAGTATTGCTAGAAGAGATGGGAATAAGCGTTGAAAGATTCACTAAGTAAGGGTGAGAAGATCCTTGAGATGATATCAGAGAATGAGGATATCCTTAACAAGGCTTACAAGAGGGTATCTCGTTTTGTCCATCGTGACGATCTTTTAAGTGAGATCTTTATGAGGCTCGAAAAACACCTTGACGTATCTAGAATAGAGCATAAGCACCAGTTTAGGCAGTACTTCTCCAAGGTTGCCTATCAGGTGTCTGCTGGACAGCTGAAGATGCATGCGGGGACAACCAAGCTAGTAGCGCCGTCAACCTCCGGCTCTGTTAGAGCTAAGACTTATGAAGAGATCTCTAAGATGCAGGAGATGCTTATTGCGAAAGCAAGAGCAGACAGTGTTATAAACAACAAGGGCCAAAGAGTCGATAGATGTTTTGAAGACATAGATTTTTACGAGACAATACACGAGAAGCTTGAGGGTGACCAGCTGGACGTTGCATTACTCCTGTCCAAGGGCCACAACATAAGCAAAGTGTCAGAGATTCTTGAGATACCATATTCGAGAGTTAGGAACAACATAATACCTGCGATACGATTCCGTATCCAAGAAAGACATGGAGAATAATATGTCAATTTCATATAAGTACCTGTGGATTGTAAAAGATCCTAAGCAAGTCAACGACCTTCTATTTTCATCCAAGGCAGCACTTGAGGACTACCTCGCAGTGCGCCGACCAGAGGTTCAAGGGCGTGTTCAGTCCGAGAATAGCGTATGGAAGTATGGACAGGGAAGCAATCAAATAGTTGCTCGAAGAACAAAGGTCCATGGATCAGACGATCTACCAGTATAAAGGGGGATGACGTGGCGACATGTCTAATAGGACTACAGTGGGGCGATGAGGGCAAGGGTAAGATCTCGCACTTCTTGTCTGACAATTATGATGTATCGTGCAGGTTTCAGGGTGGCGGAAACGCTGGCCATACGATTTGGCACAACGGAGAGAAGATCGTCACCCACATGCTTCCCGTTGGAATAGTAAACCCTGAAATAGTCTGCATTCTAGGAAACGGAATGGTTATAAATCCCACCGCATTGGTTGAGGAGATCCATCAAGTTGCATCACTCCTGGGAGAGACAGCAGGAAGCCTAGTCAGCAGAATCTTCATATCCAACAAGGCGCATCTAGTAACAGAAGAAGCCCTTGAGGTGGACGAGTACAGGGAGCGCACTCAGATGCTCGGCACGACGAAGACCGGAATTGGGCCAACATACGAGTCGAAGGCCAACAGGACTGGCGTAACAGCCGGAATGGCAGCTCAGGATGTCCTAGCTAGATTCCCCGTATTTGCAGCAACCTTCAGAGGAAGAATAGTCAACACTGAAGTAATGATTAATAGACTGCACGGGGAAGGCAAGAGAATCTTCTTCGAGGGGGCTCAAGGAGTCCTACTAGACGTTGATATGGGTCAATACCCTTATGTCACATCCTCTAACTGCACAGCCCACACAGTCGGAACAGGCGCAGGATTCTCCTTCGGCAAGCTAGATAGGGTGATCGGCGTATCTAAGCCATACTCCACCAGAGTAGGCGCAGGGCCCTTCACGTCCGCCATGACGGAAGAAGACGACGAGGCTGTCAGAACACTAGGTGGAGAGTTCGGTGCCACCACAGGGCGACCACGGAAGTGTGGATGGCTTGATGTCATGGCACTCAAATATGCAGTTGAGATTGGTGGAGTCACAGAGATCGCTCTAACTAAAATGGACATCCTAAGCAACCTAGATGCAATCCCCGTCTGTGTGGGGTACACTATAGGAGCGTCAGAGATAACAGACACTCTCGAATTCCCATATGGCGAACAATGGAATGTGTGTGAGCCCATCTGGGAAAAATGGCCAGGATGGAAAGACGGCGGATCCTACCATGAATTCATAGCAAAGCTAGAAGAATTTGTTGGAGTTCCGGTCAGCATCGTGTCATTTGGACCAGACCGAGAGAGTACGACCGAAATAAACATAGATGAAAGGGTACAGCATGATATCATTGATAACTAAGTCGCTAAAGTTTGCAAGATACATGGCAAAATGCGTACTAATAGCCGCAGGATTTCTCTTAATACTGCAAGCGCTGTTTATCGCAGGAGGCCTGAAGGTATGGAAGATCTCAGGCGTATCCATGATGCCAACATTGTCAGATGGCAGTCACTCCCTAACCTGCTCTTATACTCCTATAAACCGTGGAGACATAGTTACAGTAAGGTCACCAATCAAAGATGGAGAATACTGGGTTAAACGAGTTATAGGAATTCCGGATGATCGTATCTTCATTAGTGGTAACTACTTAGAGGTAAATGGGGAGCCAGATTTAATTTCACAAAAATTTAAATATAGCAGTATAGACGTACAAAATGAGACCAACATAATGCTATTAGATGGTGAGTACTTCATCGCAGGAGACAATAGGAGACTGTCATATGACAGCAGATATGTCGGACCTGTAAAAGAAGATTCAATCGTTAGCGAGCAACTACTAAACTTTTAATATGAGAGGTTCTGGACAAAAAAATGGGAAGACCAACCAAATACACACACGACAATGACGATGAGATTGCACGAAAATATCAGGATGAGTCAATGTCTCTAAGGGCATTATCTCTTGAATACGGAATTCCTGTAATGACCATAAAAAGACGCCTTATAAAGCGTGGAGTAGAGATCAGAAACATCTCAACAGCCATGACCTTGTTCCACAAGAATAGGAAAACGTCCAGCACTCCCGACACTACAGACAGCAGTACGGATAGAAATTTCAATCGTGTAACTGGAGTGGTCCAGTTTGACGATCAGAATATTGAAGCCGAAACAGAAAGAGGCGACGACACATGGATTTCCTGAACCAAAAAGCAAACCCTATAAGCGGTGACCAGTTCACTCTTAAGGATCACTTTTCAGTAAATGACTTTGTTGTGACGGATAGGGATCACTTCGTAAGACACGACCCGTTGCTCAGGGTTGCCAAGGCGGTGCTGGGCATCGCTGGCAAGAGCGTACAGGTTAATCAATGTCCTGACCGAGGAAACGAGTGGAGTGCAACCGTAACAGTAAGCTATAAGTTCACTGACGGCAGCACATTCTCCGCTGCTGCAGACTGCAGGAAGTCATCCGCTAAAGGGGGCTTTGATATCTACACGACCGCTATGGCAGAGACCAGAGCATCGAGTAGAGCCCTAAGGTTCGCCCTTGGGGTAGACGTCTGTTCGGCAGAAGAGATCAAAGACTTGAATGGTGTAGACATTGTTAGCGAAGACACACCAATCGAAGATGGCCAGATGGCCGTACTCAAGAATAAATACATGCTCCAACATGGGGTTACTTTAGAGGAGATCCAAGAGATGGCGGATATCGTCGTACTTGAGGAACTCACGAAAAACCAAGCTATGGAGTTGTTTAAGAAACTAAACTCCAAGATCAACAGAAAGGCAAGGAAATAATGTTAGAAGCAATTCAGCAATTCCTACCACTTATTGTAATCATCCTAGGAGCACCTCTCGTTCTATGGCTGACTCTACTCGCAAAGAAGGTCCTCACAATGGCCGGAATTAGCGAGACCACAACCCTTGAAGCCTTGGTTACAGCCCTTATTGGGCAAGCCGTTATGTACGCAGAGCAAGAGGCTTCTAAGCTAGCCGCAGAAGGCAAAGAGTCCAGCGGAAGCGCCAAGCTACAACTTGCCATCGACTTCATTCTATTGCAGTTGAGGTCACTGGGCCTAGCCGAGATAGCACGAGACGAGCTTGTCCGAAGGATCGAAGCTTCCGTAGGAGAGCTAAACAACGTAGAGTAATAGCGACACTTTTCCCGAAGTGTGCGAAGGGGGAGTCATTAGGTTGGCTCCCCCGGCGCATCTTTCCAGCAAGGAGATAAAATGAATAAGATACTTGCGATTGCCCTACTGGCAGTAGCTCCAATGACATTTACTGTGGCAGAGGACATAGACACAGACATCCAGAATAGAGTCCTGGGAGCAACGGTAAAAATACTGATGAGCACAGAGATGGATCATAATAGGATTAGCTCTGGAGGAAGTGGTACAATAATCTTCAATGGATCTCACACTGGAGAACTGGGAGTAGTAAGGCGTGTTGTTATAGCCACAGCAAATCATGTCCTGACTCCGACATTGTTCTCTGAGATGCTGGGAGGCGAGATTATAACCAGAGACGTGTCACTCTATAGCATATCAAGATATCTACGAGATGACACAGGCGAAATCAGAGCAGAGGAACGATTTCTGCCACAGACTTCCCTCCTGGTATCATCATACAAGATTATTAGGTACGAAGCTGTAGATGCTGCGTTCATTATAGTTGATCTGAAGCCGGGATGCATGTGGTTATCAGACGTGAAGGCTGTTGAGATGGCTGGAACACCAAGGGCGTCCAGGTTGGTAATTGGGTCTGACTTGCTTGTAGCAGGATCCCCCATGATGGTCAATCCCATTATATTCAGAAACAGGCTAGTTCAGAGGAATCTACGAACGCTTTCATTTAGAAATCCTGGCACATTCATAGGACACTTGGTGTCCAGAGTGTTCACCGGCGGAAACAGTGGTGGAGGAGTTTACACATCAGACGGAAAGTACATAGGTATCGTCACACTGAGAATTGGAGAGGACTTCGGAGCCTTTACTGGCATCGAACACATACTACCCCTCGCAATTCTAGACCGAGACGTGATGCTGCTTATGAACCCGTAGGTGGCTCATGGACAGGAAGAAAGTAATAGCAATAGACTTCGATGGAACAATAGTGCATGAGAGCTACCCAGAAATAGGGGAGGCTATCGAGGGTGCCGTTGAGTCCATAAGAAGGATAAAAGAGCTTGGGGCAGAGATAGTAATCTGGACCTGTAGAACGAACGAACAGCTTGGGGATGCCAGACATTGGCTAGTATCAATGGGCATACCATTTGACTTTATAAATGAAAATACTACCACGGAGCTGGAGCACTGGGGAACAGATCCCAGAAAAGTAGCTGCCGATAGGTATATAGATGACAGAATAATCGGAGGATTTCCAGGATGGGAAAAGGTAATGCGCCACCTAGAGGTATACTTGTCGTAGGAGGGGCCGGAGGGCTCGGCTCTGAGATATGTAGACACCTGTGTAACCTTGGAGAGAGGGTAATCGCCGTGGACAACGTGTCCACAGGGAGCCTTGTCAACATAGAGGACTTATATCAAAGAGACAACTTTACATTCATCAGGGAAGACATCTCTAATCTGGACATACCGGGCGGTGTAAGGAAGATCATATTCCTCCCCAATCCGGACAAGGGTTCTGGGGCCGATGTATTCGACACCAATATAGATGGATTAATAAACTGTCTTGACTACTGCTCAGACACAACATGCAGGATGCTGTACTGCAGCTCCCCTACCCCTCTTTCTCCAATTGATGGATCTCAGATGTCGAGTGCCTACTACCTTAGTCGTCAGTATGGGGAGTCACTGGTAAGGACGTTCTACGAAAAGTTCAATCTGCCTACTGCAATAGTGAGGGTTCCCAGCGTTTATGGGGCTCAACACATAGGCTCCAGTCAGATAGTTTGTAGGTTTATAAATGAGGCAGTGAGCAGTGGGAGAATAAACGTACTCAAAGATCCTAACAGTAGTCGGGCCTATCTTCACATATCAGACTTCATAGCCTCAATATATGAGATAGTCAAAATGTTAGACCGTGGAGGACTACTGGTGTTAAACCTTCCAGGGTCAGAGGTTAAGACTGCATCAGAGGTCGCCAAAGAAATAGCCAAGGAAATAAAGAAAAATACTGGCAAGGCCATTGCTATTAACCACAGCGGCAGAAGATACACCCACAAGAGATCAGTTGTCTCACGTGGCCCAAGTCCAATAAAGAGCAGGCCAAGGATAAAGATGGCCAATGTTCTCTGGAGAATGATTGAGAGCAAACTGGATGAAATGCAGTAAGCATCCCACCTACAAAGGGATCAAGAGAACCAAGAGGGACTGCAAGACCTGTAACGCCATCTTCAGCAAGAGGCAGGAGGTCGAGAGGGCCAAGGGTGGGCTTCACCAGTCAATAACAACTCCAGGCCAGATCTTCGGAGTTCCCCACATCCTTGCAGAGATATCATGTACGATGATCTATGGAAAACAGCCACCATACTTCTGGAGGAAAGACTCCACAGCTCACAAGCAGGTTAAGGATCATTACAAGCAAATACTTATGGGCGTCAAGAAGTGGAAATTTAAAAAATACGAAACACCCATCTTCGGCAACAATCCAGTCGATGTGTTCAGTAAGATACTATGGTACATCGCCGGACGCTACGATACGGATGAGAAGATGAGAAAGATACATGGCGCAACCAAGATAACGAAAGAGGAAGTCATCGAGGCCCAAGCTCCCAAGGAGGACAATGGTGAGAGATTCTTCGATGTGACAGTAGAAAAGAATAAGGCTCCAAAATTTCAGAACCTAAAGGACACAGGAGAGACGGATGACAAATAAGAACAAGAAGGCGACAAAGAAGACCGACAAGAAAGACACACTAGATATAGCGAAGGCTCTAGAGGGTATGGGTGTCAACCTCACTAACGACACGGCAGACTTCAAGAGTCCGTACTATGTAGACAGTGGAATGTACTCGGTGAATAGTATTCTAGGGGATGAGCCCGGAATTCCGAACGGTGTGATAATGTACTACGGAGGAGAGAACTCCGGCAAGACAACCGTCTCCCTGCAAGCCCTAGTATCAGCACAGAAGCAAGGACTGGACTGCTTCTACTTTAACCAGGAGAGGGCCGTAAACCAATCCCTAATCGACTGCTTCCCAGAGCTTGACGCAGCTAAGGTCAACTGGATTACAGCCCCAGATGGAGAAAGCTGTCTAGATGCCATCAAGCACGTGCTAAGAACCGTACCAAAGGCGTTCTGTGTTCTTGATTCAATCCCAGCATGCCACCCAAAGGCAGTCCTGGAAGCTGAGTCTGGCAAGCACTTCATGGCACCACTGGCAAGACTCTTCACACCATTCATCGCAGATGCAAAGAATCTATGTTTTGATAACCACAGCGTCCTTCTCCTAATCAACCAGAAGAGGGAGAATCTTGACGCCTACGGATACGCCGACAAGTTGCCCGGTGGAAACGCACTGAAGCATAACTGCGATCTTATCGTTCGATTCAAGGTCAAGGGAAAGATAAAAGTCGGCGAAGACATCATCGGTCACACTGTCGAAGCCGAGACCATGAAGAACCGATTCCAGGGCAAGGGTAAGAAGGCCCAGAGTACGCTTATCTACGGAAAAGGATTTAGCCGAGAGTACGATGTGTTTGAGCAAGCACTTAGCTTCGGGCTAGTTGACAAGAAGGGTGCATGGATCACGATAGGTGAAGACAAGTTCCAGGGCGTGTTCCCCGCCATAAGACATCTAGAGGATAACCCCGAGATAATGTTGGGATTAGAGAAGAAGCTATCGGAGCTTCTAGGATGATATTCTTCGACCTAGATGGCAGAGAGCATAGCAAGGAGCTCAACTATCGAAAGCATGCCAGGATGAATGCCCGTGCTTCCAAGTTGAGTGATGCCCTGTTCTCAAAAATAAGGGAGGTTCTCCCCGGCTATGGTATACTAGAGGAGTTCCCGACAGTTGGGCTAAGTCCAGTTCTATCTATCGACTTTGTGATACTGAGCGGAATAAGGTTAGCATTTGAAGCGGACGGAAGACAGCATAGCGAGTTCGTTCCTCATTTCCACGGAACAAGGGCTAACTTTGCACGTCAGAAATTGAATGATGTGAAAAAAGAACAGTGGTGCATTGCTAATAATATAAAGTTAATAAGGGTATCCTCAATAGAGGAAGTAGAGAGCTTGGCGGAGTTAATCGATGGATAATAAACTCATAGAGGAGATGAAGGAATTCTGTTCCAGATTCAAAATGCCGAACATGGATTCAGACATGTGCAAGCTTGGACTGGGCGAGATAGTCGAGTTTCAAAGCGAGGGGCTCAGGGGTAGGACGACAGAGGAGATAGAAGATTTCATTTTCAAGACTCACTCGTATGCTACAATACTCAAGAACAAGCATAGCAGTCTAAAGGCGTTCATAACTGGACTCAACAGCGTCATAAATAGGTTCGTGGCAGACAATATAGATACAGTTGATAAGTTTCTACCATACACCGCCAAGAGGGAGGCTGTCATATCTTCCAGTCAAGACGTGTCAAAGTATGAGGTCAGCCTAGTGTCGGCAAGAATGCAATTGGAAAAAATAGGAGATCTGCCCAGTGGGGTGGACGCAACATTAAGGTCACTTGAGAGCTACCTAAGAAGGAGACATAGCAATGGATAGCAGAGCTCCCATCAAGCAAGGAATTTCAAATGGCTAAGTCTCTAAGTCGCAAGTCAGAAAAGTCAGTTCTGGCGTACATAGTTAAGAATTGCGACAAAGTATTTGACATCGATGGAATACTGATAGACTCCGAGGACTTTTCCTCACGGGTTGCGTCAAACATATACAGAGTAGCGAAGGACATGGCATCGGAGAGTGCGTCTCACACGGACGGACGAGCCATCGACCAAGTTCTCCTAGAGGAGCGGGTGGCACGAGAGTTTCCAGCGGACTACAAAAGGTCGGGGGACGCCTACCATTCCGCAATCGCTGAAATATACGATACAAACCCACCAAGCGATAGTGAAGCTAAGCAACACATCAAGTCTGTCGTCGACTCATCCTACCGTGACAAGATAAGCAGGTTCCTAGAGGGCGTCAATAACGATGTGAAGAACACAGCATCTGCCAACGATATGATCAACCTAGTGGAAAAGGGTGTTTACGACTTTACCACCGGCCTGTTCCGTGGAGAGGACATGATCGACATTGGTGATTCGTATACTGGATGGCTAAACAAGGTCGCAACAGAGGCTCTAGAGGGACAAATTGAGACTGGGGTAAAGACGGGATTCGACCTGTGGGATGAAGCAGTCGGGGGAGGCATGAGGCGAGGCACAGTGAACGTGATCGCAGCCCGACCAAAGAGACACAAGTCTTTCCTAGCACTGACCATGGCCAAGAACATAGCGTCACAGGGCGTTCCAGTTCTATACCTAGATACAGAGCTATCATTCGAGTTGCAGATGTCAAGGATGACAGCAATAATGGCTAACATTCCCCTAAGTGCGATTGAAACAGGAAAATTCGTGAAGGACGAGAATATGTCCAACGCTATCAAGGGGGTGATCCCTGCCATTGAAGAGATGCCACTTGACTATGTTCAAATCGGAGGATGGAGCCTAGAGCAACAGACTTCAGTGATAAGAAGGTGGTTCGCACGAAGGGTCGGCAAGGATGAGTCAGGACAGTGGAACAGGGCTGTCGTTATTCTCGACTACCTGAAGCTGATGAACTCAAGAGACAAAGGGGACGATAAAGAGTACGAGGCTCTAGGGTACAGGATGAGCGCACTTCACGACCTAATGAGAGACTACGGCGGATCAATGCTTGCCCTTGCACAACAGAACAGGTCAGGAGTAGAGATGGAAGATGCTACTACTATATCTGGATCAGACAGGATCATCTGGCTGTGCGACAATTTCAGCATCCTGGCCAAGAAGTCCGATGCCGAGATAACTGCATCTATTCACAACGCAGAGGAGTACGCAGAGCAGGAAGCGACTCTTACGAATATGAAGCTGGTGGTAGCGGAGTGCAGACATGGGCCAGGAACACAGGGGAGGCATATTGGCCTGTATATCGACGCCAAGGATCCAAGGTTTAAAAAGGATCAAGTAACCTGTAGGATTGTAGAACGAACATTGGAACTCCCATATGATGAGGCAGCACGTGGATAAGCACACCATGACCATAGATGACATGAATGCAACCCTCGGAAACAACATTGAGGCTGTTCTTGAGCATTTGGAAATAGATATTGACGACTTCGTAGATATCGGAGACGACCTAAGAGGACCATCCTGCTGCCACGGCGGAGACAACCCAACTGGATTCTCCTACTACAGGGAGAAAAACTGCTGGTTTTGCTGGACAGCTGGGTGCCATTCGGAGAAAGGCTCTGACATGATAGGTCTGATTGCATCTATATCAGACATAGAGCGAAGAAAGGCCATCCCATTATCGAGGAAAATCATAGATAGCCTCATCAAGTCCGGAGACCTTGACCGTGTATCCTCCGAGGATTTACCAAAGAGGGCTCAGGAAGATTTTGCCAAGATGCACCTTGAGCAGGAGACTTTTCCCGACCACATACTTAACCGTCTGGGCAAGAACCTGTCATATGCCACAGAACGTGGATTCGACGAGTCTGTCCTCAGAAAAATGGGAGTAGGCATATCTAGATATGGAGTAATGGACGGAAGGCTAGTGTTTCCAGTTAAGAACATTGTAGGCAATCTTGTTGGATTTAGCGGAAGAAAGACGGATGACGACCCCCACTCCCCCAAATGGCGACATAGCAGGTTTAAAAAATCTGTAAATATGTTGAACATTGACCTGTGCAAACGTGCTATCAACGAGTGGAAGCTTTCGACTATCGTCGTGTCAGAGGGACCATGGGACGTAGCAAGACTATGCGAGGCTGGCTTCTGGAACAGCGTGGCAGTTATGGGGTCATCCCTAACAAATGGTCAGGTGTGCGTGATGAAGAAGATGGGCGTAACAAAGGTCATACTCTTCATGGACAACGACGATGGCGGACACCGGAACGAGACGTCCAACGTAAAGAAGCTCAATAAGTCAGGAATAAAGACAACTGTAATGTACCCACCTACTCAAGGTCAGGATGTGGGAGACATGAGTGCTTCAATAATCAAAGAAATGCTAAGGGGAAAAAGATGATCGTCGTAGGAGTATGTGGAAAGAAGCAGGCAGGCAAAGATACGTTTGCTGACTTCGGGTGCAACATAGTGTCAGACATAGGGCTGTCTTCGGCGAAGATTGCGATAGCCTCCCCATTAAAGCAGTTTGCGATAGACTACTGCGGAGTGGACAAATCCTTACCATGGGGCACTGATGCAGACAAAAATAAAGGGATAGGCCAGTGGGGAGACTTCTTCAATGAGGGCATCGTAATGGGCCAAGGAAGATTAGTTGACGACACAATAACGGTTAGAGAGTTGCTACAGGTTCTAGGCACGGACGTTTTCCGTGGCATACATAAGAACTGGTGGATAAACGTTCTAAAAAGCAGGATCAACCGTGGTGACTTCGACCAAACAGAGGGATCAGGAGATCCAGCAGTAGTATTCGTTACCGATGTAAGATTCCTGAATGAAGTTGAAGCAATAAATGCAATGGGCGGTTACACCGTTAAGATAGATAGAGACGTATTCGGAGACACTCATGGCAGCGAGGCCAGTGTTGACCTCATTCCGGAACACAAGTTTGCAAAGATAGTACGAGCCGAGGAAATTCCAACAGTTAATCATGTGATACCATTCGTGGAAGAATCACTAAGAGAGTTAGGTCTATACAGTGGACAACAATAAACAGACGCTACGAGAGATTATAATGTCATCTCACAAAGATAGAGATGCAGCCCTGGCCATGATAGGCCGAATAGAGAGTGGAGAAAACGTTGTTCTCTATGAGTCAGAGTACGGCGATGCCGATGGGGTGCTTAACGCAGAGGCCATTGACGGAACGTCCAGGCCTATGCTAGTCAAAGAAGTAAAGAGCCTAGACTTTGTGCCTAACCCTGACTGGGTTTCCATGTGCGTAAGCAGCCATATCTGGAGCCTAGCCAGGGGCAGGGATACCATCATGTGGAATACATGTTTTCCAAAGGGAGGAAAGTAATGCTACGAAGCTTCAAGAGATCTCTTCAAAACAATGGACCCTTCGTAAGATGGTGGATCCTGGCTTGTGCAATGATGACAGTTGTGTCTGGCGTATTCCTAGCAGGGGGAGCAAGGTTCCTCTCAGAGAACGACTCAACTGGTTTGAGTTGGGTTATCGTAGCTATCCTGGCATCTGGGTCAGCCTACTATGGAGTTAGACTATACAAGGGCGAAAACCTCGGACAGGGTGTCATGGACTACCTTTCTGAACTATGCACGTCACTGGGGTTGCTCGGTACGGTCATCGGCCTAATCGTCATGATCTCTGGAGCATTCGGAAACCTAAACATTGAAGACCCGGAGTCTCTAAAGTCATCTCTAGTAGCAATGTCTTCAGGAATCGGAACAGCACTAACCACTACTCTGGTTGGTCTAACCTCATCAATCCTACTCGGACTCCAAAAGCGGTTCTTTGAGATCAAGTGGGTTTAATCAGATGTTTAGTAAGAACAACAGCAGTGTAACCATTGACCTGTTATTCAATCTTCTACTGACGTTTGTGTGCCTGTTTTTCCTTTCATTTCTTCTTGTCAATAGTCCAAGTGAAGACAAGGATTCAGACATTGAATCGGGCGCCACCTACATCATAACTATGACATGGATGGAAGACTGCGATATAGATATGTGGCTAAAGACTCCCGGAGGGGAGAGAGTTTATTACGGAAGACGTGAGTCGGGTCCAATCCATCTCGACCTAGATGTTACTTCCACTAGAAGCTACACCGACAGAAATGGAACAACTACATTCATTCATCCCAATGAGGAAATAATGACAATGCGTGGAGTGCTAGAGGGTGAGTACAGTCTCAGTGCTCACTACTTCGGAGGAAGAGATTTAGCTCTAGAGGTTGTTGCGACATTTGTTATTCAGGATGTAGAAAGAAAAAGAGTAGCTTGGACCGGAATCGTAGTTCTAAATGGAGCTGGTCATGAGGCAAGCGCCCTAAGCTTCTCCATCGAGTCAGAAGATGCGGGTATCAGTAGATCGTACTTCCGTGTTCTGGACGTAAACCCTAGATATATCGTAGGTCAATAATGGAATTTCTAATAAGCATCGTCGTACTGTCAATATGTTCATTCATAGCAGTAGCAGTTGCCTCTAGGAAGTCACATCTGTTAGCCTTCATTGCCGCAATAGCAATCCTCTTTTCGTCGATGTCAGCATACAGCAACTACAAGGCAGCCCTGGGTCAGCCAGTTGAGATGACATGGAGCGAGATGCCCAGCAAGTTCACAGTAGTGTTCTTCAGGATAGAGGGCAAGAATAGGATCATCCTATGGTTAATAGGCGACCAGCTAGTTGCCTTGCCGTATCTTGAGGATGCGGAAGAGGGGCTTGAGGGAGAAAGATTGACCATGGGAGGCGGAACCCCCTCAACGTTCGAGACAAAGGGAGAGGGTGGCGAAGGAGACGGAGACGGAGGAGAGGGCGATGGAGAAGGCGACGGAGGAGACGGCGCAGGATCCGGAGTCGAGGGCTGGGGCTACGAGCTACAAAGCCGTGGCGGACAAGTGATCCCCGGCACATTGCCCCCGAAACGCTAAGGAAAAATATGAAAAAGCCAGACAGACTATCAGCATCCAAGATGAAGACATTTGTAATGTGTCCAATGAAGTACCTATTATCCTACGGCCTGTTCGCACAGGGGAAACCCTCCTTTGCTGCAGAGCTGGGATCAGAGCTGCATTGGATTTACGAGATGTATGCACAGGCAACTCTAAATGGCAAAGATGAAGAAGGAAGAACCTGCGAAGACCTAGAGAAGAATTGGAAGAATATTCTCCAGAAGAGGGCTTATGCAGGACTTAAGTCATGGAGGTGGTGCCGTCATATCGCCAAGGTGGAGAAGTCTTGCGAGACCTGTCCAGCCTTTTCCGCAGGAAAGTGTGGACTAGTAGAGACAAATATAGAAGAGTTTGCAGGCTGTCCATGGAACTCATGGATGGAAGCCCAGAACATGGTAAAGAGGGTCCTGTCTGCTACGGGGCCAGCAGGCATATTCGTTCCAGAGAAGAAGATAATTGCCACAGAGGACAAATTTGAGATACCGTTCATTGCGGCAGATGGTCACGAGGTAAAACTTAATGGCCTGATAGATATGGTTATAGAGATAGACGAAGACACAATTGAGATAATAGACTATAAGACAGGACGTTTCAAGATGTCATACAATGCTGCCGAGAAGGACATACAGCTAAGACTGTACTATCTTGCAGCAAGAAGGAAGTATCCACAGTACAAGAATCACATGGTGACAGTGATGTATGTAAACGAAGGTATTAAGTCTATCACACCATGCTTTGGAGACAATACAGAAGAAGGAATCCTGGCGGAGATAGCAGAGATATACGAGGGCATCAAGGATATAGAGGTTCCAGACAGAATAAGGGATACATCCTGGGGGGACAGGCCATCTCACATCTGCAAATACCTTTGCGACCAAAAGCTATGCGATGATGTCACAGAGAAGCTTGGTCGAAAGATGGAAGAAGACTCATCTTTGACAGTTGACGATTTTGGATCCCTAGAGGATTTAGACCTAGACCCTGACGACTACAGATAGTAGAATAGGAAATAACATGAAGAAGTCTCTAAAAAGAAGTTTCATGAAGGCAGTATCCTGGAAGTTAACATCGACAGCATTGGCAATGGGAATAGCATTCTGGCTAACAGGAAGCTTTGACATAGCGGTAATGATCGCCATATTTCACATTCCATCAAGTATCCTGCTGTTCATGATTCACGAATACATTTGGGGCTAGTGTGGCAGATAGCTCCGCACCTGTGGTAGACTATTGCGAAAGAGGTATATAATGAAAATCGTACATGTAATCGGAACAGGCACTATCGGAGAGCCCCTGATCGGGATGCTGTCCAGGGCCAAAGACGTCCTTGGATTCGACCAAGTTACATTCAACAAGAGAACCCCTCTTCTTACAGATCGCTCAAAAGTTGTACAACTGATTGAGACTGGAGCCCTCCTGGCTACCGACAATAAGTCTGGGTTTGTCGATATGGGCATTGAGCCATCCTTTACTTCGGAAGAGGCAATCGATAGAGCCACTGTTATCATCGACTGCACTCCAGGCGGAATAGGTCTAGAGAACAAGGAGAAGTTCTACTACAGGAATACCACTACAAGAATGTTCATCGCTCAAGGATCGGAGGATGGGTTTGGAAAGAAGTACGCTTTCGGCATCAACGACGAAGTGCTACAGGGCCAAGACTGGTATCAAGAGCGATTCCACCAGATTGTATCCTGTAATACCCATAACTTAGCAGCCCTAGTCCAGACCATTGGAATGGATGGTGGACACGACCCGACTGACTTCGTGAGTGCTGACTTCACATGCATAAGAAGAACTAACGACATTAGCCAGACCTCTTCGTTCTCCCCAGCCCTAAGTGTGGGAGCTCACAGCAGCAGCTTTGGAACACACCACGCAAAAGACTTGCATGCTATCATGTCAACCAAGGGCATACACCTGGGGACAGAGGATGAGCCAACAGTGTTCTCCAGTGCTTGCAAGATACCGAGTCAGTACATGCACGGAATCCGATTTAGGATTGAAACTACTGGCACGACATTGGACTTAGTTCGTCAGCAGATCTCAGAGAACGAGATGATGGCTGTTACCCACAAGAGCGATAGCAACAAGGTGTTCAGCTTCGGTAGAGACTATGGCCTATATGGCAGGATCCTAAACCAGACAGTAATCAACCTAGAAAGCCTGAGCGTCCAGAACGACAGTATTGTAACAGGATTCTGCTTCACTCCACAGGATGGAAACAGTCTCATAAGCTCTGTAGCAGCTGCAACTTACGGAATAAATCCGAAGGGCTATCAGGACAGGGTGAAAAAAGCTTTTGGAAAATACTTGTTTTCAGAGGTTTAATAATGCTACCATGTCTTAGAAGGAAAAAATAATGAGTATATTAGAATTAGAAGACTGGAGCGAGCCTCCTGTCGATTTAAGTGACGACTACTACTGTCAGATCCAAACCAAGCAAGGGGTTGAGTCTGGTTGGTATTATCGTGATCTAAAAAAGGGCAAACGCAAGGGCTGGAAGGTCGTTTTCGTCTTGGCTCTTGGCACTACAGACGAGGGGCACGGCATCCTCCGCTGGAGGAAGCGTGAAGTCAGCCCCAAGTGTTTCAGGTTTCAACCGAGATTCCCCCTGCGACCAACTAAAGAGATGCGGCTTGCTCGCCAGTCTAAGACCGAGAAGAAGCGTGATAAGTTTGCAACCATCGTGAGAGAAGAGCAGGGGCTGTACTGGTGCCCGGATTTTAATACATGGAAGAGAGTAGACGGAGAAAGTCATGTGTGATAAGGCAGAGGATTCAGACATCACACGGGGCGCATCCTACGTATCGCTGCACAACCACTCCCATTACTCACTATTGGACGCTCTTTCCAAGCCTAAGGATGCGGTTGCTAGGGCTGTGGAGCTAGGACAAAATGCATACTGTTTGACAGATCACGGCAACATGTTCGGAGCCGTGAAGGCTTACGAGGAATGTATCAAGGCTGGAATTAAACCAATCCTTGGTAGCGAATTTTACTTCACACACGACCACGAGGACAAGGTTCGCAAGTCTAGACATATCACGCTTATTGCCAAGAATAACGTCGGACTCTCAAATCTATACAAGATGACAACTTGGGCAAACGTGCCAGTGGCAGACGGCGGTGGGTTCTTCTACCGACCGAGAGTTTCGTGGAAAGAGTTTAATAAATATTCAGAGGGAGTAATCTGTCTGACAGGGTGCATGAATTCTCCATCAAACCATGCATTTGTACACGACACCTACGAAGAAGGTAAGGAGCATGTAAAACACATGGTATCCGTATTCGGAGAAGACAACACCTACGTTGAGCTTCAACGAGTAAACGACGATGGAAAGATCTATATTCCAGAGCAGGAGCTAATCCTAGCCAATTGTAGGCAGGTGGCAGAGGAGCTAGGACTGAGGGCGGTAGCTACCAATGACGGACACTACGTCAATAGTTCCGATGCCTTTGCTCATGAAGTCCTAAAGGCTATCGACGCAAGAGCCACTCTAGACACTCCAGTACTAGACCACGCCAAGGGAGTGACCAAAGGGTGTCGCATTGTGTTCAATGGATTTGACTACTATCAAAGATCAGCGGAGGAGATGCTTACAAAGTTCACACCCGCCGAAGTCAACATGTCCCAGGAGATTGCCGACTCAATTGACATAAGCATGGAGCTGGGTGGAATGAAGACGCCTAGATACAAGGGGATGTCAGACAAGGAATGCATGGCGGAGCTCTACGAGCTATGCAAGTTGGCTTGGGCAGAGTTCGACATAGAGAGCAAGGAGAACAAGAGTGAGTACGTTGCACGAATACAGCGTGAACTAGCTGAGGTCGAGGATGCAGGACTACAGCATTACTTCATGATCGTGTTCCAGGTGTGCAAATTCTGTGACGATAACGAGATCCTCAGAGGATTCGGACGAGGCTCCTGTGCGGGATCACTCGTTCTATATCTACTAAAAGTCACTCAGTACGCAGATCCTATTAAGTACGGCCTACTGTGGGAGAGATTCTGGAATCATGGAAGAAAAGGATCCATGCCAGACGTAGATCTAGACATTCAGATCGACCGAAGAGACGAGGTTCTACAGTATCTAAAGGATGAATTCGGAAAAGACCGTGTTCTTCCCATGATGACTATCAACACTCTGTCTGTAAAGGGCGCACTAAAGGATGTTGGAAAGGTGATGGGTTTAACCCACGAGTACCTGAATAGGCTTACCAAGAATGTTCCAGACAAGAACAAGGGCATTCAGGACGTAATCGACAGATTGAGCGTCTTCAAGAAGGCGGAAGAGGGCATTGACGAGGACATAATCCAGTGGGCAAAGGATGCCAAGAGTGACCCGTCCAAGGCCAAGGAGCTGAGAGCCCTAGCTGCTGACCGAAGAAAGAAGCTAAAGAAGACGTTTGAGATTGCAAAGAAGCTTGAGGGTGTTAACAGAAACAGATCCACCCACGCATGTGCAGTGCTGATCGCAGACGAGACCCTGTTTGGTGCCATACCCTGCTGTTGGGATGCCAACAAGAAGTCACTTCTAACAGGTTTCGACATGTACGACATCGAGAAGCTGGGGTACATGAAGCTGGACCTCCTGGGGCTTAAGACATTATCAGTGGTTGCCCGCACAATGCCAGACTTCAAGGAGCGTGTTGGAGAGTTCGACGACTTGGACGTATACAAGTCAATATGTCGTGGAAACAACAAGGGCATCTTTCAACTTGAGTCAAAGCTAGGGGAGAACTGGGCCAAGAAGGTTAAGCCTTCAAATATTGATGAACTTGCGGCACTAGTCTCATTGATTAGGCCAGCAGTTCTTGAGTCTGGGTTGGCTGACCAGTACCTGAGAAACAAGCTAAGTGGAGAGTGGACTACCATTCACCCCGACCTAGAGCCAATCTTCGCAGAGACATACGGCGTCATGCTATACCAGGAGCAGATGCTTGAAGTAGTAAAGGTATTTGGGGGATTCGACCTCAAGGAGGCCGACATGCTGAGGAAGGCTGTTGGAAAGAAGATTCCAGAACTCATGGCCAGCTTTCATAAGAGATTTCTGAATGGATGCGTAGAGAAGTACAAGAACGTTCCGTTGGCGGAGGAGCTTTGGGGATGGATTGAAAAGGGCGCAGAGTACGGATTCAACAAGTCACATGCCCTTACATACGGAATGATGGCCTACACTACAGCATATGCGAAGTTCTACCACCCCCAGAAGTTCTACTGCTCACTCCTGCAACTGTCAGAAAACGAACAGAAGCCACAGGAGGAGATCTCAGAGATCTTTTACGATGCAAAGCTGAGGAAGATTTCGATCAAGCCGCCCTCACTCATTTACTCAGAAGACGACTTTACTATATCAGGAGACGACATCTACTTCGGTCTAAAGTCGGTCAAGAAGGTTGGCAAGGCTTCAGTAAAGCTGGTAAAAAAGATCTACGACGAGTCGAACGGGGCGGATAGCTTCATGCTGGGCCTCAGGGGCGCCAAGAAGGACGTTGCAGAGGCTTTGGCGTATGCGGGTGCATTCGACTTCCTAGACATAGAGAGAGTGAAGCTGCACAGCACTGTTGGACTCCTGAAGGCAATGACAGACAAGGAGTTCAAAGTCTTTTCAGTGATAGCCGGAGGAGGAGGAGACGTTGACTTGAGCACTGCGAGAACAAATAAAACAGTAAACGTTCCAGGTTCCGATGGGGTGTTCGATGCGGTCAATGTTTTCAAGACTTGGCTCAACTCAGACAATGTTAATGCAAAGGTCGTCAATGTCTCAAGAATGAAGAAGGTCAACGCACTTTTGTCAGAGGCCGAGGAGCTTAACAATTCAGAGGATAAGTACCGCTACATGGCGGCAAGGGAGCTGCTATATGTAGGCATTCCCCTAAAGTACTGCGAGGTGGACATTTATGAAGATACCAGGAGTACGCATACGGTCATGAATATCAAGCACGAGATCCCCAAAAGGAGATTTTCGACGATTGCGATCCTTACGAGAGTTGCACCGAAAACGGACAGAAACGGAAACAAGATGGCATTCCTGAAAATATCAGACAAAACATTCAGCATGGATGCTATCATATTCTCAGATGCCTTTAAGAAGTTTAAGTCAGTTGTCAAAGAGGGCAATATCTGCTTTATCGAGGGCATGGTGTCAAGAGACGGCGCACCACTCATAGAAAGCATTCAGGGGCTATAATGAAAAATCCAACACCTAGGCTAACAAAGGCGATGGTTTCACCAGTTCTCGCCAAGTACAAGAAGATTCTTGGCCTAGACGGTTGGGATCTAAAGGTGGCTATCTGCAGCGCAATTAGCATGAATACAAAGATTAAAGAGTTTGAGACGGAAGAGTCTGATAGTGTGGCATTATCATCGACGGATACGGATGAAATCGTACTAGGATGCGTAACCCACTGCCACCCCATTGAACAGGTCGCAACTGTGCAGTTTAGAAGAGATGCTCCCAAGTATTTTGGACAATGGGTAAACCTAGACACCCTGGTATGCCATGAGCTAATACACATAGTGGTTAGATCAGAGTTCGACAGGCTTCCAAAGTCAGCACAAAGGTCAAAGAAGACAGGGGAGCTTGAGGAGTTCATTTGTGACAAGTTTAGTCACATCATAGCAAAAGCATTTGAGGAAGACAGCAAGTAATCAAAACCGGCCAAGTTGGCCAAACAGAGAAAGAAGGCCACAATGGCAGACAGTGACAATAAAGACAACGCTCGTGGAAACACCAACACAATGTACATCGAGGGACTAGCTCGTTTCGTCAAGCTAGTGACACTTCCCGATGGAGAGAGAACCATTCTAAAATTCTCCCTCGACAACCTAGACAAGAAGGGTTTTCATACCTATGTAAACGTAGAGATGTGGAATCCGTCCGGAGAGGTGAATGAGCTCGTAAACAGCGACGACCTTCTCTTGGTACGTGGATCACTCAGAGCCAACGAGTGGAACGACAAGGAAACAGGCGATAAGAGAAAGACGTTCTTCGTCAATGCATTCGAGATCAAGAATGCCCAAGACTCCCGAAAAGGGCGAAGCAGTGGCTCAAATGCCCCCGCCGTCAGCAAGTCAAGCGACCAGGGCTCCAGCAAGCGAGTAACTGAGACGGCCTCTGACGCCAGCTTCGGCGGAGAAGACCCATTTGGTTCCGACAGCCCGTTCTAACACTTATCATTAAACTTGACAAGATCCGTACTTCCCATTTGATATAGACTAAAGCAAGTGCAAACCTTGTGACTATACTTGGTTCGGAAATCTTACACAGCTGCCCCCAGTTTCCTGTCTCAATACGAGGCTAGCGATTCTGGGGGCTTTTATTACTTATTTAATAGTGTAAAATTCAAAAAACCAATTCAAAACTGCTATAGTTTATCATGGAGCCTCATTAGTTTAGGCCCTGTAAACACTTAAGGAAACAAGGAGAAGATATGGCTAAGAAGCGTAAAAAGCGCAGCCCTGACAAGGTTCAGAAAGTGAGCCTGAGGACTGGTGGACAGATTCGTGACAATATCAAAGGTGCCAAGTTTGATTCATCCCATGACAGCCTTGATGACTTACAGGCCCTGATAGACAACGGAGTAAACAAAGATGCCGAGGAGATCAAGGTACTATTCGTATCAGAGGCTTCTTATCTTCATACGGGTTTTTCAACTTACACAAGAGAGGTTCTAACACACCTCCATGCCATTCCAAATATGACAGTAGCAGAGCTAGGCTCCTACGGGGGAGACATTGACCCCAGGGTAAGTTCAGTTCCCTGGAAATTCTACGGAAACATGCCAATAGGCGAGGAGCAGCAGAAGGCTTACCAAGCTAACTACAGAGATAACCAATTCGGACTTTTCAAGTACCAGAGTGTAATGACAGACTTTCAGCCGGACGTGGTTTTAATCCATAGAGACCACTGGATGGACAGATTCGTAGTCGATCACAACATAACAAAAAAATGTCACGTGATCTGGATGGCTTGCGTAGACTCCTACCCCCAGAGATGGGAGTGGCTAAAGGACTATGGCAAGGCCGACACTCTTATGGCGTACAGCCACTTCGGGAAAAAGGTAATGGAGGATCAGTCCAGAACAGATCTTGCAAAGCGCCACGGAATAGTGCCGCTGGAAGTAGCTAGAGTTGCTCAGGCAGGCACAGACCCAGCGGTGTTCAAACCATTGGACAAGTCCGAGGTGAAGTTGAAGTGGGGTCTCAGTCCAGAAGTAAAGATTGTCGGATCCGTTATGAGGAACCAGCCCAGAAAGCTGTTCAGCAGACTCATCGACTCGTATGGGAAGTTCCTAGACAAGTATCCAGAAACTGGAGAGCTATCGGCACTTCTTCTCCATACGGGGATTCCAGACGTTGGATTCGACATCCCCGAGTCGGTGTTTAGGAATGGTCTAGAGCATCGAGTGCTTTTCTCCCACATCTGTCACTCCTGCAACGCTATGGGTGTTTCAACATGGGGATTCAACTCCAGACCATGTGCCAAATGCGGCAAGAACACGGTGACTACGCCAAACACCAATAAGGGCTATGACGAAGAGGCCCTTAATGAGATTTACAACCTAATGGACCTGTATGTTCAAGCGTCAATTTGCGAAGGTGACGGGATGCCAGCGACAGAGGCTAAGTCCTGCGGCGTACCAGTGACATGCACAGACTACTCTTCAATGTACGAGAAGAACCGCAACGGAGGAGCACTCCCGATCAAGGTTGAAACTATGTACACAGAGGCAGAGACTATGCAAAATAGGGCCATCTTTAGTGTAAACAGTCTAGTAGAGAACATGAACAAAGTTCTGTCAAGCGACTTCTACGCATCGACTCTGGGAGAAGAAGGCCGCTCCCTGGCCATTGGCAACTACAGTTGGAATCTCGCTGGTAAGAAGTGGGAAGCAGCAATAATGCAGGCAGCACTGAAAGATCGTTCCGGATGGGACATACCAAGTCTAACGTTCGCCATCTTGTCAAACGGCAACGTATCCGAGGACGAGGGAACAAAATGGAATCTTAAAAACAACTGCAAGGTAGAATCTGTCATCATTGAGCAAGGAGACGACCAGACTGAAAAGCTAAAGGAAGCCTCTAACGGAGGATGGGTCTTCATTGTCAAGAGTGGAGAATTCGTATACAACATTGATCCACAGCATATTCTTAGTGAGCTGTACTTGCATGGGGAAACTAAAAGTGACTTCAGCATTCTAAAGCTTTCGGTAAGAGAAGGCGGGATCGACACATTGAAGCCACTGTTTGAGGAAAGACTTATCCACCCCTCACAGGGATCATCTCCGGTCTCAGCTCTAATGATCACCTCAGGGGCTAAAGAGGCTTCAGTGTTCCTTGAGCACAGCAAGCGTGTAGCTGCGATAGACTACTCAACTCCAGAAGGATGCTATACTGTAAGAGTAGCGCAGACAGATGGCGCAGAGGCCATCCGCAACCACATAAGAGGCGGCTCCATATACATCGTCGATAGCCACAAGCCTATTAGTTTCAACCTAGACAAGCCACCAGTGGCGAAAGAGAGTAGTTAAGATGTCAGACAATGAAGAGATCAAAGAAGAGGGTGTCATCGAGGATGGCTCCCAAAGAGTTATGCCAGAAAATACATCAACTCTAATTCTAGCCGTAGCCAGAGATTGCGAGAGCATCGTAGAGATACAGATGGAGGCATTGTTTGAGGATCTAAAAATGATGGGCTCAATAAGCTTTGAAGTGCTAATCTACGAAAACGACTCATCTGACGGAACAGTTGAGGCATTCAACAATGTTTTCGAGAAGTCTCCGGATAACGTAGACTGCCGTATAGTTTCAGAGAAGCTGGACCTTGAGGCTTACGACTCAGTAGTAAGCAAGGACAGAATCGACAAAATGGCACTAATCAGAAACAACTGCCTAGACAATGTAGAGGACATGTCCGATTACGCAGCTATCATCTGGCTAGACATGGACTACCACATGGAGGCTCAAACGATTCCAAAGATCCTAGCACCAGTACTGCTAGGCGATGCGGACGTGCTATCGGTCTACTCTCTGCATGGAGACGTGCAGAGGCCAGAAAAGGAGCTTTATGACAAGTGGGCAACACGAGGCCAGAAGAGTGACACTTGGTGGAACTGTACACCGCACGAGCTACTGTACTCACTTGTTATGCAGCCGCAGGTCACACACCTTAAACTGTACTCGACATTCAACGGCATCTGTGCGTTCAATGCAAAGGGTTTCGTGGACGGAGCAGTTTTCTCCAGCATGAGCCTATCTGCAGAGATCAATGGCATAGATCACGATGTAGAATGGATCTCCCTGTGCGAGCAGTTCTCGGAGATGGGGCTTGATAAAATCTTTATGGATGTTATGACACCAGCCTACCACTTCTCTTCACATGAAAATATGGTTGCCAGCTACAATCAAAGAATGGAAGTCAAGAAAGTTCAGGATGAGGCTAACATGAACAGGGCTGAGAAAGCGCAGAAGGAATTGAACGAGAAAGCGCAGAAGGCGATCAAGGATGGAGCTAGATCTTCAGAAAGCGAATAGATGAGTTTTAAGCTCCTAGACTGCACTCTAAGGGATGGCGGATACTGGACTGAGTGGGAATTCAGTCGTGAGATGGTTCGTGATACAGTTAAATCACTGATAGGGTCAGGTATTGACGTTGTTGAATTGGGATACAAGTCTCCCCTAAAAGGGGGCAAGTGGAGGAAGACAAACGATGGATTTGTATCATCTGTAGTGGGGGATCTATGTGAAAATGTTGAGTTATCATTCATGTTAGATCTAAAAGAGTTTTCAGACGCAGATGGTAATGTAGTGGAGTCCAGGGTTCTGGAATGTGTTCGTTATTCATCTGAATCGCCCTTCTCTATTTGCAGGATAGCAATCAAGCCATCACCCTCGGAGGCAAAAAGAGCAGCTGCCTTGGTAGAGATCATAAGAAAGCTTGGATATAAGTGCATGGTGAACATAATGCAATGTCATTTGTTGGCACACAATAGAGACCTAAGAGATAGCATTGTATCTAGTTTGCAAGTTTTAGACATTGAGGCACTGTACTTCGCAGATTCATTTGGAAGCTGCCTTCCTGAAATGGTTGAAACCCTGGTTGAGTCTGTAACCGAATGCAGTGTAGGAGCTCATTTTCATGATAATATGGGACTTGCCTTTGCTAATAGCTTAGCAGCAATCAATTCTGGGTGCAAATACGTAGACTCTACAGTCACAGGGATGGGTAGGGGAGTAGGCAACACTAAGACTGAGCAGATGCTAACCCTGTGTGAATTTCAGTACGAAGGGTCTGGTAGACATAATGGGCTCCAGGGTGTAATATCAAAGCATTTCTCCAATGGAAAATGGGGGTACTCTGAATCGTATCTTATTTCAGGAGCAATGAAAATACATCCAACATACGTTCAGAGACTGCAGGAAGAAGGGTACAGTCCAAGTCAGATTCAGACCATCCTGACCAACCTTTCTATAACAGATTCTTTTGACTATGATGCAATGCAGAAGGCAATTAAAGATTCCAGGCTGGCCCCAAGGGTTGCGTGTATCATTCCCGCAAGATACAAGTCATCTAGGTTTCCAGGGAAGCCTCTGGTTGATATTTCTGGAAAACCTATGATAATAAGAGTAGCTGACATCGCAGCAGAGGCTATGGGTGGGAAAGAAGATGTTTACATCGCTACTGAGAACATGGAAATTCAGAGAGTTGTTGAGGAGTACGGGTACAGGTGTATAATGACCTCAGACACCTGTCTAACCGGAACAGATCGAGTTGCTGAGGCCGCACTTGAAATAGACGCAGACTACTTCATAAACATACAGGGAGACGAGCCTATGCTTAACCCAGAAGACGTAAAGAGAGTTATATCTGCAAAGCTAAGCAATAGGGACTCAGTTATTAACTGTGTGGCCGACATGTCATGTGATGAAAATCCGGAAGACCCCAGTGTTCCCAAGATGGTTGTTGCGGAGAATGGTAGTCTACTATATGCATCAAGAGTAGCAATCCCTGGTACAAAAGATGGATCAGCTGTTAAGTCAAAAAAACAGGTTTGTATATATGGCTTCTCAAAAGAAGAGCTGGAGAGGTTCTCCTCTGTTCAGGTGAAGGGCTACAATGAGTGGGCTGAGGACATTGAGATAATAAGATTTCTAGAGCTTGGTATAAACGTAATATGCATAGAGGTCGATGGGGATACCATTGCCGTAGATTACCCAGAAGATGCTATCGCAGTGTCTAACAGACTGGACGCCCAATAATGAAAGTTGCACTTACCATACCGGCCAAGGGCACGTCCGAGAGGGTGAGGAATAAAAACCTCACCTTAGTAGGGGGAAAAACTCTTGTTCGCAGGGCATGTGAAAAGGCACTCCTATGTAAAGAGGTTGACTACGTGTACCTGGATACAGAGAGCGATGATATCAAGTCAGAAGTTAGCGACCTACTCAGCAAGGGTCTTCGCCTGATTGATAGACCAGCAGAACTTGCTACAAACGACTGCAACGCAAATGACCTACTAACATGGGCACTGCACACAATTGAAGAAGTAGATGTCATCTGTCAAACCTTCTCCACCTCTCCTCTTATTACAGCGGAGACTATTGATAGGGTTATTAGAGAATGGAAGAATTCAACTGGACACGATTCGTTCATGACAGTGGTTCCTGTTCAGGAATACTTTTGGAACAATGGGTCTCCTGAGAACTTCACTATTGAGGATCTGCCTAACTCTCAAGACTTGGACAAGAAGATGATGGAGACTCATGGCCTATATGGCGTAACAGTTGAGTCATTTGTAAACAGGGGAACACGAGTGGGGAAGAACCCTCTATTGGTAGAGGTTTCAAAGACTGAATCATTGGACATCGACGACCCAGAAGATCTGGCCATCGTTGAGGCAATACTTATTAGGCAAGAAGGTAGCTAATGTCCTATCTTGGCGCAGCATATGACGCACTGAGAGATATTATGGGTCCCAAGGCCAATGATCAGTTTGTTAACATCAAGCCATCAGCTGGATACCGTGGAAAAAGGAATGGACTAATCGTTTCTCCAGTGTTTACCACAAGGGGCAGGGTGGTTACAGAACCTGAGTCTGATCCTCCAGCCTACAAGAAACTAGATGACATAAGAATGAGTATCTACCGTGAGCAGCAGGATCTGTTTCGTAAGCTAAAGCCAATCGTATGTCTTGAAGCGGGGGACATGGAGGTTGCTCATACTGGGGATATAACGTCAATGATTTACCAGAAGATGGGGTCCGTGGGCATGCTTACAGATGGATATACCAGAGACATGACCGTGATAGATAGAATTAAATACCCAGTCTTCTCTAACGGCTGCGTTCCTATCGACGCTATTGGACATTGGGCACTGGTCGACTACATGTGTGACATTAGGATAGATGACGTGGAGATAATGATGGGGGACTACGTTGCGATGGATCTCGATGGGGCACTAGTGATCCCTGGTGAGATATACAAAAAAGGTTGGCGCAAGAAGTACCTCGGGGTCGTCGCTCGTGAGGGGAAGATTAGGGACATGATTGACGAGGACGAGGATTTAGACGAAATCTTGAAGAAGCTTGGAAGATGGTAACATGATCTATGTCGCAGAAATGACCATCAACCACCTTGGATCTACCAATGTTCTTAAGGCAATGATAACTGCCGCAAAGGACTCTGGTGCCAATATGGTTAAGTTTAAGTTCAAGGACGTTGATGCCTATTATCCAGACGATGGGAAGATGTGGCGCAATATGAACTTCAAGGCTTACAGAAGGTCCTTGGAGATCAACAGGGGTGACGTGCAAGAGATAGTTGACCACTGTAAGGCAGTTGGCATCGACTGGTTCTCCACCGTGCATGACCAAGCTTCTCTAGATTTCGTAAGTGGGTTTGGGCCCGCCGCTCTAAAGATCGCATCAATGGATGCAGCCAAGTCAGATCTGTTCGACCTAGTTGTTAAGGCCTGTGGCGATATGGACATCCCAATGGTATACTCCATGGGAGGGAAATCTCACGAGTTCTTTAAGTCAGCACTTAAGAAGATCGAAGAAGCTGGCATCGAGGCTCACATACTCCACTGCGTATCGCTATACCCTACTCCGGATGGATTATCCAACTGTAGGTATGTTCGCAGAATGCTAGGGGAAGTGAGCGCATCTAGTCGTGTGTCTATCGGGTACTCTGGCCACGAGGTTGGCTATGCCGCATCTATTATAGCAGCTCTAAGCGGAGCAACCATGATAGAAAGACACTTTTCTCTTTCTAGAGATTTTAAAATTCACCACCTTGAGTGCGCCTTGCTGCCCAGGGAGTATCGTGAGATGATAGACAGCGTATCAAAAGTTTTGAAAGAGGACTCCCGTGACTCAGCCACCAGCAGTGGAGAGTCTAGATTTCTGGATGACCTAGACTATGGAAGCTAAAAACATATTCAGTGGAAAACTTATTCTTGTCAGACACGGACAGAGCGAGTGGAATAAGAAGGGGATGTGCCAAGGTCACATGAATTCAGACCTAACCGGACGTGGAAGAGGTCAGGCAGCGACATTTGGCTGGGCCGTCTCACGCCTGATAGAGAATATGGGACTAACTCATGTAAGATTCGTAGCCTCCCCGCAGGACAGGACTATGCAGACTGCAAGGATAATGCTGGAACATGGGGACACAACCATGCAGTGTTCATCAATAGAGCAGGATAAGAGGCTTATGGAGGGAAACATGGGTATCGCACAGGGCAAGATAATTGCCGACTGGGACGATCTAATGCCAGAAGAGGCTGCTCATCGTAAGGCTGACAAGTGGAGGAACAGGTTTCCAGGAGGCGAGTGCTATCTAGACATACATAGAAGGACTCTTGATTTCCTTAAGGACAACTGCGGTGGGAACATGGTGGTTGTCACACACGAGATGGTCAGTAAGTGTATTCGTGGCATATTCTCAAACATGCACCAGGATGATGTGGTATCACTCAAACATAAACAAGATGTAGTGTACGTAATTGACCGCAAGAATATTACAGTTGAAGAATACTCAGTAAACGATCCGGGGGGAAGATGAACTGGACTAATATTCCAATTAAAGATAGAGCAGCGGCATTCATAGACGTAAGCCGAGGTCATGACTTTAATGATCAGAGTAAGTTAGATATAATGAAAGACATGTACGAAGGCGAGACAGTCTACATTGTATCATGTGGCCCATCTCTAGCTGGGATTGACTCTGACATACTAATCAGAGAACTTGCCGACAAGCCAGTGCTAACTGTCAAACAAGCTTTCGGATACATGGATGGAAACGTAGACATCCATCACTACAACTGTAACAACTTCACAGGATATGATACACCCGAGACAATAGTGCTGGCAAGTTCAAGCTCGGCACAGAAAGCAATTGAGTCGGGGCTATGGAGTGGGTATAGTAATGACATCTTCTTTAAGATAAAAGGTGGAGGAAACAGTCAAACTCTTTGTGGAAGCTGCGACTTCGATAACAATACCTTCGATAAGACGGGAACAAGACGCATGTGGGGACCAGGAACCCTGTTCGAGACCACACTATTCACTGCGATACACACCGGGGCGAGCAAGATAAGCTTAATAGGGGTTGACCAAGCACCATCAAGCATGGATGACAACAGTAAAAGCTTCTCTCACTTCTACGACTCTAAAGATATTTACAAATCTACCATAGATGGAAGCGTTGGACTTTTATTCAAAGGTGAGAATGAGTTGGTAAAACAAGGATTAAGCCTGTTCCATGAGTGGTGTACCGAGGTAGGCGTAGAGCTGGAAGTCTGCTCAAAGGATTCATACCTGACAGACTCGATAAATAGAAACTTTTGGCTGTACTATTTAGATGGAGAAAGCAAATGAGCGACCGAGGTGTTAACTCCGAAGAGCACGAAGAGTTTGAAAAACTATGTCGAAGTCAGATAGACTCTACTGTATGCATAGACTATGACGGGGTTATAGCACAGAAAGGTGGCGACGCTGTTTTCCCAACCATGCCACCAGTAGATGGAGCACTTGAGGCGCTGAGGACAATCAGTAAACGCTATACTATCATACTATTCACATGCAGGGCTCGTGAGGATCGTCCAGAGTCATGCATAGATGAGCTTTGGCTGTGGCTAGATAAGTACGGCATGGCGGAGTACATTAGCGAGATCACAGCGGTAAAGCCCCGTGCTAAATACTATTTGGACGATAAGGCTGTAAGATTCATGAACAACTGGGAGTTCTGCCTAGGTGAGATGGGCATGTGGCCAGAATGAAGCCCAACTTTTTTATAGCCACAGAGCAACACGCTCGTGTTTTCTCCCCAATCATTAAGTCTGTTGGCGATTATTCTATTTATACACGCAATTCGCAAAGGAACGATTCTATAGATAGAGTGCTGAGGTTTAACAAGATAGACCCAGAGGTAAATCGCAAGAGCGTTACTGAGATGTTTGACGACATAATTCATAAAGAAGAGTCATTCGTACTACCCCTAATGATAGGCACTAAGAGTCATATGCTGTACTCTGGAAATAGACATTACAGAGAGTATATGAATATGAACCTAGAAGACACCAAAGGCAATGTGTGCCTCCTGGGTGAGATGGTCTACTTCAGTGGAGATAGGTATCCAGTTGGATACAATAATACACCGGGTGAATATATTCCACATGCACATGTTTTAATCGCTAGGTCAGAGCCAGAGTTTTCAGTATTGAGTAGCCAGTCCAAGACCGAGAGTAGCGTGGTGTTAGCTGGCGATCCCTCGTTCAGACCGTTCAATGGAAGTTACGAGAGCGGTGGTAGGGTTCTGATGATAACATCATGTGACATCTTCAGGAGCAATGCGGCAAAGAATCTTATAGAAGAGATGATTCTAAATATATACATGGCTGTTGAGAATGGCATGGCTATATCTGAGATAGCAGTCAAGCCCCACCCCGCTGAAAACAGTATAGACTATAGGAGTTCAGTCAGGAGCATGTGTAGCAGTCTCAATATAAAGTATAAAGAGATAAATAGATGGAAAATACCAGAGGACATTTACAAGGAGCATGATGTGGTACTCGCACAAAGCTCCATAAGCAGCCATCTAGCATTAAGATCCATGGGTGTTGAATCGTTCCTATATTCCTCCGAAATGGAGGATAGTCAAGACGCTGAGTTTCTAAAGATTACTAACATGCCCCCTTGCAAGCTATCTGATAAGGTAAGTGGAGCCTATGACCCTGTTGAATATGACAATTGGATTAACAATACCTTCAAGATAGACTCACAGACCACAAAAAGGTGGCTAAACGCTATAAAGTAAGGACTGACACATAGATTCGTATAATGTTCATAGAGATTGGAGCAGTCATGGAAATCGAAACACCTACGGGCGATATACTTAACAAGATAACAATACTGTCCCTAAAGATAAACGCAATGAAGAGCAATTTTCAGCTTAAGAATATTTGGAACGAGCTGTTGTATCTTGATCAAGTAATATCATCAACCCTTGATCCGGGCCTTTTCCACACCAAGGAAGTTCAGGAGATTCTAACTAGACTATCAGCAATAAACAACCTCATATGGAACAAGAACATAGAGGTTCGAGATGCTGAGAAGAATCAGGTCTTCGGAGATCCATATATAGAGGCATGCAGAAGCAAGACAAAACTAGAAGACGAGCGTGATGATCTGAAGGGGCAACTTTCAAAGATATTCCCTAGTCAATTCATAGAGGAAAAAAGCTTTGATGAAGTTTCCGATTGGACACCAGAGAAAGATGAGCACGATGAAGAAGATTCTTGACAAGATGCATGACATCTGGGAGACCCTAGTCTTCTGGGTTGGTGACATAAGATCATTATCAACATTCCCATGGGTTACCTGGGCGATTCGCTACCACAAGGTCCACTTTGGTGAGATCCACGAAGCGTCAAAGATCGTTCAGCCTGGAGATATTGGCGTTCACCGTGATGACGGATACCTGTCTAACGTTGCTATTCCAGGATTCCAGAAACATGCTTGGATCCATATCGAGGGTGGAGACATCGTTGAGGCGATCTCAGAGGGTGTAGTCAGAAGAGACATGTACTACCCTCTCTACTCAGACTATGCAATCATCTTCAGACCAAAGAACGTCACTCAGGAAGAGATTGACCTAGCAGTAACAAAAGCCAAGTCTACTATTGGAGAGAACTATGACGTTGACTTCAATTTTGACATCGAAACAGAGGTTGACATCTTCAGGGATCCAGACTCAAAGCTGAGCAAGGGGTATGACCAAGCGTTCTCCTGTACGGAAGTAGTCTCATTCTCCTGGTGGCATAAGCGTGACCAGTTGAACATCACTCGATCCACTAAGCGTGGCAAAGAGGTGGTTCTAGCCGACGACTTCTTCAATGACTCCTACGAGATTGCATGGATGTCAGAGTCCGTCACAATGGAGTCCGCTAGAGACCTAGGCTTGCACCCCACTGGTCAGCGTATGATTTCTGAATACAGAAACAGGAACTAATGTCACTACTTCATAGCTCAATCATACTGGCCATCTTTATGGCTCCTGCCGTAGCGTTCCTAACCTATGTGGGGGTAATGTACTTCACTGGAAACATGTGGGTTTACTTTGATGGCAAATTTATACGAAGTGCCCAGCTGAGCGAAAAGAAGTTCGTTAGGGTTATGGCCAAGTATCAACCCAAGGTTGTTATTAGTCTAAGAAAGTCTGAGGTTGTAGAGAATGAGTTCGAAAGAAGGTGGTGCGAATCATTCGGAATCTCTTACTTCAACATTCCACTGGGGTCAAACACTGTACCATCTGACAAGCAACTGCAGATATTGAACTCCCTATTTGGAATCTACAGGGATCACGGCATCTACGTTCATTGTCTAGGGGGAGCTGACAGGACTAGTCTAGCCTCAGCAATCTACCACCTCTCCCAACAGGGGAAGAGTGTAGAAGAGGCAGAGAAGCAAATCTCATTCTGGTTCGGTCACATGGCATGGAAGAAGCCAAATATGAGAAAAGCTCTGGGCTACTTTGCATCTAAGAATTGGAACTAATAAAAGAGCAGCGATAGAGCTGGGGCTTCACAGCGAGGGCTTAGCCATGCTCAAGGACTTCCTACAATAGCATAAATTAATCTTAAATACACTCATGTTCCATGCTATCAATATACATAGAAGGAACGAGTATTGATAAGATGATAAACAACCCTGACAGATTCACCCTGGTAAACATGATGTCTGGATCTATGTCTACAGATGTAGACTCTATCGGGACAGCGCCTGAGTCAACATTCACCATATCAGACAGCGACGTCGGCCCCCAATCCATAACGAGTGCGTTCGCACAGGTCATTTCAGACCTCCAGGACGAGTCCATAGAATCCTCTAACATGATACAGATAGATGGATGGATATCGGACAACAGTAGGAACGCAGTACACGCCAGAGTTCTGGTCTCCGACGATTATCCGCACATCGCTATGATGGCCAAGGCCATGCTATATCCCATGCACAGGTCTGATACGTTTACTGCCCCAGAGATCACCGTCATATGCACTCCGGGATTCAGTACCCCCAGGGTGAGGAAGCCAACCTCTGGTGGATTCACCAGATTCATGTCCAATACTCTAATCCTTGTAGACTCAGATGATGAGCACACCACCAGGGTTATGGGAACAGACTCATTCGGGGAAGTGCGAGCCGCACTGATTAGGTCATGGTCGGACATCATGGCAGATAAAGGGTCCATAGCTCTTAATGCGTCACTGAAGAGTACATCCGACAAGGATGGAACTACTCGTACAGTAGCCTTCGTAGGCGAGTCTAACTCGGGGAAGACCACTCTTTCTATGTTTGGAGAGTCTGTACTGGGGGACGATAAAATAATACAGGACGACTACTTCGCCCTAAACCACGATGGCACGTCTTCGGGTCTGGAATCATCAGTATTCACACGAACCTACGATATAGACGAAGCCAATACCATTGTCAGGAAAGAGCTTGAAAACCCTGAAAACTTATCAGAAAACATAGATAGCGGTGGAAGTATAATACTGCCACGTAGCCAACTTGGAGGCAGAGCTTTCGACACTCGCAAGATGGGTGAGATAGTAACGGATATATTCTTCTTATCAAAACTGGACGGAGTTAAGCCCCCGATACAAAGACTAACCGTGGAGCAGGCAGTAGCTGCCTTCGCAACAGACGCATGCACAAACGATCTCACGTCTGAGTCACCGGCATCTCAGAGTGCAAGGCTTTACGAGATGCTTAGGGCTAACCCGGAGATCAACCTCTACAGCATGAACACGGGCTCAACATGCGAGGGCCTATGCAACACATCATCAGAGGAGTCAATGGCCATAGTCAGGGCCGTTCTCAATAATAACATAATGTGGAGCAAGTGCCCCCATCTAGGTATAGAAACCTGCATGCACGAGATACCTGGGCTCCCGATTCAAGTCATGAATCCAAAGGTGGGATACCTCAGAGACTACAGGGGCAACGAGTACGAAGCCCTGTGTGGTATCTACGTAGACAGCAGGGTTGAGAAATTGGCCTCAATAAGTTATGAAAATAAAGACGTGATAGATGCTATAAGTACAGTAGAGCCTGTCTTTAGATTAAACTTGGCTCACAAGATAGCAAACGAGGCCGGAGACAAATCATTCCTAAATGAGGATACTGGTCAAATCGAAAGAACAGAATCATCCTACTGGAGACAGGGCTACTGTTGTGGCGATCCAGAGGGTAACAATTGTAAATATTGTCCATGGAAGGACTAACATGAACGTAAGAGACGAATTCACGTACAACTCACGCACAGGAGAGATCTGTTTCTCCCTAGATGGCAAAAGTGCCGTCTCAATGGACAGGGGCCGTCACGTCATTAAGCTTAATGGTGAGTCTCTTTCAGCCGCAGTCGTCGCATGGAAGATCTATCACGGAGATATCGTTCCTGGCCAAACAGTCGTAATGAAGAACGAGCTGGGTGGCCTAAACATCCACAACTTGAAACTGGTCGATGAGAGCACCAAGGGACTGTTCGACGCAGCATGGCCTTCTATGCAGTCACCCGATGACACACTTACTCCGCCAGTAGACGCTGTAGTAGTAGAAGAGGACGATGAGCTTTTCTCAAGCATGTCTGGCGACGAAGCTACGGGGGAAGTAGAGTTCGTAGTGGAACTATCCACAGAGGATGAGGAAACGGTTGACCTCGCAGTAGAGGTCGTTCTTGATTCGTTGGATCCAGTCGACAATGATGATAGTGTAGCAGAAAAGAGTCCAGCTCCGAAATACAATGTAGAGTTCGATAGCGTCTCTGGTAAGTGGAGAGCTCTGCTGTTGCAGAACAGTGGTAAACTAAAATCACTAGGGTTATTCAAGAAGGAGAGCAGCGCACAGAACGTGGCTAAGCGGTCGCAGGCTGAGTACAATAGAGCTCACGAAGCGAATGGCTTCACGTCTTAAGTATTGATCCATGGAGTGAGGCCCGGAATAATAACACCATTCTGGGTCTCATGACAAACTATCTCATCTTCGCTGATGTCACATGTGTGGTCAAAACACACATACACTAAAGCCTTAGAGGAATTTCCATAACAGGGTATATTCATAGCCCCTATGGAAGGATCACAGATACCTATTCCAAACTCCATCTTTAGCTCATTAGCCATTTCAAGCATGGCATTCAGTCTACCCTCAAGCTCAAGGTCTAGTTTAGCGTACAAACGCTCCTTCTCCTTGGACTCCTCTGATTCTTCACAGAAAGCTAGCTCAGCACAGATGCCATCAGCATCCTGATACGTGTTCTCCATAAGGGAACTGATTTTAGCTAGCAGGGGATGCATCTTCATAAGATCAGACATCTTGTAGATCTTCATAGGTATTCTGCGTTCGAGTCCCACGGTGTCCTCCGATGTCGCAACTAGTTAAACCTACTCATAGTAGGTCCATGCTATATTATACGACCCTACCAGGGTGTGCTTTATACAGGGCAGGGGTCATGCCTCAGAGGGTATCTGAGAGGGCCTGTGATCGACGCTCTCCTTTGCTCTATACAACCACACCAACTTACTCTACAAACGTCACCAGAGGGCACCTGAGTAGCCTCTCGAAGAGAGGAAATAGGGCTTGTCCCTATTCGGTCTTAGGGTCCAGGAGGTAGCTCCGTATGGAGCCTAATAATTAGAGGAGCAGGGGCTTGTTGTCTTGCCTACCGACAAGACCAATAGGCGACGACTGCATCGACGACTGCATCGAGCTAGTTCCCCTAGCTGGCCCCCCACGCTGGCAAGCGTACCCATCTCCCAAGGCCCACTAGGTTAACAGCATTGGTTGTTTTTGGGAGTGGGTTTTACTTCTACCCGAACTACATGGTCTGGCTGGGCAAAAAAAAATAGGGGCTCCACCTAGCTCAGACGCTACAGATGGTCCCCGTTGAGACTAGATAAGTCTTATGTTGGATATGTTCTTGATTATACGTTTGTCTTAACAGCAAAGTCCCAATAGTCTGTTGGAACAGGTATGGTCTCTTCTCTCATGTGTTGTCCGTTTGCCCTGAAGTGCGTTACTAGGCAGGTCTCTCCTCTAAGCTCAGATGTTAGTATTGTGAAGCTACTTTTTCCCCCTTGGTTTAGGAGTCTTACATACATAGCTACAGCCTCTGTCTCATTGCTGAGGGGCTTTAAACCCAGTGTCCCTGACACTATAGAGAGGTCACGCTCTAATAGTGAGCCGAATCGCTCTTCGCCATAGTGGTAGTCGAACTGCTCGCCATTTGATAGTTTGATGCTTAGTACGTCACTCTTGCTCATATGGTCCTTCTTTCTGTTGTTACCGTATGTAGTAGCACTCGACAGGATAAATGTGTGCATAAAAATAGCCCCCCAGGCTTTACCCCAGAAGGCTATCTTCTTGATCTGGTTGTACTGTTACGCTCCGAAGTCAGTTGAGAAGGATAAGCGTATGCTCTCAAGGGTTCCGGATGTTGTTGGGACGACAGAGAGAGCGATGGCGAACATGTGCTGAGTCGCCTGTGCGTAGCCATTGCCCAAGCTATGCTCCTGTAGGGTGATCTGGTTGCCTGAGCCTCCTACGTCAGTCCATGTGGTCGAGCCTTCACCATTCTTGTTGAATTCAACGGCGTGTGCTGTGATTCCCACTGGGGCTGTCGCTGGCGTTGTTCCGTCGTCAAGATAGAACAATGTGTTTGACGTCCTGAAGACACTGCCATCATCGGATGAGAGGTCAATTAGGATGGTTCCACTTGGACGAAGGTCAAAGTCAGGAGCGGTTGCTACTGTGTTTGCCGGTAGGGCTGCTAGTGTCCCAGAGTAAGCCTGAGATCCAGCATTATCGTTTATTACGATATTTGAGGAACTTATGTACTTATTGTTGGGAAGAGCTCCTGAGGTTCCAGCTGCTCCTGCTGGGATTCCTGCTGAGTCTGAGATCCAGCTAGTATCCTGGGATGATCCAGACGCTACTGCTGTTCCTGATGTGGCCCCTGAGAACCTTAGGTGGTCATAGGTTCCAGCGGTTAGCAAGGACAGAATTGTCCCGGTTGCTGCTGGGTTCCTGAATGTTAGATTAACGGCCATTATAGGCTCCTTATTTAATTGATGGGGTAATTAGTCCCAAACCATGGTTGTGCTCGCCTTAAGTGGGCTAGCTATAATATTATACGTCTATTTTTGTTAATTTAGGCCACTTGGACCGAGTATGACTGGAAACTTCAACCTGATAGAGCTTACCGAGTATCCAGCTCCGCTAGTGCCTAGCCAGTGGTTTGGACCACTGCTTACAACATCTAATAGCGTTATTGCATCTATCGTTGCTCCGCCTGTATCCTCGGCGTATCCAAACATTGGATCTGCCCCATTGACGGCAGCGTTCCATCCCGAGACATCTACGTCAGATGAGAATGCGTCCCAGTGATTTCCTCCGTCTGAAAGGTCGGCGTCTGGTGAGTAGTATCCAATAGCTCCGCTGGTCCATGCTGTTGACAGTGCCGCCATATCCTCTTCAAACTTTGTCCACAATGGCAGGGTGTATACTGTTCCTGATGCAGGGGAGTAATCTGAAAGCTTTAAGGTGGTAAAGGCTACCCCGCTTGGATAGCTTGCTGCACTTGCTGACTCGGATATTCCGTAGCTCCACTCTGTTGTCGAGCTTAGAGAAGCAAAGCTGTAGTTGTTTCCCCTCCAGGACTCTCCGGCGTTTGCGAGTCTTACATCTCCATATACATAAAAAGACTCTCCTCCTGTCATAATGTTTGTTTGAGTAACACTTCCGGCGACTGCTAGGGTTGTTGTACTGTCATACACCATTGCTGTTAGGTTTCCGCCCTCTGTATAGCACGTATTCAACAGAGATGGTGTTCTTCTTAGGTAGTCATATCCACTGGCGATCTGCCCAGACGCATCAAAGGCTGGGTCTATGTCTCCGGTTAAATGCTGGCTCTGCTCCACGTACACTAGTTTCTTGAACTGAGTGTTTGTATCTCCCTCTACCCAGGAGTCGAACGAGTCAAGGCTTCCGCCCTTTCTTTTTTCGTCAAAGCCCAAGGATGCTACTGCCCCAGTTGAGGTGTTTTCAACCTCCTCAGGTATATGTTTGTTTGTCTGAACGCAAATATGGAGACCTGTCCAGTCTGATCTACCGTTGTGAACTGCCCATCCAGAGGGGGAGTCGTGTGTGTCAATGGTCGCATCTATGACTATTTCTGATCCGCTTCCTATTGGATAAGATATTCCACTTCCCGCCTGAACAGAAGATCCAGCTGCCTCCCATCGCCCAGATGCCGCTGGAGATATCCAAGATATTGCGCTCTGGAATGCCTCTGCCTTGTGACTGATTGACCCTGGGTCTGTTGGTTCAGAGATGTACCCTGGTTCGCCTGGGTCTGGATCTAGTAATCCTGCAAAAGAGTACCCTGTTATGGACCCATGTCTCTTGGACTGAGACTTGTAAAACCTGTCGGCTGAGTCGTCGCTATATCCAGTGCCCGGGTCATAAACTATTCCTGATGCGGTTACCCACTTTGAGTAGTCTTTAATGTTTGAAGAAAGGGATCCGCTTATAGCTTGAACATCGTGCTGTTCGTACATTTCCAAAGTGTCAGGATTCCAAGAAAATGAGGTTGGGGTGTCGGAAGTATCTGCTCCCAGGGGCAACCCTCCTAGTGGCATTAGTCTATTCATTAGTGGTTTTCCAACTCTCCACGCTCCAAGGTCTCCAAGTATCTCAGAGTTTGGAATGGTTCCTGACCCAGCTGCTAGCGGATCGTTGACCGACTGGGCCCCACCGTCATCACGTGTATCGTTTGCATGCCACCACACTGTAGAGCTGCTGGGTGCGCCAGATGATAGTGCTGAGTTTCCTCTGTCATACTGAACATAATTTGACTCAGTAGTATTGGTCCCCTTCGTGAAGCTCTCTACAATAGGCGGTCTCCACATGAGACTCTGAACCAACCAGTCGAAGTGTCCCACAAAGGCATGCTGCTGGAATTCAGGGTCTCTTTCTGATTGGTCGCCAGCAGCTACTCCGCTTGCTCCAAACTCATCTGTTCCGTATGTTCTTGACCCGTCAGCGGCTACTCCCCATTGGGAATGTAGGTTCTTTGCATCTTCCACATTAATTGGGAAAAGACCAGACCTTGCCCTGTCTAGTGGGTTGATAGTTACCGTCGAGCCAGATGATACGTTGTAATAGGAAACATTGTTACTGAGTCTATTTCCTGATGGGACTCCTGACATTAGAATCCTATAGTCAAATACTCTTCTCTGGTAGTCCTCCATGTCGTCATTCCACCCGTCCATGCAGACTAGTCCACTTATGGCGTTCTGAGCCTCTTCCACCACCATGTGGAAATTTTCCAGTGGGGCACTTAGTAGCCCTGACCAACTTGTCAAAACCTCATATGATGTTTTGTCTTTGTCATGGAAGGCATGGAACTCTGGCTCTATTGCTTCTCGCTCTGCATACTCTGCCTGGATTCCACTTAATGCTGCATAAAACAGCTGGGCACTGTAGGGAACAATGTATTGGTTTCCATCTGTGCCAGATGTCGCACCTGGATCAATCCTTGGGACAGCTATGGGGTACACTGATCCGGATGGTGTTGATAGGTTTCCCGATGCGCCGGAAAATGGCTGTACATAAGCTACACCGGAGGTTGGTGCCGTGAAGCCGGTAGGCCACAATGCTCCAGCGCCAGATGGGTAGACGAATTCAGCCATGTTACACCAGTCCGTAGTTTATGAAGGTGGGCTTGACGATGTGACATAGTACATGAGTAATGGCAGTTGTTCCAGACGCAGGAACTCCTGGCACTATCTGTTCTGTGTCCGGTCTTACAGAGAGGATTCCAACGTCTCCCAACTGAACTATCTTGGGGTCGATTCCTACGAAGCTTACTTTTACTCCACTTGCTGCGTCATTGTATACTGTAGAGGTTAGGTTGCCCACGTCGAAGGTAGTTAGGACTCCACCTGTGCCGGATGCTGCCTCTGGGGCGGTAGTCACTGTTGCGAACTCTGCTCCACTGGGGGATGTTCCACCTCCTGGATTTTGAACGTAAAGACCGGCTGCTCCCCCTGATGCTGGAGTGAAGTCATAGGTTCTAATGTTTGTATCGATCATCGGTGAGGCTACTGACACTACGATTCCATTTGTAACAGTTGCTGTGTTTGTCTGATCTATAAGTGGGACGTTTGTTACGGCAAGAGCGACTCCTCCTCCTGTAGGAATTGTTGCCAAGTCTACTACGGAGTAGTCTGTTCCGCCCACGGCTACTGTCTTTACGTCTGATGTTACAGTCATAACCTTGGAGTCCCCTAGGTTTACTCCCCCGGTGAACCATTGAACGATGGTTCCGTCCTCAAGTCTCTCGTAGTGGTATGTGCATTCCATTCCTATGTCCAGGAGGCCATCTATGGCACGTGCCTCCCTTGAAGACTGGGTTCCGGCGTTTAGGGATAAGTTTCTAGGGTACTCACGACCTCTGGCGTCTGAACACAGGTAGTATGGATTTCCTGACGCTCTATCGTATACGTTTTCAATAGTAACTGGGACAGATCTTTTCTCCGCCTTTGATTCTACTTGCATCCAGCCAAGCCTAGTGTCATCAATTGGAGCAAATGCACCGCCGGTCTTTAGATTCAAGTCTATATCTATATCTTCCATTCGAAGCTTAATCTGCTTAATGACAAAGGATAGGTCCTCTTCCCTATCTTTCTGAATTGGCTTAGCCTTGACCAACTGAGGAAAGTGTGACTTTACAGAGTATTTAGTCCTCCAGTTCTCTCCGCCACCTCTTCCCACGTTTACGCTTGTAATACCATGGCTAATGGATCCGTAACCCTGGGATCCTAGGGTTTGAACTGAGAAATCGTCGAAGCTCATTCCTGGAAGCCCGACCTTTGTGACTTCTGCATGGGTTGCATCCTGCGTATCAATCTTTTGTGAGGCTAAGTAGGCCGACACTTCCCGCTCAAGCTTCTGGACAGAGCTTGTTACGCCCTGTGGCTCATAATTCCATGGGGCGAAGCTGTCTTCTATCCTAATCTGAAGCTTGCTTCCTGTTCCACTTGTCCACACTGAGGGGTATGCGTATCCGTATCTTCTCTTTACTCTAATAGGCAGGGCAACACTCTGTCCCGAGGCTGGGTTGAGCTCTAAATATGGTACTGGGTTCAAGAGCGGGTCTGCGAAGTCGGCTGTCCAGTCTCCTGTCTCGAATGCGTTGTTCGCAGTCGATATGCCAGAGGACACTGCCAACAGTCCACTATTCCTGGGAGCGTTAGGGTCGTAACAGAAGTTGGGGAAAGTTATTGAAATTCCCTTTTCGCTGTTACCCCATTCGAATATGGGGGATTCGAATCTGTTCTTGGAAGACTTCCACATTTTTGTTTTAATTGGTACAAACTGATTTGAAGCATCTTCGTTCCAGCTCTCGAACCTAGTAGGAACACCCTCTCCTGTCACTCCCCATTTCGTTCCAGAGGGAAGGACGCAGTAAGCTTTCATCTTGTTGCTCTTTGAATTGTAGAATGGGCTAAGAAGATTGTATGTTGAGTCAATCTTATACCCATCTTCGAAGTTTCCACTTGCTTGGTTTTCAATATTGCACCAAGCTTCTCCTACGAGGTCAATATCGTCGATATAGCTGTATAGACTGGAGTCGGTTTTTAGGATATATGTCTTTCCATAATGTGTCTCTGCGAAAGATTTAATCTTGTTGTACCATGCGACGATCCAGCTTTTTGAAGAGTTGTATCTGGATGTCATCTGTGACAAATACTCTGTTGCGGGAACCTGTCCTACGAAAGCGCCTGACCCCGGAACGTAACCAGATGTGCTTATTCTATTCTCTAGATTCTTCTCGTGAGACCAGTACTCAATGGACTTGAGTGCTGCGCTTAGCTCGTCGTCTGTCGGGGTGTCTTCTTGGAGAGATCCGTCTGGTCCGAAGTATTTGACAGTCACATTATTCCACCCGGCTTCGAATACTGGATCTCCGACAGTAATGCCCATGTCATAAGATTCGGAAAATGCTCCGCTTGTCGGGATAAGTCTTCCGCTTCCAACTATGCCTTCCATTCCTGGACCCAAGACCTTTAGCTTGTTGGGAGTGTCGGCTTCATCGTTTCCGTATTTCAAATGTACTGTCTCTGCTGTGTCCCCTGGGAAAGGAATATTGTCCTTGGATATGGATACGCTGTATTTTCTGTTTATTACTGAGATCTTTGCATCAGCCATGTTCCAGTAGATATCGTAAGATAGGTCACTGAAGATCTTCTCGACTGCATCTAGGGCTGGCACAGAGGCGAGCTTCCATCGATATGCGTCTTGATCTCCTGACAGCTGGTTTTCAACAACTTCTGGGATAGGTAGGGCGGAGAGCAGGCCCGACACCGTGCCCACAGTGCTTTCGAAGTACTCTGTTGCGTTGTATATCTGCCTGTAGGTTGCTCCGTCTTCCTCTATCCTCTGTAGCTCTCTGACTGCGGATGATCTTCCGGATGTGGCTGGGGCAACTGTGGTGGTATTGTACCAATTTAGGACATCTACCGTGTTGGTTTCTGGCGTATCGTTTCTTCCATTTATGCCCACAGTGTCAATGTAGAAGTATCCCAGGCCGCTTCTAAGGTCCTCTACTGTTACAGACAGTAGGTTTCCCTGTGAGTCCTTGGAGTAGTCTGCATGCACTACAGCGCCTTTTACGAGGAAGTTGTCAATGGTAAAATCCACCAATGTTCCAATGGATGGAAGAAGCTCGTGTTCAAAAGAAGATGGAACATACGTTAAACTAAAGCTGTGAGGAGATGATCCGAATCCAAATGATGCATTTACCGAGGATAGAAAGACTCCTGACCCGGAGCCGAATAGGCCCTCAGGTGAAGTTACTAGTTCTGCTTGGTGGATATTGTCCAGTCCTGAGACTGGGATAATTCCGCTGACTGCCATTTGTTACTCCTAGTTGGCACTAAATAAAACCCTGTACTATATTATACGAATTTAGTCGTTTGCCCCTGCCGATGTAATGTCACTTATGTACACGGAGCCTGATGGTCCAGCAAACAGGTAGTTAGCTATCGGGATGTAATTACCCGGTTCAAAGTATTGAGTTGTTAGACTTGTCTTGCTGCTTCTCTCAAGGTTGCCCAGTCTCCATATTAGGCTTTCGTCTTCTGTCGCCCCCAGTGACACTCCGGATGCTCCTGTTGCTGACATTGCTATTGATAGTCCTGAAACAGATGTGATTGAGCCACTCTCTGGGGAGGCTGATATCGTAAGTGCCCCGAGTCCTGACCCTGATAGGTCTGATGCCATGTTGAGTCTAAATGAGTCCATATCTACTGATCCGTCTAACCCCTGTACTCTCTGGGTTATGTGAAAGATTCCTGGATACGAATATGTGTGTGATTGAGAGAATGTTCCGCTTGGGGAAACTGTTATCCCACCGTATGATGATCTGTCTCCCTCTGAGAAGTCTACTGAAACGTTGTGAACGTCTGACCCAGATGGGTATGATCCGTTTATGGTTACCGTGGTTCCACTTGCGTCAGAGTAGACTACTCCGCTTGCTTCTGTAAAGGCATGAGTTCCAGAGACAACTACGGCTCCAATTGTTCCCTCTACTGGGACCACTGATTTTCCAACGGTGAACAACGTTGCAAAGTTTGCTGAGCTGTCTGTCCTTGTTACTCTTAGAGATTGTCCGAATTCGCCACTTGTTGTCGGGGCGAATAGAATCTGTAGGGGCGCATTGGTCGTCTGGTGTGCTATATTGTCTGAGTTAGCATAGACTGTAACCTCCATGTTGACCGTAGATGTTTTTATTATACTAGCCATTTGTATTGACCTCGCCAGTGAGCACGTCTATTCTTGCTCTTTTGTTTTCCCAAATTAGGTTTATAAAGTTTATGTCGCCAAAGGATGGCTCTTTTTTACTGGCAACGATGTCCATGTTTCCATCTAGAGAAAGATGCTCTAGCGTCCATACCATTTCTCCTAAGGATACCTCACCTACGGGCGTACATCTTATCATTTGTCTCTTTCCATCCCATACTGTGTCGACTATGGAAGACTCTGAGTTGTCTGCCGATATAACCTTCCCCATAGAGGACTGCATGTCGGTTGTTGCCGTAAAGGTTATCTTTGCATCTCCTGGTGCGCCAGTCCTGATCTCTTTCATTCCAAGGAGGGTGCCTATCTTTATCCTTGTTTCGTTTTCCATTCTTACTACTTCATAGTTCATTATAGAAGCTTCCCTTCTTCAGTGTAGTCGTATGATATTCTTAGAGAGTATCCTCCGTTTGTTCCGCCCAGTGCTCCAGTTCCGTATGTTCCAGATGGAAGCTCAATGAACAAGTAGACATAATCGGTTACTGAAGAGTCTAATCCTGTATTCTCAATCGACCCAAGGTCAATTCCTGACGCCAGCGTAGTGGGAACCTGGGCTACTCCACTAGATGCGCTAGTAAGTGCGATACCCTCTGTCCATGTGCTATCTTTTCTGTAGTATGTCAAGGGTGATATTCCGGATGCTGAAATATCTGAAGTATCGTTCATCCACATTTTAACATTGTAGATTCTTAATCCGTCAACTATGTCCCCAGCTGATGCGTTATCGAAGTTTACTCCGCTGGGCTGTCCTAGTCCTACAGTTAGTGCTTTTGTCTCGCCAACTACAGTGGCGGATGGAGCTAGGTCGTCCTGGCTAAGCATCGTGAGAGGTGTTCCACTCGCTGCTGCCTTATTGAATCCACCTACCGTTCCAAGATTTGCTGCTGGAAGGTATGGGCCTGACTCGATGTGTCTTAATCCTGATGGGTCTGGCTTCGACGTGTCCCAGCTGTATACGGTCACAGGGGGAGATGGTATGGTTATTACCCCTGTCGGATCTGCTAGAGGTATTGCTACTACGTATCCACCAATAGTTGCTGTTGCTGAGCCTGATGATATCACGGCTACTGTTGAAATGTACGCCCCTAGTGAGCCAGATGATGAACCGGATGAAACAACTGGGTCTGCTAGTACGAATCCTCCTAGTGTTCCAGCGAATGATCCTGATGAGACAACGGGATCTGCAAGGACGTATCCCCCCAAGGTTCCTGTGGTGGCTCCTGATGACACTACTGGATCTGCCTCAATGTAGGCTCCTATGTCTCCTGAGGCTGATCCTGTTTCCAGTTTTACTGCTTCTACGTATACTCCCAGATCTCCACTTGTTGATCCTACTGATATATGGGTTCCAGCTGTGTATACTCCTAGCGTTCCAGACGATGAACCAGACGAAACTATTGGGTCTGCAATTACAAAACCACCTAGTGTTCCTGCTGAGGATCCGGTTGACAATAGTACCGAGTCAACGAAGCCTCCAAGTGTTCCGGTTGACGCCCCTGTTGCAACCTCTGGTGTAAACTCATAGAAGGTTCCTGATCCTGAGTTGTAAAGCAGGTCAACATGTCTTTGGTCTAGTGCTACATTCCAAAGGCCGAATTCGTCTATGTTTACAGGGTCATCATGAATTCCATTGTCCGTGATCCCGTCCCATGTTTCTACTCCCATGAGTGAGAACTCATAGTTGTTGTTTGGTTCGTAGCCTAGATATGAGAGAGCTGGGCCAGCATCATTGTGGAGCTTGGTTGAGATTACTGCTCCGTTTCTCCAGGTGGTGACCTGGGACAGATCATTCCTATTTACAGAAATAACATAATGCTGCCAACCAGTGAATGCTCCAGCTACGTTAAGGTTGGTAACGGTACTGCCTTGGCGACCAATCTGACCTTGATACCAGAAGTTATCACTGACATCGAACACTCCCCTTGCAATATGTCCGTAAGTCTGAAAGTCTGACCTATCCTTGTTTCCAATTCCGAATAAGCCCCTGTCTGTTCCTCCAGAGTTTCCTTTTTTCCAGAATGAGATGGAGTAGTCTTCTCCACTTGCAGCAATGTTCCAAGCTGCATCTTGACCCACTCCACTGGAGTAAATCTCTCTAGTGAAGTTCCAGTCTCCGTCTTGGTTTCCAGAGGTTGCCTGTCCAGAGATTCCTGCGCCAGACTCTAGATAGAACTCATTTGACCCATCTCCAATTGCTCCCCCTCTTAGAACTTCAAGGGTTAGGTCTGCGCTGCCTTTTATGTCTGTCAGTGTTGAGCCTGATGAGATTGGAGAAGTGTCTTCAAAGTTGTAATAGTGCTGAAGTCCTGTGAACGGTTCGCTGATGCTGTCATCATATGTTCCCAGGAAAACACCAGCTCCGCCATTGTATAGGTCAACAATGTTTCCACTTGTTAGAGCCTCTCCGAATACTCCTAGGCTGTCCATTTTGTATCCAGCTAGCCCAAGCTGAGTCCCTGCGGACTGACTGGATCTGCTCCCAACGAAATCGTGGAAGTTCAATGAGGCGTCCGAACGAACGGACTGGTCTCTGCCAGGGTAATTCATGAGTTGAACGTGTGACTGCCCGCTCATCATTGGAAATCCGCTTCCGTTGACATATAGGTCAATGTCTCCAGCAGCCTTGTCAACTACCCATGCCCAGTGATTCCATCTTCCACTCTCTGGCGTGACTGTCACGTTTGCTGAGGTTTGCTCGGAGCTGGTCTTGTATGCCTGTACATACATTTCTCCATTTTGAAACCTTGTTAGAAGACTGAAATCTTGCGCTGGGAGGCTGGAATTTTCTGATAGCGATGGCCCGTACAGGGTTTGGGTTCCGTAGTTTTCTTCTGCCCAGTCCCAGTATGTCAACGTGAAGGATCCGGATCCTGGGCCCCACAATGATGTACTTTTCTGACTTGTGTCAGACGCATATACATGAATCATGGGAGCAACTATGGTTTCTCCATTCGAGAAACTAGCGCTTATTTGGCTCTGGATTCCGCTTCCGTCCATTCCTGAAACCTGAGATAGTACAGCATAAGATGCGCCCAATGCTAGTGCAGTATTAGCTCCGCCTATTCTATCGAGAATGGTGTTTCCATTGGTTAGATCTCCCAGGTCACAGGTCTGCATATCGTACCAGTGCGAAAGTTTTCCAGATAGTGCGGCTGACATTAATGGCATCTTAGTCCCTATTTCCACTGGCTGAGTTTTGAGTGTAGCTAAATTTAAGATCTAGACCAGAGGTTGATCCACCGTACTGTCCGACGGGAGTGTCTCCTATTAGCTGTAGTGCCACATAGTGAAACTGAGAAGAATGGGCGTCTGAGTCTTGAAAGAAGGTGTTGAGCCCTGATGACCTTAGTACTGTCTCTGCTTGCCCAGATGTAGTTGGAGCGTCAAGCTCGTTATCAGACAGGAGGGAGAAATCTGTTTCCCACGTGTCTTTTGTTTCAAATACAATGTTGGAGGACGTGGAGGATATGTCAGTATCATTAACGTAGAACGTGCATGAATCTACGGTCTCGTCGCCGTCTGAGAAATCTACGAAATGGGCTGTGAAGCACTTTGTTGCCGAGGTGTTGTCTCCGTCCAGGATTGCAACGCTTTCAAGGCTGAGTACTCCAGAGCTGGTAGTTCCAGAGGCAATAATTCCAGAGAATGAGGCATGATTGTACAGATGCCTGGACCCGGTTGGATCCGAGCCAGATGTGTCCCATTCTTTTATTATGATTGTTGCCATTTTAAAACTCTTTCTACAGTACTGTATGCGATATTAACTAAAGTCAAATGTCAGTCTATGCTTGATCGATCCGTCTGCTCCTCCATAGGAGCCATTGACAACATCTGTGTCTACTGTTACACTCAGGTAGCAGTATTGCATAACTTGTGCGTCAGCAGCTGCTCCTGTTATTGTGGTCTCTCCGGTCGTCCTGTTTACGTTCTGGGAAGTTGGAAGAGTGGAGCTTGAGAACGATCCGCTGGCATCGGTCAGTGCGATTCCGCTCGTCCAGGCTGTCGCAATCCTTTCGTTGAACGTGAACGTTCCGGTGGTTATTGCTGTCTGAGTTGGCATCCAGAACTTCATGTTCTCAACAGTTGTGGATCCATTCAGTGCGTCTATATAGGGTACCACTGCAAGGGTTGAGGAGGAAGCTTTTGCCGAAGTGTTGTTTAAGCTTCCCATATCTATGAAGCCTGTAGAACTTGCGTCCGCCTTCTGTGACCAGTTGCCAGCTGACTCAAGATGTCTTGATCCAGAAGGTGTTCCTGCCGACACTGTGAATACGTTAAACTTGATGGTGGGTGTTGACATTTTAACTTCCTAAGTCTACAGCGCCATCGACCTTGGCTGCTGAGAGGTTTTTTGTGTATCTCCAAGTGAGGCTAAATTGAATCTCATTCAAGTCCGCATCTTTGCTCACGCTCTGTGCCTCTAGCCTTAGAGTTGTGTAGTCTCCTGCTAGTGGTCTAACTGCATCAATTCTCGTTTCCGCATAGGTTAGAACTGAGGCCATTGCGTAGCCCTGCTCTCCCTTTGCGTTTCCAGAGATGGAAAAGGTTCCCTCTGTTGGGGTTCCAATTGACTGGACAACGTTGCCTAGTGCTCTTCCGAATATTGAAACGGAAGATGTTAGAGATGTTGGCTGCTCGTCTGATATGTTCAGGGAGAAACTGTCAATTCCAGAGGGTAGGTTGTCTACTGATGAATCTGTGTACTCTCTTGAGTATGTTAATTCTCCGGCAGATGCGTCCTTGCCTAGTGACTCTGATGTCGGGTTTGACACATAAAGCGTCTCAGCTCCTCCTAGTTCGGTGTATAGGCTTGATGCTGTACCTGACAAAGATGCTTCTACAGTATTGTTCCATCCGCTTAGTGCATTGGCGTAGGCTGTTGTGCTTCTGCCTAGCCCCTGTATTCTTCCATCTAGCTTTATGGAGGTAGTTCCTCCTTGTATGGACAGTGAGGATGTTTGAGTGTGGGTGTATGCTGTCTGTGAAAGCGTGAAGGTCTCTGATACAGAATAAGATCCAGCTGCTACGTCTACGTTTTCAGATCTTAGACCTTCGTAGCCAGAGTACGCTCCGCTTGCCTGTGCGAAGGCGGGGTGTGATGCTGGCTGATTAACGTATCCAATCCTTGCTGTTACGAACGTCCTTGCGTTCGCAAGAGTGTTGTCACCTGTTCCTGAGCTGTTTATTCCTACTGCTGACACTTCATGGGATAGCTCAATAGTCTCCCTGTCTTCTTCTTCCCTGTATGACCATGATTCAGAGTAATCTGAAATATTATCAGACCCAATGGATTCGTCCCACTCTGCTGAGAAGGAGTATGATGTTCTGTCAAACCATGTCCCCTCATCAACAGTGAGATCTCCTATCCTAGGGTAGACCCCTGATACTAGCCCTACTGCGTCCTCTAGAATCTTAAACTCTTGGCTGTCAGCTTCTAATGCGCTGATCAAGCTGGTTCTTGCTGCGATGATGTCTGATATGTTGGTTGCGTCTCCTGACGTTTCCAAGAATGTTCCTGTGAACCCAAGCGAGTGCCTTAGGGCAATGCCTGATCCCTTTGAGTCTCTTACCATCGATGTGTCCCAAGTGAACAGTGGAACTGGTGTGAATGAGTATGAGCCATACTGCATTGTTATTGCCATTGCTTATCTCCCTAGGTCATCTGCCAAGCCGGACTCGCCAAGCTTAGAGATGATATTCATTATTGCGGACTGAATCGCTGATACATCGTTTCCAGAAGCAAACTTGTTGGTTAGCTCTGACTCAAGCTTTTGCCCTAGTCCACTGATTCCTTTTACGTTTATATTTTTATTCGTGTCAACCTGAAGGTTTACACTGCTGACTCCACCTGATTTTACGCTTGAGTTTAGCTGGTCTAATCTCGTTACCACCTGCTCCATTAGAGCTGCCAATCCAGAAACATCTGCGTTTCCTCCTGCGGCATTTGCTTGGCTCCTTGGGTTGAATCCCACCAATCTTGACTGCTTTCTTGTTAAGACAGTTTCGCTGGTGTTCGCTAGCATCAACTTTGATCCTGCTGGCATTAGAGACTTTTCTCTTAACGCCGCTGCCTCTAGGCCCCTCATCTCTGGACCAGAAAGGGTTCCTCTCGCTGCGTTGACGCTGAAATAGTCTGGTCCCTCAAAGCGTGATTCTTCAGACCTTCCCACTTTGGGTATTGACCTAACAGCAGCAGCAACTTTGTCTACAGACGCCACTACATTTTCTAGCTTTTTGCTTTGTCTTTGAGCTTCTTCCAATTCTCTAATTGACACTCCAACGCTGGCACGTGCTGCGTCAAGGTTGGCCTGATTTGAGACATTTCCAAGCTTGGATAGGGACAAGTCGTCTTGGGCTATTTTCTCAAGCTTTCTTGCCTCTTGAAGAGCATGGCGCTGTACATTGAGCTGATCTATAGCATTTTGAATTTCGGGCTTTACTTCTGCTGTGGCAAGACCTGTGGAATCCTGAACAATTTTGCTCCTTAGGGCTCCAAGCTCATCATCCAGTCCGACCGTAGCTAGGGCCTGTGTTGAAATTGCCTCTTTTAGTCCTGGGAATAGGTTCTCTACTGCAAGTGCTAACTTTATGTCTTCTGGTGTGAACGAGGAGATGCTTTCTCCACCCGTAATAGCTTGGGCCGTTTGTATTCCTCTTTGTGCATCCAGTCTTGACCCTGGCCCACCAGTAGCTATTCTTTCTCCGATGGAAAATAGGGTTTTAGCCTGATCCTGAGCTATTTTTAGGGACTGCTCTAAACCCTCTTTTCTTATGACGTTAAGTTTTTGTTCTTGAGACAATACACCATTGAGACCTGCGGAAATAGCTCCTATGGCTACACTAAATCCTCCTGATTCAAGGGCTGATCTTACACTTGACCTTATTGTTTCAGCAGCTTTTCTGTTGGCGTCTGATAGGGCTGCCTGAGCGTTGCTCACGGATTGGACTGCGCCTTTAACATTTTCGGATGCCTCAACGGCTTTCTTTTGCAGATCTATAGTTTTCTTGTTTGCCTTCTGTAGTGCGCTTAGCGCCTTGACCCTATCTTTTTCTGTCTCTGTTGTCTTTTTTAATGCACCTTCTACATTGTCAAGGGCTTCGGCTCTTCTCTTTTCTAAGTCTTCCTCTGCCACTTTCCTGATTCCCTCCTTGGACTCCGCTAATGCTCTTTCATCTAGGGCTTTTAATGCATCTTTTCTTTTACCATCTAGTTCTCCAGTATCCTGGCCCTGAGACTTCCGAAGACCGATCTCCTTGTCTATATTGGCAAGATTGGAATCTTGAGCAAGACCAAGCTTCTTCTCCTCTATCACAGCCTGAATCTGTTGCTGTAGGGTTCCCCTCTTTAGCTCGGATATCTTGGCCTCTGTGTCTAGTCTCTCAAAGGCCGCAGAGTTCTCCTTCTTGATGCTGGCCACTGCGAGATCTGATCTCAATGCCGTCTCCTTCAAAAGCTCGACTATATTCTCTCTTGCAACTTTTTGAGACTTGGCCACCTCTAGAACTCTCTTATCTTCTTTTTCTATTAAAGCCGCCTGTTTCCCTATGTTCTCTCGAAGTTTTGATGTCTGCTCTTCAAAAACTGCTCTGTCTTTCTCAATCTGCTCCCTTACTTTTCCGCTGGCAATCTCTAGTGCACTGGCTCTCTCATCGGAAGTCTTGGCCTTTGCCTCTGATGTTGCTGCACGTCCTCCCACAAAGTCTTGAAGACCAATTGTTTTGACTAGTTCGTCTCGAATCGCATTCACCGCTCTGTTGCCCACATCTCCACCGGTGCCCTCTATAAGTTTGGCCAGCCCCTTGCTCGATTCAGACAGTTCGGCTGCGACTTCTTCTACATCTGCCCCCTCTTTTGCCAGATCGCCTGCTCTCTCCAGGGCGAAAGCGAACTCATTCACTGCCCTTGACGCACTATCGACGTATTGAGTGTGTAAAAGTAGTTCATCCTTTGCAAATTTCATCTGTGCGGAAAGCTCCTTAGTTCTCTCAGTAGTAACCTCTACTGCGGTGTTATCTCCCCTTGCGATGACATCTATTCCATCTTCTCCTGTGAAGAATTCTCCGC